>Ga0307515_10020209_pt1 | contig 11901 bp, 6 predicted proteins | sample 17_EM_MG_FD_194513 | JGI IMG/M metagenome (GOLD analysis project Ga0307515, IMG submission 194513) | Populus trichocarpa ectomycorrhiza microbial communities from riparian zone in the Pacific Northwest, United States - 17_EM | ecosystem: Host-associated > Plants > Roots > Unclassified | place...
CATTATTTTTTCTTGAAAAATAAAATGTATTTATTATACATGAGGATTGCCTAAACCAAATGCTTTTGTCTTTGTCTTTGTCTCTCCCTTTTTTTCTTTTGCTTATCATTTTATTCTTTTCTTTTTATAAAAACTCATCACACAATAAAATAAGCAAAAATGCCAAAAATACTGTAAATTAACTAAATTGTATTGAAAAGATTTTTTTTTCTTTTTGAATTTTTATATTTTCTAAAATATGTTGAAAAATAAGGTTAAAGAGGGTTATAACACACAATAGAAAGGTGGTGAGGCTTTTTTTTTCTCCTTCTTTTTCTCATTTCTCTCTGTGATTTGTGTTGCTCTGTAAAAAAACAACAACAAAGTCCTATAATATTTTTTTTTTGTCAAATTTGATCCTTATTTTTTTATTGCTACTTTTTGTGTTTGGGTCTTTTGTAAAGTTGATATGTTTTTTAATTTCAACTTTCGACATTGGATTGATTAGGAATTGAGTTTTGTTATTTTTTTTTTTGATGGGATGATTTTAGTATTATAACCTGGATCATGGGTTTGAAAGGCTAACCCGGGTTGACATCAATATTTTTTTTAATTCTTTTTTTACACTAATTTTATTTTTCAATCTCATCCTTTAACATTAGGTTTATTGAAAATTAAGTTTTGTGATTTTTTTTGCTTTTTTTTTATGAGATTATCTCAATCTTACGACTTACATCACGAGTTTGACATGTTAGCTTGAGTCGACTAGGATTTTTTTTGTTTGTTTTTTAAGATTGATTTTTTTTTATCTTTCAACATTTGATTAGTTTTAGAATTGAGTCTGAATAATTTTTTTGATTTTTCCTTCTATTAGGTTATGCTATTCGCATTATCCAACTCACAGAGTTTGACAAACTTATACGGGTTTTTTTTTTTTTTATTATTAATTGATTTTTTTTAATTTCATCTTTCTATATTTGGATTATTGGGAATTGGACATTATATTTTTTTTATCAATTTTCTTTCTATAAGGTTATTTTAGTTTTACAACCTAAGTCCGAGTTTGCATCTAACTTACCCAATAAGTTTATTTTCTTTGTAAATAGAGGATTTTTCTCATTGTATCTAGCAAGTCTCACATACACTTTTCAATACAAAATTTAAATTTATTTTTATAATTTTTATTATATTTTAGTAACATAATAATATGACCTTTGTTTTCTTAGGTATTCTCTATTGAAATTCATAAATAAGATTGAGCCTAACTGAGCGAGCGCATATGTATGACTTAAGCTCAAGATTACTTTGCTTTGGTCCATTTATATATTTTTTAATTCGGGTCATTTATTTTATTTGCTTTTTTATTATATAATCAAATAAAACTAATTTATTAAATCAAGTTGGGTTTATGATATGAGTCAAAAAAAAATTTTGCTTTTTAAAACATGCTAACAATGCTTGAACATCCATTTTTACGTTTAAAATTTTATTTTATCCAACTAACAGCATAACAATTTTATAATTTTAAGAGACACAAAAAATCATGGTTGCTTTTTTAATTAATGGACTAAGAGAGTTACAGATATAAACTCTAATTTTATAATTTTACTCTTTGAAAATTAAAGCATATAATGGTTGCTTTTTAAAAGGTTACAAGACCTTTAAATAGATCAGAAAACTCAACATCCCTTAAAAACAACTAGGAATCTGAATATATATATATATATAAAACATCTGAATTAAAATATAGAATCCAAAAAAACATAGGAGAAATACTACAAACTACCATATCAGGAGCAGCAATGCTCAAAACATGATTATGAAAGATCTAACGGTTTGTTCAGCGACATAGTGGTTTTCCAACGAAAAATTTCTTGTAGAATTACCTATAAAAATTTGAGTTCGATTGAATGGTCGGATCTTCCGTTATCGTACTTTTAAGAAGCTAATCAGTCATGATCGTTCCAGATCTTTTCTAGTATCTAAACTTGTCCATTTGATCCATAAAAATATTTGTTAAGTTATCTATATTGTTTGACGGTGCCAGATCCTTATCTAGTAATATCGAATTATCATCCAACATCTCAAAATCACGCACGTTTACAAGCCAAACTACATCAAGTATTTTTATGGCTAACGAACATATTGTATAACAAAAAACCGTTTGTATTATACATAGATATATTAACAAAATTATAAAGTAAAAATATCACGCATTCCAAAGTTGATAAAGGATATCTAATAGTGTTCCAATCTTGCAAAATCATATCAATTCTCCATGTTTAATATTATTTTAATGTATTTTTCATTTAAATTATTTTAGTGTATTCTCATTCTTGAACCGACTACAATTCAATTAAAAATTAATTTGATTTTTTCAAATAATTTTATTTTGATTGATTTGGTTAATTTAAGTTTATCTTTTAAACTCATGATGAAAACCTTAAACCAGTTGTAGACTAATCCAGTTTTAATAACTTTTTTTTCAAGATTAGAAGTTTGATAATTACTTGATTAGTTGATCAAACTCGCCATTAGTAGACTCGCATAAGTTGTGGATAAACTAATGGCGGACCTGACACATGTAAAGAATTTCTTTACTTGATTAGAGACTGACAACCAAGGAAGCTCAGGAACTGGCACACTGCGGACCTTAAATGAACTAAATCAAGTTTTAAAGTCATGTCTTTTTTCCACCTTTTGCCTTAATAAAGCACACAACTCTTTTGCCTTAATAAAGCACCTGACTTTATTGTTCTGGAACATTAAAAGTGGCTAGGCAAGCAGATGAGCCTTGTAAATCTTTGTTCAGCCATTGCCTTAGTTAATTCATTTATTATTTCTCTTGTTTTGTTTAGGAATGTTTATAGTCATCAAATATCATAAAGGAAAAAATAAAAATGCATACATATATTCCTTTGTATAGCTCTTGATATATGAGATGTTGATGCACTCTAGGACCTGTTTGAGAGTGTGGTTGTGGTTGTTTTTCAAAATTATTTTTGAGATCAGCGCATCAAAACGATCCAAAACACATAAAAAATTAATTTTTAGCAAAAAAAATTATATTTTTAGGGAACACGGTTTACACCGCGTTTCCAAACGGTACCTAAAACTAATTAATAAGGTCAATGATATTTTTGTTAGAAGTATAAGTTTGGCTTTCAAGTTTTTTTTTCCCAAATAAGTTTGTCTCTTTTTTTTTCAACAAAATCCTTAAAACACATTTGGGAATTTGTTTTTTTTTTCTTGTAAAATACTTTGCAACAAGTTTCATTATGTAGTTTTTGTTTTTAATTTATACTTTTTTTCCTAAAACATTTGTTACAATTTCTTTAAGAAATTAAAGATTTATTACCATACAATTTTATTCTTGTAAATTACTATAATTCTTATTAAAGGTTTAAAGCAACTCATTATGCTAAGGATCATTAATTTTTTATTTTAAAAAGATATATTTAAAAATAAAAAGAATTATATTTTATATTCTACTATCATCATCTGATTTCAATATAATCAAGATTTGCATTATATATATATTACAATTGTAGATTAATTTACAAGTGAGAGAAATGGTACATTAGAAAAAATATTATGAATTTGTTTTTTTATGAAAAGTAACAATGAATTGATAATTCGTTAGATAGAACAACTAAATATGAAATTTTTAGAAGTTAAAATATAAAAGAAAACTTACTGATATTAAAATATTAGCTACAACCTGTATTGAATACAAATTAATTTTAAGAATATATTTTTCATATCAATTTGATATATTCAAGAAAACTTAAAAAAAATTTATAGATAAAGTTTAAATCTAAGAAATTGAAGAAAGTGAAGAATACATCATCACTTTTATAATAAATACCTTACCAATAAAGAAACAAATTTGATCGATCATTGCTAGAATATTAATTAGGTCATGATCAGAAGATCGTTGTGGTGTGGTCTCCATAATAGGGAATACTTTGGTTTTAAAAATATTAATGAGGTCTTTTCCTCTTTCATTAATGTATGAAGAGTACTTTGATTTAAAAATATCAAAAAATCATCTCAATTCAAAACTTAAACTAGTTCTTTGAGCTTGAAACTTACACAGACTCATATTATTTTGTGCTTAATTTTTATCAAATAAATAAGGATGGTGAGATTCGAACTCGTGACCGCTTGGTCATCAAGACTCTAATACTATATTAAAGAATCATCTAAACCTAATAGCTTAAGTTGTTAGGTGAAGTCCCATGATATAATTTATATTATTCACTAACAAAAAAAAATATTCAATTAAACATATAGTTACCCATATTTAATTATCATATGGAAGATATCGTTGTGGTGTGGTCTACATAATAAGCATATTTCCCCATTAGCACATACTATACAAAATCATGAACAATATTCACAGAACCAAAAGAAAGAAAAGGGAATAATAATAAATAAATAAAACCTTTTATTAATTCCTCATTATTCCACCTTATAATTGGTGTCGTATAAGAGGAGCTCCATGTTGTGGTATGAGAGTTATGACAGTACAAGGGGCATGCGTGAAAGAGCCATCTTTAGTCTTTGGCTAAAAAAAAAATGAAAAACGTGATTTTACACGTTAAGTATATATGACAATATTTGTGATCTAATGAGATTTTTTAAGAAAACAAAGTTTGTATATTGATTTTTTTTTCTTTTATTGCTATAATTTATTTTTTCATTTTATTTAATGTGTATTTAGTAATGCAGTGTAAGATATTTTTTAATTAAAAATATATTTTTTAAATAAAAATTGATATAATATATTAAAATCATAGAAAAATACTTAAAACATTAATTTAAAAACATTAAAACCAAAAAAAATAAACACTCTCTTCTTTTATAGTAGTGCTAGCAGCACCTATACAAGATTAGGGCTGTCACCAATTAAAGGCAGATATAGAGTATCTATGCCAAACTTCTGAATTTGAACTCATTTTGAACATGCATGGATGATTAAGAGCATATTTGGAAACGCGGGTTAATTTATATTTTTAAAAGTATTAATTTTTTTATTAAAAATTAATTTTTTTATATATTTTGAATTGTTTTAATGTGCTGATCTCAAAAATAATTTTAAAAAATAAAAAAATATTATTTTGATGCATTTTGGTATGAAAATCACTTTAAAAAGTAATCACAACTACACTTTCAAGCAAGAATTAGCACAAGAAAAAACAAGTTTTACACTAGTTAACTAATTTTGGTGCTTGCTGTACATGGCTGGAGAATCAAAAGCAAGAAGAATATTCCCAAACTCCATCTATCCCTACCGCAACTTTCTATTTAAAATTTTTGAGGACCCGTTCTTATAAAGGACAGTCAAGTGGGTGTATTAAGATGTTTTTTAAAAAGTTATTTTTTAATTTAAAATATATTAAAATAATATATATTTTAGATTTTTTTTAATATGAATGTATTAAAACCATAAAAAATTAAAAATATTAATTTAATAATTAAAAAAACAGGTTAAGGGAAAGCAGTTCAGGCTAATGTCCCATATATATAAACTTTGCAATTTTCTAAAGGGCTAAAAGTAGCGAGGGACCTTGAGTTATGCCAAGAAAATTAGAATATATGGTTTGGTATGGCATGCCCAGCTAGCCTAATACACTAAATAAAGTACACGAATTTCAGCCTTTCTTCTAAAGATTGTAGTTCAAAGTTGTTTCAAGTTTAAGAGCTCTTTTTCACCTAATAGACTAAAAGTGCTTGAATTTCAGCCTTTCTAAAAACAGTTTACCTTCCAATTAATTGCTTTAATTGCAGAAAAACCATATATAGTACATAAGCTTTTATTGGTGTTACATGCATGCCTGCATTTTCAATAATATTATTGTCTTTTCTTCTTGAAATTGTTAATTATTACATCATTAATATATAATAAATTATGTAAACTATAGTGTTATATATCTTCTAATCTTTTTTTACCATTGAAAATATTTTGTAATAGTTTTAAAAAGTATATATTTTTTAATACTCTCATAATAAAATTAAGAATTTTAAATAGCATTATTTTTTGCCAATTAAACCTCAATATGGACCTCGTGGTTGAGAATATATGCTCTTTCTTAATTTTATAAGTTTATGTCTTGAGACAATATTTATTAATGTAAGAGAATGATCGATGTGGAGAATATATCATCAAAATCATCTAAAGAGACAATTTAATCCTAATTAACTTGTTAATTGGTCCGGAGATACCTCTTAATTATTAAATAAAATAATTGTTTTTCAATTAAATAAAAGCATCCAACAAACCATGACCCCATCCATTCTATAATACATTAATCCGGTTTCTTTATATTATTTTCTCTTGATAATATCTTACAATTCTCCAAAAGAAAATAAAAAATAAATAAATAAATAAAGCTAGGAAAGGAGCAAAAAGCAAATGAGAATGTTGTGCGCTCTGATTCTGCCAGACCCCGAAATGCAAAAGGGGCAACAGTACAAGAAACTAGCGTGTGATCCATCTCCTGAACCCTGCCAGGACTTTAATTTTTTTTCTCAAAACCAGAGAAGAAGAGATTGCATCAAACACGAAAAATAGAATTTTCACGTCAAGAATTTAATGCCGTTAACCCTCTGATGGTTCCTTTCAAGCAGCCCTTCCATTATGACCTTCTTCTTGTAGGAGTACTGATCTTTGCTCTCTTCTTTCTCTGGCAACCACAAGCTTCTTGTAACATTTTGGGGCCGGCTAGTATTGTGCTGTCTTCGAGGCAGAAAATATAACCAGATTATGGTGAAAAATATTGCACATAGCTTACCCCATAAAACTGTCACCGAAAGACTAATAAGGAATAGATATATGCCTGACTTGTCCATGGTTTTTGCCTTGAATTCAAGTTCTTCATTTGGGTTTCTTGAGTTCTTTATCTTGGACAATTTTCTTGATTCTGGTATCGAACTTGGACAAGATGTTACTTCATTAGCTTGATGAGTATCGATCAATACCTTATTGACCAAGTTGGTATTGTCATGATCACTTGTATCATCCAAAGATTTCTTGCTGTCCATTGATGGTGGTGGTGGTGGTGGTGAAGAAGAAGAAGAAGAAGGCTTTGATCCAATATTCGAGTCTTGACATAGATTACCTTTTCTATCGTGAATTCTCTTGGACTGAAAAACAATAAAACTAAACATATGAGCATCACCAAAAAAAAAAATTCCTTGAAAAAAATAACTATAATTTTTCTTAAGCAGTCAATTCTAAAAATTTAAGCTTGAAAACACATGCTCATAAAGAAAAACCTTTGAAAAGCTATCAAAATATAAATTTTTGAACAATCATTAATTGTTGTAGAAATTTGAGCTTGAAACACAACATGAAAATAAAAACCTTGATGAACTAACCAGTATGGTCTCGAAGAAAACGGCCTTGATCACACGAGATAAGTTTTTCTTTGAAGAATGAAGAATCAATGAATTCTCCGATGAAGAAATTATTGCTGAACACGTATCATTATCTTCTGAAAGCAAAGAAGAATTTGGGACCAAACGCTTCATATGATCCCTTTCCTTCTTTTCCCTGGAAAGATGCTTCAAAGACTTGTCTGTTGAGTGATCAACAGCACCAACTTTGGAGTGATTAAGTACTAGCTGATCCATATCAACAACTGGCTTAAAACATAGCAAGAACTTGTTTCTTGAAACGTTCTTCATAATTACTGTTGTTTGTAACATAAAGACTTGATGATCATAAAGAAAGGTGTTGATAATTACGAGTACTAGCTAGCTAGTATGTGGTTTTAAGGATCATTAATGTATTTGCTAACATATATTTGGGTGTGTTTTTGGTTTGAATATTGTGGGAAAGAACAAGAAATGATACAAAAGATAGCTTGTGGTTTGTTTTGTTAGTGGGGTTCTTACTCGGAAGCACAAGGTCGGCATGAATGCCGTCCATTTAATACTGGTAGATAATTAAATAATTAGGATTTTTTTTAGTTTTCATCCGAAGGTAATTGTGTGTATGTTATTCATGTTATTATTCACGGTTTTAATTTCAAGAAAAAAATATTATTTTAAAAATTCTCCCCCGATAATTTTAGGTAGAGAATCTTTGAATCAGCTTGCATATCAACTGAGATTAAGTTTTTTTTCTCAAAATAGTTTAATCATCCATGCTTTTTATTGATTTGATACATTAAGAAAATAAATTTTTACAAATACTAATTTCAAGATTTGGATTTAAAAAAAAATAATGAAAGAAGTAAACTTACTTAACTATGATAAAAAATTAGGTTAAATGGAGTTTCTAATGCATGCATGAGACTGATCTCTCCTTTGAATTGGATGAAGTAAATTATAAATTAATTCTTCGAGTTTTTCTAAATTAATTAAATAGCCCCTTTAATTTTAAAAATTAATTAATCAATCTGTCAACCAGTATTGATCATATTTAATTTAATATTATTTTAATTATTTAAAAAAAAATCTTCATTTCTCATCAATCTTTTTACATTATTTACCTTTTTCTTTTTCTTTTCCATTTCTTAAAATAGAAAAGCAAAATAAAATAAAAATAAAGATAAATAAATGAAAAATGCTGATTAATTGTCAAAGAATATATTAAGTGAAACTCCAATATATAATTTATATAATTCTCTAACATACACTTTCAAGTATTTTAGACTTGAAATTTGTACATACTCACAATATTTTTTACTTAATTTTTATCAATTAGAATGAGAATGGTGAGATTTGAACTCATAACTGCATGATCATCAATAAGACTCTAATATCATATTAAAAAATTAACTCAATTTAAAAACTTAAACAATATGGTAAGATCTTAAAATATAATTTATATAATTTTCTAAAATTAATTAGCTCTTAATATTTATAGAAAAAAAATTAAGGAATTAAAGGTTATGGTGACTCGAAGAAAAAAAAAAGAGAGGATAATTTAGTAACGAGTGGGGCATACATTTATTATATGTGAGTGCTGTACGGATGTTTTATATATGGATTTGATTTTTCTGTTCTCTGTGTGGCTTTGTAGGTAGAAAAGGTGGTGATGATAGTGCTGCCCGTGATGGACAGGTGAGAAGATTTAACTCTCTTTTATTGTTTGTCGTTGGGAAGGGAAGGATGTGTTCTATGGCAATTGGAACTTCTAGGGTTTAAGGTAAACTTCCTCTAAATTTGGACTTGGATTTTTCTCTAGATTTATTTTTCTTTTCTTTTCTTTTTGCTTTTTGTTTATATGCATAGTGATTGATGCCCGGAACTGGATATTTTTAGAATAATTTTATGATTTTTTTTATTATTATTTTTTAGTTGTAAATTAGAGATTACATAAAGACTCATGTTATAAAAAAGATAAATATTTGAATAAAAGTAAAAGTAAAAAACATATTTGAAAAAAAAATAATGATTTGAAATAAGAAAAATCATGGATTGTTAATTTTAGCGTGAATGTATAAAAAACATAAGAAAAATCAATTTCAAATAAATTATATAAAGAATTACAAAAAACATAACAAAATATATATTTTATTCATATTAAATATTCATGAGAAATTATTTGAAAATATTTTGGATATTAGATTGATCATATATAATTATTTAGAAAGCAGTTGTTAATATTACTACAAAAAATCGAATATTATTTAAAAACTATGGTATAATTGGATAATTATTTAAATATCATTTTAATAAATTTAGTTAAGAGAATCTTATTATAAAATACAAAAAACAAATAAGAGGCTATTTAGAAGAAAGGTCATGCACTCCTAGAATGGAAGGGTATGCCCACACCCTACTGTCTTTTTTCACAACAATAATGGATTAAAATATAAAAAAATAAAATTTCAAAAGTTCAATAGAATAGGACCAAATAATATAAAAGATGAAACTTGAGAGAGCAAATTATACTATTTTGTGTCTTTAAAACAAATGTAGGAAAAGGCTTCCTTTTTTTATTTTAATTTGTTCCTTGGTCTTTCAATTTTTTTTTTAACAATAACCTAAAATTATATTTCATCAATCGTAAATTATATATTGAAATATTCTATGACATATTGGATATGTGAGGGCATGCAAATCATAATATATCCCAACATATAAAATACATTAATATAACTTGTAAGGATAAAATTGAAATAAAATAAAATTCAATGTCTAATGTGTAAAAACAATTCAGGGACCTAGAAAGAAAAAATAACTATGAATACTGAAGTGAACCATTTAATGTGAGGGAATAAACAATAGATGCATAATAAAAACATCGCACCTTTTAATTCTATTATTAATAATAATAAATAAAAAACATTAAAAGATTTGGGGTTGTAACATTGTTTATGAGAACAGTAAACTAGTTGCGCCAAATCTTTCATTGTTTTTGTCCTTTTCAATTTTTATATAGTTTCTCTCAAGCTTATCTTCTTCTCCTACTTTAGCTCCCTTAACTTTATTTTTTTCACCCAATTTTTTTTATTGGTTACTTTTTTTCCATTCAAATCTTTTTTTTTTTTATATTGGATCCTTTTACTTCTCATTTAAAAACCCTCAACTTTTTTTTATTCCCGTCTTTTTTTATCGGGTTATTCTGCTCTCCTTTTAACAATTATAGTGCGGTTCTGTAAAATTAATGTTCAATAAATCATGAAATAATATTTTGAATTATAAAAACACGAGGTAACACAAGATAAAAGAAATATTAAAAAGTAATGAAAATAGGGTTTGTGATAGTTACCCATAATATTTTCTCCTATTTTTTTCAATTGATATTTTTTTATTCTCAATTCAATCCTTCCACATTAAATTAGCTTGGAATTGGGTTTATTGTTTTGTTTTGTTTGGATTTTATACGAGACTCTTGCGATGTTAATAATAAGTGTTGATATTGAGTTAATGCTTGATTTAACAAAATAAAATTCAATTTTATTAACCAAAACCAATTAAATCTTTAGAGACCGAATTTCAAATTGAAATAAATATCCAACCTCTTTTTCTTCTTCTAATAAATAACATTTTTATCTCAGCTACCGACTCATTCTCTTTTTGTAATTAATAAATTTATTATTGTTTATTAGAATATATAATTCTTAATTTATTTTATTAAATATACATATAAAATTGTTAGTTCGCAGTTAAATTTTTTATTGATGGTGAAAAGAAAAACATTAATAATGTCTGCATTTTTTTTGGTTGAGAAAAAAAGAAGTTTCATCCCATAACATAGCGTAAGGAATCAAACTAATTGTATTATAAGGATTCTTTTATTTCTCATAAACTAAGGCCTATGGGCTTCTCATGGGCCAAAAAAATCTACAAGAAATCCATTGTGACTCCTCCAGCTTAGGATATGAGATTTTCTCTGGGCTAAGTTATTATGTAGGTTCTCTAGCCTCATAAATCCTTCCATTTCAAAGCACATGCTCTTGCAATTGTGAGTTTTAAAGCTTGTGTGGGAACACGGCTTGCTACATTTCCTTAATTTTTTTTATTTAAAATTATTTTTTATATATATTTTTGGATTGTTTTAATACGCTAATATAAAAAATAATATTTTTTTAAAATATTATTTACATGCATTTCCAAACAAAAACATTTTAAAAAACAACTATTATTACAATATCAAACAGTCTCTAAATAAAAAAAGGGCCAAGTGGAAATTAAATTTAGGATTCAATTTTGCTACAGTTTATGTTGCTTGATACCTAGAAGATAGAGTAAGGAGACTGAAGCTCTGCACAAAGGTAGGGTAAGAGCGTGTTTGGCAGTGTGGTTGCGGGTGTTTTTCAAATAACTTTTCGTGTCAAAATGCATGCCAATGATGTTTTTTCATTTTTTAAAAATCATTTTTGACATCAGCACATCAAAACGATCCAAAACATACAAACCATATTAAATTTTAGTAAAAAAAAAAAATTTCAAATTTTTTGG
>Ga0307515_10020210_pt1 | contig 11900 bp, 15 predicted proteins | sample 17_EM_MG_FD_194513 | JGI IMG/M metagenome (GOLD analysis project Ga0307515, IMG submission 194513) | Populus trichocarpa ectomycorrhiza microbial communities from riparian zone in the Pacific Northwest, United States - 17_EM | ecosystem: Host-associated > Plants > Roots > Unclassified | place...
CTGCCTGACCCAACTCGCCCTTTTCTTGACGTACTTGCGACCGCAAATTGCCAAGTTTGCCTCGTGTTCTCACGCTCGCAACGCGTTCTCAGTACCACGGCTACCACTGAGAATGGACCTATATTTCTCCGCTCTCGACGAGCTGATTCAGATCGTATATCAAGGCTCAGCTAAGTTTGTGCTGATGTCTAGGGTCGACCACACTTCCTGGACTGTTCACCTCGGATTGTCTGGCCCTGAAGGAAGGTGGTGGAGGGGTAAGTGGGCCGACGAGGATGTAAAAGCCATCACCGTGAGTTTGTTGCCTACCTTGGCATGAATGGTTTAACCTGCCAGCACACAGGGACCCAAGCCGACTGAGGATATGCTCGAGGCCTTTGGCGAGCGCCTCGCAAAAACGATCGTGACCACTGACCTGATAATTGGTAACTGGAACCCAGAGAAGGGGACAAGAATTAATGTACGGTGACATCTCGACCGCTGAATCTCAGACCAGGATTGAATATTGAATCGTTCTTCGTTTCCCAAGTTGACCCTTGGACTTTCTTCCAAGAAGCCAATGACAATAAACTTGACCGAACTGTCGCCCTCGGATGCTGCGGCCTTCGCAACCAAGGAATTCCTTTCGGTAAGCCGCAGAACTCAAGGACGCTGCATAGATGGTTGAGCCGATCAGATTGCACTTGAAGCACAGTCACGTAGGTGTCGACTGAACCCGTCAACGCTTGGGTTGCCACCCCCGGAGCCATCATGTACGAGCGCCATATCGGTTGATGGTCTCCTGCGCGTGTTGTCTCAACTGCTACCGTTCAGACCCCGCTAGGGTTTCAATTTCAGCATTCAGCCAGGGCAACGGTGGGAATGAGCCATCCTCTGAATGTTCGGTTAAACCCGCGCCCGCGCCGGTCGCAGTGGTCTCCGATACGCGCCACGAGATCAAGTCCCTAAAAGCCAAACAAGATCCTTCGGAACAAATTCCAACGAAACGACCACACGGATCTTCTAGCTCGGAACTTGGACCGGTTTCCAAGCAGCCTACAAGTACGTGAACTTTCGTCATTCTACATTTTTTTGGAAACCGTGAACGTGGAATTATTTATTCAAATATTCGGCTTTTTACAGAAAGGAATACGCCGCAGCCGAGGGCCAGGGGGCCAGCCATCCCTAAGAAACGAGCGAGAAAGGTGAAAGCGATGGAGTTTGGCAGCGACGACGAATAGATCAGCCCGAGCGCGTTCCTGTCGCAGATGTGAGATATTTCTGGTAGACTCAGGGGGATGGATTATCGACCGTCACAACCCGTTACACCGTCACGCACCTGTGGGGATAGTCCGCTTAAGGAATTTAGTTTATATATTGTCCCTACAGTTATTATACTCTGACGCCCCATTCCTTTCCTCTCGCCCTTCTATACGTGTCTCATTTTAACCCCCACAATGTCCGCCCAATCCCATCGCCGGGCCCCCAGCCAGTCGCTCAGCGTCGAGGCCATGTTCGGCCAGATCATGACTGCTGTTCAGAAATCCGTACGCCATCCACGTCTACCCTCTTGACCGCCCGAAATAACGTGGCAATTTCAGAGTGCTGAGATTGCAGAGCTCAGGCACGAGTGCTCTGAACTCAGGATGGCCAATGCTGCTCTCGAGAGACAGGTCAAGGAGGGCTTATATGTGAACCTGGCAATTGTATTCTCGCGATCGGACTCTAATACCGCGTCTGTAGGGTCTCAACGGCTCGAGAATGAGCTCGGGTTTCGTCACCCCGGTCCCCTCGAGTCCTCAGCTCAAACCGAAATCGCCCTTCTTGCCACCATACGCCCCCAGTATTCCCCAGTTTAACTTCCTTGCGCCGGACGTCTCCCCTTCTGCTTCAGCCGACTCCGGTCTTAGCTCCTACCCCTTCCAAGACCGCGAAATTCCCGGGTTTCACGTCGTGATCCCCGCTGGCGGCGCCGGAACTCGCCTGTGGCCGCTTTCCCGGGAGGGTCACCCCAAGTTCCTGCTCGATCTCACCTTGAAACGACGTTCCCTGATCCAAGCTACGTGGGACCGTCTCATCCCTCTCTCGTCCGCTGCTCGTACAACAATTGTCGCCGGTCCCTCCCACGTACAATCAATCAAGGATCAATTGCCAGACCTCCTTCCAGAGAACCTTTTCTGTGAACCTGGTCCCAAAGATTCCATGGCCGCGATCGGCCTTGCTGCTGCAATCATTGCTAGAAGAGACCCGGATGCCGTCATCGGGGCCTTCGCTGCTGATCATATGATTTCAGGCGATGATGCATTCTTGAGTGCTGTCACTGAGGCCGTGGCGGTCGCGAAGAAGGATTACCTTGTCACGATTGGGATCGCCCCATCACACCCCTCGACCGGCTTCGGTTACGTGAGGTTGGGTGAGAGCCTGAGGTTCACTGAAGACGCGCCAAACGCGAGGAAGGTGTTGAACTTCAAGGAGAAGCCAGACGCTCGTACCGCCGCCGCCTACATCAAGACTGGTAACTACCGCTGGAACGCTGGTATGTTCGTCGTCAAGGCCGCTTTCTTGATGCAACTCTTGAGCGAGTCAAAGCCTGAGCTGCACGATGGTCTGCAAAAGATTGCTGAGGTGTGGGATGAGAGTGAAGAAAAGAGGCAGGCAGCTCTGGATGAGATTTGGGACGACTTGGAGAAGATTCCCATCGACAATGCCGTTGCTGAGCCCGCCGCTGAGACAGGACGAGTTGCCGTTGTCCCCGCTACTTTTGGTGAGTTCTATTCTAAGCCATCCCAATCAATGCCAGCTCATCCGTCGATAGGTTGGGATGATGTCGGCGACTTTTCTTCTTTGGCCGAACTCTTGCCCGCCGAAGCTAACCAGCCTCGTATCTTAGGAGACAGCAACCTCGGTATGTTTCCTGATAAAGATACGGATCGACGGAAAAGTCTGATTCCCCACTTTGTAGTTCTTACCGAACAAGTCGCCGGCGGGATCGTCGTTCCCGGGTCTGGACGTCTCGTTGCTTTGTTGGGCGTGGACGACATTATTGTTGTTGACATGCCCGACACTCTGATGGTTACCACCCGTGCCCGTTCACAAGAGGTCAAGCGGTTGGTGAAGAAGTGCAAAGAACAAGGTTGGAAGAAGTTACTTTGAACTGTCCGGGAACAAGCAACCTATGCAATCCGCTCTTTGGACTCTTTTGGACAATTCGAACTCTTCGCGACACAGATATCCGCCACACTTCTAACCCTCCCTTCCCTGACTGTCATGGACCTTGATACGGCAGAGCGAACTGCACTCTAACCACATTTCTCCCTGTTTCGTGATTCGGATGATGTTTTTGTGTTCTCGGTGATGTAGATTCGCACGAACCCTCGGTCTGACCTATGATATCTTAATTCGTCTCATTCCGGGTCTGTAAACGAAAGTAATGATATTCCCTGACATCCTAGCCCATCTCCACACAATTATCGAATGTCGAAACGTCGGCCACTTTGGGACCCAACGCTGGAGCAGATGCGAAGCACGATTTGCGCACAGAATTACTTTGTTCTTCTGATTACTCCGGAAGCAACAATCGAGGGTATATCCAATCAAAGAGTACTGAATAAGACATTTGTCAAAAAACTCCATCCATGCCAACCGATCCTTAAATGGACGGCGCATCGATATAAAATGAACGTCACGCCTGCCTTTCACTGGGGGCCAAGCTCGTCCGAATCATCAACGATGAGTTCGTGGTTTCCACGAATGTTGATGAACGAGTACTATTCGTGGGTCGGAACCTGGTCAGCGACAAGTGAAGCAACGTGAGGAGTATTGTGCACAAACCTCGGTCAGGTCGGGTCTCCTCGAACCAGTGAGGTGGACATAGACCAAGTTGGGCTCGGTCCAGAAAGGTCGGAGTCCAAGACCTTCCATTCTCTCCCACCAGGAGAGGAAAGCGGCGAAGCCGGAGAATTCTCTGGAGACTAGGCAGCCATCTCAGTACCTCCCGCCATGTAACAGGTTGGGCGGATTAAACGTACTTTCTTCACCCTCACGAGGATGCAACTCGATCTGCAGTTGTCCGATTGGCAAGGGCTTTCCGGTGAAGTCGTACCTGGCCCCGTTGGAAGTGAAGTCCACAGGGGACTCAGAGGCAGACGCTGGGAGGGGCTGGGATTCGTAGAAGTCAAAGAAGGCCGCGAGGGAAGCAAACTCTGCGCCTTCGATGTCGACTTTAAGAACGTCAATGAAATCGTGACCATTGTGTTCCATGAGCTGGCGGAGACTCCACATCTGAACGTCCACATTGGGATCGTGGTTGTCGATGGGGCCAAGTGCCCAGGGTTCGAAGTGGGCTCGGTGGGAGTAAGACTTGAGTTCAGGACCCCACTGTTGAGGAAATGGACCGGGTGAGCGCTGTTGCAGGATCTATGGCTGGGGGGTTGACAAGGTGACTCACGCCGCTAACGCTAAAGTCGTATCCCCAGACCTCACATCCGGGGGCCTTGTCCAAAAGCTCCGCTTCGAAGGAGGATTCGCCATTGATACCTAAACCACGAGCCGAGAAATGGATCAGAACGTTATTTGGAAAGCCAGGACCGCATCGGAGTAGAGATCAGGACTCCAGTTGGAATGGAGACAAGAAAGTTGGATCTTACCGAACGAATAGATAACACATTTCTTCTTATTTTGGATACGTTCGAGGCCACAGACCCATTTTCCACCGTCTCCCATGGTGCCGACTCGGGCGGTCCTGTGTGGGCACTGGAATCCTGGAATGAAGAAGTCCCCTATCCACGAAGAAACGCCGAAACCAAAAGGGGGCGCGATAAGGAACAGAAATACGGGAATAGCGAGGCCCGGGTTTTGAACAAGAGAACATACAGAGAGTATAATATCCCCATTCCTTCAATGGCCACCTGGAATTTGCACAGCATTTTGTTCAATGCGTACTCGCGGAACAGCGATCCATAAAGAACCGTGCTTACGGGTTGACTTTTGAAGTGGAGGGTCCGTGCTTGTTGATGAGATCCTGACGGCCACGAATGACGCTCTGTTGATATCCCGCCTCGGTCTGACGGAGGAAGTCGACGGTCGAGACCCGGCCCACCCCGGAAAGGCCTTTTACATCGGCAAAGGAGTCTCTCCCTAGGTTGCTATTGAAGAGGAGAACAGAAGAGAAGAAGAGGAGTGCCAGCAGAGCGAGCGCATATCGGGGATTACGCCCAAGGAAGGACATGGTTTGTTGGACCTTGCGGGTGGGATTACGGTGTTGAACTCGTCGTCGCAGTCGCCCTTGGTCTGTTTGTTGCCAACAACACACCTGTTGAGAGGTGTGGCGGTGGAGTCACTAGTCACTAGTCAAGTCTTGGACTTGGTCGGTTCGTGGAGCGCGGTGCCAAACTTCCCTTGGCGGGTGTGCTCGTACCGGCGCTAACTCCGGCTCCCCATGGAGATTACTATGCTCCGCATCCAACGTGCCGCGCAGCTTTGGTTACCCTATTCCAATCGTTTCCATTTTCTTAGAATTCGTATGCAGAGGGTTATCAGATGTCAGACAGGACTATCGCCAACATCTCGTAGTTCTGGGTCAGGCGTCAGAGCTCTCGCCTAGATTGCACCCCACTCGTCGATCTCTACATTGAACCACGTCGGCAGACTCGCCCACACCTCCGCCCTCGCCCTCTGTACCACATCGCAAAACTCTGCATGACACCAGCGACACACAAAAAACCGTCCATCCGTCCTCGTTCCTTCCGTGGCGAGCATGTTCGCACATTCCCCTATCGCAAACAACACGTCCGAATTCCTGTTACACAACAAACCGTTCACGTCCCTGAGCAAATCGAACATTACGCACTCGAACGCCATCCGACAGTTTTGAGGTCGTGTGCAGGCGTGACTCGGCCGTCTGCCTTCCAACTCCTTGACGATGAATGTGGACAGAAACCTGCTAGCTATCTCGCGCCCTCGGAGTGCACGAAACAGGTCCTCTTGAGATAGGGTATGGTGCACACTTGGATCAAGGTTCGACTGCATCCCAGATGCGATATGGCTAGGGGTGTCACGGGACAGGTCGTAAAGGGCAGACAACAGAAGTCTGGGTGCATCAATCTCCCGAGCAAGTTTAGCGACCTGTCTGTCCATCGGGTGTGATGTTAGTCACCACCGGAGAGATGAATACTGAACGGCACTTACATTGGATGGGGTAGATTAAAAGGCACGAGACCTGGATCGGTCGGATTGACACGCCTTTCTCTCTCATCCCACTGGATCAAAGTCGAAGGCCAAGTATGAGATAGTCCCGCGATGACATGGTCGCGCAGCCAGTGTTCGGAGTACTTTGTCGCCAGTCGGAGAACAGCAGAGATTCGGTAGAAATCAGACGCATCATAACCACATATGCTCCTGAAAGGCAGATAAACCAAGCCAGGTGCTAGCACACACGCAAACGACGTACATTCCGTAATGCAAAGCGAGCAGGAAGTCGGCCATGTCGTCGGGAGATTCGTCCAGATGGATTACTGACCTGACCTGAAGCCTGAGCTTGATGGAATCGACATCAAGGCCGGGCATAGACGCGTTCAAGAGAGCCTCCAGTAGTTCAGGTTTCCGCTCGACAGTAGGACTCTGGACAAGAAAGTAGTATCTCCCGGTCACGATCGCAAGATCTCCAGCATCGAACGGAAGGCAGAGATTGAAGCATCTCATCCGGACTCTAGGATAGGGCAACAAGCCATGTTCGACATTTGGGTCCGTAGGAGGTGGTGGAGGGGATGAGCTGAGGAGAGCGAGTGCGGTGTTAGAGCTGAAATCGGTCATTGGTCTTAGGATGTTGGTGGTTCGGGAGCGAGCAGCAAACTTGACAAAAACGATCATCATCCCTCAAAATGTCCGCAACACCCACTCAGCGAGTCGTCCCCGGTGCTCCTCCCCCTCCCCCTGTTTCGGCCACAAAATCCTCTCAAAGGAAAAAGAAAAAGGCGACAGGCGGAGTGACACCGGTCATCGACGACACCTCCGCGGCACCCTCCCCTCTTACCGGAACTCAAAATCTCGAGGTCATCACGAATGGTGCCTCAAACCAGGGCACGCCCCCCGCGCCCTCGACCCCTGCGGCTGTTTCTCCTTCCTTACAAAAGCTCTCTCCCATCGTGGATCTGATCAATAAGCGTTTCAAAGCCATGCAAAAGAAAGTGGTATGTATGCCAACGTTGAAAACCCGTGTTCGTCGCTTAGATCATGGATCCTCTTGGACAGAAACGTATCAAGGAATATAGTAGCTCTGACATTGTGTTCAACGAGGATCAATTGCGTTCAATTGCCTCTTTGCCCGGTTATGAAGCCGTCGCGAAAGAGCTCGAGGAGGTTAAAAAGGCTATTGAGGTCAGACGACCCATCTATTGCATCCGTTCTCCAATGCGATCGACCGTAATTAACGTTCCAGACGCATGAATCCGAACTCTCCAAAGAGGAGTCAGTCAAGAAGGCTGCGGCGGATGAGGCTCAGAAAGCTGCAACTGCGCAAGCCGTCGCAGAGGCAAAGGTTCGGCACGCGCGTCAACTCATAAAATCCACGCTTAGGATCCACTGATTCGGTCAACAGGCAACGAGCGAAGCCACTGGCAGACTCCTCCTTACCTTCCTCCGTTTACCAGCCCTCATGGACAGCTCACATCCGCTTATCCTCAGTGCCGAGGTGACCGACACGGAGTCACTCATGATCCGTTCTGCGGTCGAAACACTGACAGGAGAAGAATCGCAGTCAAAAGAGGATATCATTTCCGGTATCTTTTCTGGGGAAGGCGAATTGCAGGGGGTCACATGTAAGGAAATAGTCCTTCTCGTTGAACTCACAGCATTAACTGAAGATGTCACCCCAGATTCTAGGTTTATTGAAATCGCCCAGGTGGTTAAACACTCCCATCAGCACCTGTCGGGAGAGGATGTAATCGAGGGTACCACCGGCGAGCCTGGGGCCGAAGCCGGCACCACTGCACATGGTCACGCCGGAAGTCTGTTATTTGTACAGGAGAGTGAACTCGACAGCGATGCTCCTCCCGTTGGCGATGTTCCGCCGGCAGACCACGCGGTTGTATACGAACAAGAGCCGGAGCCGGAAAACAAACCCGTAGAGGTTACAGAGCTTGTAAGCATATTTTCATAGTTACCCTACAATTCTGCTGATACAGGGCGTAATGATCAGGTAGTGACGTCTGCTCCAATTGATTGGTCTGCCGAGGACGAACACGACCTTCCGCCGATCTCAGGGCTTCAGGAATCTTTCGGTGGCGAAGCTCAGCCAGCTCCCCCTGTCGTTGATGACCAGGTTCCACTGGAAGATGATGGATTTACAACACGTGGCGGTCGTGGACGAGGCCCCCGTGGCGAGAGAAGAGGTGGGAGGGGTGGGTATCGTGGAGAGGGAGGTGGACGAGGGTATGGTCGAGGGGGCGCTTACGGAGATCGTGATCGTGGTGGCCGGGGCTGTGAGTAATAACCGGAGTGTTCGCTGACCCGGAGGCTGACCTATCACCTTCACTCAGCTTACCGTGGTAGGGGAGATGGCGAATTCAGGGGACGTGGAGATGGTAAGGAAAGAAAACGTATGGGCACAATTGTTGATACTGATCTTCATCAGGTTACCGTGGCCGGGGAGATGGTGAATGGAGAGGTCGAGGGGATGGTAAGGGAGTTCCTATCACAACAGTCCCGCGATCGGAAAAATTAATATGATTGTGTCAGGCTTCCGCGGACGAGGAGACGGACATGAAGGTTACCGCGGTCGTGGTCGGGGACGAGGTAAATAACGTGGCTGCCTTGGAAACGAGAGAGCGCTGACTACTGCCCCTCTATTTTCAGGCGAAGGGCGCGGCGGCCCCCCTCAGCCAGAATAGGGGAACAATCATTTATTGACCGTCCCGTTCGCTTCCAAGTCGGATGGACAGGACGACATAACCATGATGCCAAGAAGTCGCAGCACGTGCCGTTCAGTGGGAGGTCGTTTACTTAAAGTCGAGGGGCCGTGTTAGAATTTTCTCATCCTTCTTTCCTCCGTCCCTCCTTTCTTCTGTTGTCGTTGTCGTCTTGTGAAAATGTATCCCACTACTTTCGTTTTAGTTCTCGTCGCTCTCTTCGCCGTCCTCTCCGTCGCCCACCCCATCCCCCACGGTCACAGGCACCGCAGGGTCAAGGTCAGAGTGGTCGATGAAGACGCTTGCGAGCCCATTACCAATGACCCTCCGGCCTCGACCCCGACCCCCGTCGGAGTGGATGTTCCGAGTGATATCCCAGAACCCGACGCCGTGTCCTCCTCAATTCCGATCGTAAAGCCGTCCCTGATCGCCAAGCCTTCTTCGTCCCTAGTTTCTACCTCGACAAAGAAGGATGACCAAGAGAGCGAGCCTACCTCATCCCCTGTTCCTACCTCGACCAAGAAGGGTGACGAAGAAAGCGAGCCTTCCTCGTCCCCTGTTCCTACCTCGACCAAGACCGATGACCAAGAGAGCGAGCCCACCCAGACCCCAAGCACTGGCGGTGGTGACTCTTCGATCGACAAGTTATTCCCCCTCGGCCGCGGCAAGGATTCCTGGACCACTGCTGAGGGGATTGACGGTGCTCTCCCGTTGTCTGATGCCACATTGAAACCTACCAAGGTTATAACCGCTCTCTCCCGTGACATCGTCAAGGCCCCGGATGGCAAACTTGGCATGAAAGCGCACTATCCCAAGGGGTCCTACACCTTTGGACATGACCCGATGGGCGGCTTTTCGTTCTATGCCAAGGGTCCCTCTGATGTTGACTTGTCTACCGCTCTCGAGGCTACTTTCGGTTATTCCGTATTCTTCGAGGAAGACTTCGACTATCAATTGGGTGGAAAATTACTCGGATTCTGTGGGTGACATCGCTACTCTCATAGACTACTTTTGCTCATCCTCGTGTAGATGGTGGTGAAAACGACGAGGTTGCCGTCTCGTGCTCCGGTGGACGACGTGACACCAGGTGCTGGTCCACTCGTCTCATGTGGCGAACCGAGGGGGCGGGTGAATTGTACACCTACCTTCCCTCCTACGAGAATGCAGGTTTCGAGGCCAACAAGAGGCTGTGCAGCGTTGCCCCTAGCTCGGAATGCAACCCTACCTATGGTGCTTCCGTTGGTCGGGGTGCCTTCGGCTTCAAGTCTGGTCAATGGAACACTGTTTCTCAACGTGTTCGTCTTAACGACGTCGGTGAATCCAACGGAGAGTTGGAGCTCTTTGTCAACGGAAAGAGCGTCATCAACGTTGATGGGTTGAAGTTCAGGAGCAATGCCGAGGGCCGCTTCCGTGGTATCCAGGCTCAGACCTTCTTTGGCGGTAAGTTCCCTTGTGGCCCTTTGGTTTGTGGCATGCGTGACTCACGTCTCGTATCTCTCTAGGCTCGAAGCCAGAATTCGCTTCTCCTAAAGACCAGAACACTTGGTTCTCCGACTTCTCCGTTGCCATCACCAAGACCCTCTGAGAGACTGGCCGTCGACTTACAACCGACGACAACATCCCACAACACACGCTCTCTCCTTTCTCCGTGGCGCATTCCCACGCACACACGCATTCATTACGTCCCTCCCTATCATTAACTCACACCCCACTCGCTTTCCTTTGCTATCCGCGAGTGATCCTATGATCCTCGCCCCTCAACCCCCGAGAATGATGTCCTTTGACATACCTGGACACCAGCGCTCGAAGCGCTGGATCCGTTCAGCAGGCACCGTCTCAGGACTGGCAGCTGCTCTGCCCCCTTGTCGAAACTGTGTTTTGGCCCGGTAAAGGGATTCTCTTATATTCTTATTTCATATTGCTGGATCCATTCCCTTAGAGGCGCAATTTTCTGTTGCGATGTAGTGGTTTTGTTTGTTGCATTATCTAGATGGTACCTCTCTAGCTGTAGGTGAATGAGAATCTGAAGTGTTAAGTTATGCTCTCTAAACCCCCACCCTTGTGTGACTTATCCATCAGTGGAGCATGAACGTTGAACTGGCGCTAGAAATTATATTCCACCCCGGTTCCGGAAAATCAGCAAACCTTTTGCTACGAGTCTCGGACTGGTTGAACGGGTATTCAAATATTCAACTCCAAACATATGGCTATGATGATGGCGGTGGAAGGGGGGGTCCGTGACGGCCCTGATCATCGTGCGAATACGCTCGTCTGCCAAGCGACGGCCCACCTGGAGACAGGAGGCAAAAAGCTGTTTACAAGAGCCCGTAGGTACCCCCACATGTTTAAGTTAGCCAACCACATCCGAGGATAGGGTACTAAGGTGAGAGGGCATGATCCACCTGAGGGTCGAAAGTAGACTGTAGCAGCGTTGTCAAGTGGGACCCACGTCCCGATTCGTTCGTCGCTCTGCGGCCTTCGTGGTGAGTGGGAGAAACTTATGTGGTAACGTAGAACCGTACCAAGCCAGTGGAAAGTTTAGAGGCTCAGTCGGCAACAGTCGCCCGGGGTGACCGGACTTCTGCTTCCAGGTGGGTGAGGCATGGAAGAGAACACACAAAACACCGTGACACACCACAAAAACAATACCATCAGAACCACGACAAGACTCCGTTGAAACTCCCTACGTGGGAACATTGAAGTCAGACGGATTCCGGGAGGGGAACGATCTCTCTGAGAATGTCAGTGCGGGTTTTCCGGCTTCATCTTATGTGTGGGGTGACGCACTATACGACGCCCCTTTCAGAACATGTGGGCGCATATGTACGCACAAGTACTGGTGACTAGCCTGTTTCAGGATGGGCGTTTCGGGTTGCCCCGTCTGATCGAAACGGGTTGTGTAGACTGCGAGGATCCGACGACATATGCGGTCTTATCCCCGAGGACGCGGGACGCCGAAAGCCCGGTGGATTTCGCGGTCGCGCTCTGTGAATATCAGTATCAGTGGGGACTTCGCGG
>Ga0307515_10020211_pt1 | contig 11899 bp, 8 predicted proteins | sample 17_EM_MG_FD_194513 | JGI IMG/M metagenome (GOLD analysis project Ga0307515, IMG submission 194513) | Populus trichocarpa ectomycorrhiza microbial communities from riparian zone in the Pacific Northwest, United States - 17_EM | ecosystem: Host-associated > Plants > Roots > Unclassified | place...
GGCGACTACCTCTCCCAGCCGACCGGCGACGGCGGTCTCGGCTTCGGCACCGTCGTCACGAGCGTGCTGTTCCTGGCGGTCATCCTCGGACTGGTGGTGTACCTCGGGGTGACCCGCAGGGACGTCGTCGATCGGGGCCGTGCCGCGCGGCAGGCGGCCTGACCGGCGGAGCGGGAATCGCCCCGGTGTCACTCCCGCCCGGCCGCCGGGTTGAGGGCCGCGGCGATCGCCGGGGTCACCGGGTGTCCGGCGAGGACATGGCGGATGGCGTCGAGGGGGACAGGGCGTTCGTAGTAGTCCTCGAAGTGGGCCTGGATCGTCTTCGGGGAGCGGTGGGTGAGGAGACGGAAGAGGTGGCTGGCGCCGTCCGGGTCCGCGCGTCCGGCCGGGAAGTCGATGGCCGAACCGGTGCGCCACGCGGTGTCGCCGGTCTCGCGCCACAGGCAGGCCGTGACGCGGGTGCGGGTGATCCCCATGTGCTCGTCCGTGAACGCGAGGTCGTCCAGCAACGGGCGCAGCGTGACCGGCACTTCGTCGATGACACCGTGCCAGACCTGGTCGTCCTCCGTCCCGTACGGGCTCATCGCCGACTCGTGGTCGAAGCCGCGTATGAGCACTCCGGCCGAGGTGAAGAGGACGGAGAAGTCGTCCCCCGAACCGTTGTCCATCAGGGCCGCTTCCTCGCCCGGGCCCCAGTTGGCGTCGAAGGTGTAGTAGACGAACTGCGGATCGTCGCCGATCGTCGAGTCCAGGACCGCCAACGCCCGCAGATGGACGCGGAGTTCGGCGGGGTCGGGGAGGAGGGCGGCGGTCTCGTACACGGTGCTCATGACCTCATGGAAGCAGCCGCCACTGACAACCCCGGCGCGCTACTGGGCGATCCCGGGCAACGAGATACCGGCCTCAGCCAACAACTTCCGTTCTCCAACCGTGAACGTCGGCCCGTCGAGCTGCGGCCGAAGCGGCCCGATTGCCGCCGCCGCAAGCACACTTGGCCGGAGCAGCGCCGTGCCCGGGGACTGAAGAGTCAGTACCTCTGTCATCGCGGTCGCCACGTGGTACGAGCCCGTGGCGGTGTGGGAGAGGCGGCTGACGTAGCGCTGGAGGAGGCGGTCGGGGGTGCCCGCGTTTCTGCCCTTCGTCGTCCCGTAGTGGATGTCCTGGCCCACGGCGAGACTCCAGGCGAGTTCGACAGGCCTCGCGATGGCCCGTTGTGCCTTGCGGGAGAGGCCGTTGGTGAGGCCGAGGGAGGTCAGTTGGGTGCGTAGGGCTACGGCGCCGAGGGCCGCCACCGACATGCCGTGGCCGTACACCGGGTTGAACGCGGCCACCGAGTCGCCCAGGGCGACCAGGCCTTCGGGCCAGGACTTCAGACGTTCGTAGTAGTAGCGGCGGTTGGCCGTGCCGTGGGTCACGGCGACGTCGGTGAGCGGTTCGGCGTGGGCCAGGAGGTCGGCGATGACCGGGTGGCGGAGCGTGCGGGCGTACGGCTCGAACTCGGCTGCCTCGCGGGAGGGTTGGGCGCCCGGCGTGCCGATCAGGCTGACGTGCCAGCGGCCGTCCTCGATCGGGACGATGCCGCCCGTGCGGCCGGGTTCGCCCCGCCGCGGGTCCGCCTGGACGCTGATCACGGGCCAGTTGAGGGTGGGGACGGGGGCGCGGTAGACGCGGCTGGCGTACGCGATGCCGGAGTCGATGCGGTCCTCGGCCGGTGCCGGGATGCCCAACTCGGCCAGCCACCGCGGAGTGCGTGCCGCCTTTCCGGAGGCGTCGATCACCAGGTCCGCGGTCAGGTCGGTCTCGGTGCCGTCCGCCGCGCGCAGCCGTACGCCGGTGACGCGGCGCGAACTCCCCAGCAGGGCGGTGACTTTGGTGTGCGGGCGCACGCTGACGCGCGGGTCCTTCAGTACCTTCCCGCGGACGACGGAATCGGTGAGGTCGCGGCTCGCGGTGATCAGATGGTGGCTGTCGCGCTTCCAGCGGCGGTACCAGCCCTCGGGCGAGTAGATCAGCATGTTCGTCGTCATGGGCACCCGGTTGGCGCCCGCCGACAGCAACTCCCCGACCGTGCCCGGCAGCAGCTCCTCGATCGCGTTCGCCCCACCCGACAACAGGACGTGGAAATGAGCCGCTTGGGGAACGCCCGGACGCGCCTCGGCGCCCTCGGGCAGGCCGTGCGCCTCGATGATCTCGACGCTGTCGACGTGGTCCCGGACGGCCGCGGCGGCGAGCATGCCGGCGAGGCTGCCTCCGACGACGACGGCACGGGTGGACACACGGGTCGATACACGGGTGGACATCCGGTGCGGTGATTCCGTCATGAGAGGCAGACAATCATCCCAACGCGCCGATCGCATAGGGGAGTTGACCTTCGCCCCCGCATGTCACGCGCCGTCGAGCAGCGAGACGAGTCCTCGGTCCAGGGACGGTTCCAGGGCTTCGCGGCCCGGCTCGGTGACCCGGTACGTGCGGCGCAGGAAGTGGTGCAGGGCGACCGAGTCGAAGCGGATCATCGCGATGCCCTCGGGCGAGTGGAACTCAACGGCCGTGTGGGCGGGGCCGTATGGCCTGATGTGCACGTTGCCCATCCCGGCGGGGGTGTCGAGACCCTCCTCCAGGAGTGCCCGCGCGAAGGTCCAGGTCACCTTTTTGCCGTCGAGCGATATCCAGGCGGGGAACAGGAGTTGGACGGCGAAGGGGTCGCCGGAGGAGTACCGCAGGGTGACCGTCACGGCCAACTCCTGGTCGTCGTCGGCGATCAGGCGGGCGCTGGTGGGCTGTTCCAGGGTGAGGTGGCGCATGGGCGGTCTCCGATTCGGGCGGGGCGGGCGGCGGCCGGTTGTGCCGACGCACCTCCTTGATCACCTGGAGGGGCCCTTGATTACGCCGTTTCGTACGGGAGTTATGTGACCTGTATCACCTTGTGGAACGACTGCAACTTTAATTGAAAGTTTTGCCATCTAGGGTACAAACCCTTCCCCGCCCCACTGGCAACTGGAGCGTTGCTGCCATGAACGACGGTCCCACCGCCGCGTACGCCCGGATCTACGAGGAGCAGCAGCCGCGCCTCGTCGCCTACGCCCGCTCGCTCACCCGGAACACCTGGGTCGCCGAAGACCTCGTCGCCGAGGCGCACTTCAGGGTGTGGCGCAGGCTGTCCGCCGGGCACGAGATCGACAACGTACCGGCGTACCTCATGACCACGGTGAAGCACCTCGCCACGGCCGCGGGCAGCGCCGCCCGCGAGACGCCGCGCGATCCGCAGGTCGACGAGCGGACCGACGCGGACCCTGTGCACGTCCACGCCCAGGGGGGCGATCCGGCCGAGCAGGTGTCGTCAACGGACTTGCTGGTGCGGGTACTTGAGCAGTTGCCCGAGCGGTGGGTGAAGGCGCTGTGGCTGGCCGAGGCGGAGGGGCTGCCGCTGGCCGCGATAGGCCCCCAACTCGGTACCAAGCAGGGCGCGACGGCCGTACTGCTGCACCGCGCGCGGGAGGGCATGCGGCAGGCGTTCCTGCGTGCCCAGACCGGCGCCCCGGACGATCCCGCGTGCCAGGTGCACTGGGCCCGGATGCCCGCGTACGTGCGCGGCGCCGCCACCGAGCGGCAGTCGGAACGCATCCTCGGCCACGTCGACGCGTGCGACGACTGCCGCGCCCGCCTCGCGGCCCTGATGCGCGCCAACGACCGGCTGCCCGCGCTCGTGGCACCGGCGCTGCTCGTGTTCGTGCTCGGCGGCGCGGGCAAGTTCCTGCTCGCGTTCGGCGCGGGCTCCGCGGGTGCGGCGGCCGTCACGGCGGGTGGCGGTCATGGTGCCGGGTTCCTGCACGGCGTACGGCATGCGGCAGTCGGCGCGTCCAAGACCCAGGTGGCGGCCGCCGTCGGTACGGCCGTGGCGGGCGCCGTCGCGGTGTGCGTCCTCCTCGGCGGCGGCGACGCCACCGAAGTCCCGGTCGCCAAGGGCCCGGTGACCGAAGTCCCGGTCTCCCAGGCACCGGTGGCGTCCGAGCCGCGCACGGCGAAGCCCTCGAAGACGCCGGGCGACGGCGGTGGTTCCACGGCGCCTGTGGCGGACGGGGCGATAAGTGCCGTGCCGCCGGCTTTTCTTGGCGACACCGGGGGTGGGTCGACCGTGACGCCGGTGGGGGATGGGGGTTCAACTCCTGTTCCTACGGCTCCTGTTGAGCCGCCTCCGGTGACCAGTGAGCCGACGCCGACTCCAACTCCCGCTCTACCGGTGACCACGAAGCCGGAACCGACGCCGACCCAACCGACACCGACCGAGCCGGAACCGACACCCACGGACCCGAAGCCGACGGAACCGACTCCCACGCCGCCCAAGAGTGAGGAGCCGTCGCCGGAGCCGAGTACTCCCGTGAAGGAGACCCCGGACCCTGTCACTCCGGAGCCCACGACCCCGTCCGAACCGTCGTCGCCGTCCGAACCGTCGTCACCCGCACCCACCCCCACAACCACACCTGAACCCACGCCCGTTGAGACCCCGGGCGGCAGCGACCAGCCCTGTGATCGGGAGGTCAAGGGGAATCGGCCGATCTCATAGGAGCCACCAGGCGGCACGCCTCCGCGTAAGCCCGCACCAGTGGCCGTACACCGTCCTCCCGTCGCCAGGCGAGGGCGTAACGGCTCGGCGAAATGCCGTGCACCGGGCGGGTGATGACCCCACCGAGGGTGATCAGATGGGCGTTGCCCGTGGCCACCAGGCAGATGCCGAGACCGGCGACGAGCGCCTCGTACGTTTCCTCGGTGCTCGAGATCTCCGCCCCGATGCGCGGTAGTTGACCACCGCGTTCGTCGAGGGCGAGCCAGTGGTCGCGCAACGGACCCGCGTCGGGCGGCAGGGCGAGGAACGACTCGTCGACGAGGTCCGCGAAGTCGATCTCGGCGCGGGCGGCCAGCGGATGGGTGTCCGGGAGCGCGACCAGGCGGGGTTCCTCGGCGACCACCGTCCAGCCGTAGCGCTCCGCGTCGGGCAGCGGCAGCCAGACGAACGCCACATCCGCGGCGCCGTCCGCGAGGCCGGCCGTCGGATCTTCCCAACTCACCTGCCGCAGCCGTACGTTCGCCTCCGGACGCGCGGCCGTGAAGCGCGAGCGGATCGCGGGCAGCAGGCCACCCCGGCCGGGGCTGGTGCTCATGCCGACCACCAGGGTGCTGCGTTCGGCCGCGCCCACCTCCGCCAGCGCCGCCGCGCCCTCCGCCCAGACCGCCAACACCCGCTCGGCGTACGGCAGTAGGGCCGCACCGGCGGCCGTGAGCGCCACGCCCTGCCGGTCGCGCCGGAACAGTTCGGCGCCCAACTGCCGTTCCAGCGCCCGGATCTGCTTGCTCAGGGCGGGCTGCGAGACGTACAGCTTCTCGGCCGCGCGCGTGAAGTGCAGTTCCTCGGCGACCGCGACGAAGTAGCGCAGGTCCCGTACGTGGACGTCCGTCGTCATAGCCATTGGTTATCAGCGTAGGTCTTGGACGGGCGATCGGGGGCGGGCGCAGTCTGGTCGGCAGTCGGGCAACAGGGATCCGGGATCTCAAGGGGAGACGTCATGAACAAGGTGTGGCTGGTCACCGGCGCGAGCAGCGGGTTCGGGCGGGCCATCGTCGAGGCCGCGCTCGCCGCCGGTGACGTGGTCGTCGGTGCGGCGCGGCGGACCGAGGGGCTGGACGATCTCGTCGCCGCGCGGCCCGACCAGATGGAGGCGCTGCGCCTGGACGTCACCGACACGGGGGCGGCGGAGGCGGCCGTACGGGACGTGGTGGCGCGGCACGGGCGGATCGACGTGCTCGTCAACAACGCGGGGCGCGCGCATGTCGGTGCCTTCGAGGAGACCACCGACCGGGAGTTGCGAGAGCTGTTCGACCTGCATGTCTTCGGTCCGGCGGCCCTCACGCGCGCGGTGCTGCCGTTCATGCGGGAACGGCGCTCCGGGGCGATCGTGCAGATGAGCAGCATGGGCGGGCAGATGTCCTTCGCGGGCTTCTCGGCGTACAGCGGAACGAAGTTCGCCCTGGAGGGGCTCTCCGAAGGGCTCGCGGACGAGGTCGCCGAGTACGGCATCAAGGTGCTGGTCGTTGAGCCGGGCGCCTTCCGGACCGCGCTGTTCGACACGAGCCGGGCCGGAGTCAGCGCCGACAGCGGGGCGTACTCCAAGGTGAGCGCGACCCGCGGCGCCGTCGACAGCAACGACGGCGCCCAGCCCGGCGACCCCGCGAAGGCGGCGGCCCTCATCCTGGCCGCGCTGGACGCCGAGGAGACCCCGCTCCGCCTGCCGTTGGGCGAGGACGCGGTCGACGCCGTCCTGGGCCACCTCGACCAGGTGCGCGGCGATATCGCGGCGTGGGAGAAGCGGACGCGGGCGACGGGGTTCGACGCCTGACGGACGGCCGGAACCCTTGGCCCGACTGCTCTCGTCCCCGTTGTCAGTGGCGCGTGCCACGATTGTGCGCACAGGGAGACCAATGGGGAGCCGGGGGTGACATGGAGGGCGAGTCGCCGCGGGTCGGCCGACGGGCCAGGGAGCTGTGCGTACAGGGCACACGGCTCTACGACGTGGCGCGCGCCCTGCGTGCCGACCACACCCGCGCCCTCGACACCGTCCGCTCCGCGCTGGAGCCGCTGCGGGCCGAACTCGTCGCCCAGGAGCTGGAGTCCATCCCCGTAGCGAGGCTGAAGGACGTCACCGAGGGGCGGCTGCGGCTCGGGGCCGTGGAGGCGGCGGGGCTCACCTCCGTGCGCGCGGTGCACGAGGCGAGCCGGTACGAGCTGCGGCAACTGCCCGGAGTAGGACAGCAGACCGCCGACCGGGCGCTCGCCGCCGCCCGGCAGATCGCGCGGGCCGTCGCCGAGACCGTGTCCGTGCGCATCGACGTCGATCACCCCGAACCCCGCACCACCGCCCTGGTCATCGCGCTGCAACGGCTCGTCGAGGCCGGACCCGAGCTGCGCCGCGCCCTGGACGCCGCGACCCGGCTCGACGAACGGCTCGGCGCGCTGCTGCCCGTGGCCCGGCCCGCCAGCAGCAGGCTGTTGCTGGCACTCGCCGGTCGGCGCAGGCGGGACGGTGCGCTCGCCGCGGTCACCGAACTGCACGAACTGGTCGCCGACTCGGCCGCCAAGGACGTACGGCTGCTGATCGCGCAGGCCTCCACCGACCTGTTGCGTCCGCCGGTCTCCGAGATCGAGGCGTGGGTCGACTTCGAGCTGCGGTCCGCCGAGTACTACAGCCAGCTCGCCGAGGTCGACGGGCAGCAGCCGGACCTCGCGGCGAGCGAGGGTTTCCTGCCGGCGGAGCTGGCCGAGCGGGTGCACGCCCAGCCGCTGGACGACACCCATCGCCGGGTCTCCCTGCGCGGATACCAGTCCTTCGGCGCCCGCTTCGCCCTCGCCCAGCGCCGGGTCGTCCTCGGGGATGAGATGGGGCTCGGCAAGACCGTCCAGGCCATCGCCGCACTGGCCCATCTCGCGGCCGAGGGGCACAGCCACTTCCTGGTGGTCTGCCCGGCCAGCGTGCTGATCAACTGGACCCGCGAGATCGGCGCCCGCAGCACCCTGCGCGCGCTCCCCATGCACGGCCCGGACCGACAGGACGCCTACGGGGAGTGGAGCGAGCGGGGCGGGGTGGCGATCACGACCTTCGACACGCTGCACACCCTGCCCGCGCCGGTCGACAAGTCACCGAAGGGCAGGAGGACGAGGACCGAGGCACCGACCGGTCCCACTCCGGGCATGCTCGTCGTGGACGAGGCCCACTACGTGAAGAACCCGGACACCCGCCGTACCAAATCCGTCGCCCTGTGGACCGAGCGCTGCGACCGCGTCCTGTTCCTCACCGGCACGCCGATGGAGAACCACGTCGAGGAGTTCCGCACCCTCGTCCGCCACCTGCGCCCCGAACTCCTCCCGACCGTCCGCAACGGCACCGCGGCGGCCGGACCGCACGCCTTCCGCAAGTCCGTCGCCCCCGCCTATCTGCGCCGCAACCAGGAGGACGTGCTCACCGAACTGCCCGCACTCGTCCAGGTCGACGAGTGGGTGGAGCTCGGTGTCGCCGACCGCGAGGCGTACGACCGCGCGGTCGGCGACGGCAACTTCATGGCGATGCGCAGGGCCGCCTACACCGACACCGAGAAGTCCGCGAAGCTGCAGCGCCTGCGCGAGCTGGTCGCCGAGGCGGCGGACAACGGGGTGAAGGTGGTGGTCTTCTCGTACTTCCGGGATGTGCTCGCCGCGGTGGAACAGGCCCTGGAGAAGGGGGTGTTCGGGCCCATCTCCGGAAGCGTCCCGGCGGCCCGCCGACAGCAACTGGTCGACGACTTCACCCAGGCCCCCGGCCACGCCGTGCTGCTCTCGCAGATCGAGGCGGGCGGAGTCGGCCTCAACCTCCAGGCCGCCTCCCTGGTCATCCTCTGCGAACCCCAGGTCAAGCCGACGGTGGAGCACCAGGCCGTGGCCCGCGTTCACCGTATGGGCCAGATACGCACGGTCCAGGTGCACCGCATGCTCGCCACGGACAGCGTGGACGACCGGCTCCTGACCATCCTCAAGAACAAGGACCGCCTCTTCGACGCCTTCGCCCGGCGCAGCGCCCTCGCGGACGCCACACCGGACGCGATCGACATCTCCGATGCCTCGCTGGCCCGCCGCATCGTGGAGGAGGAGCAGCGGAGACTGGCGACGGAAGCCGCCAACTGACCGTGCCCTCAGGGGTGTTCGGCCAGTTGTTCGGCCGTCACGAGCGCACGTCGAGTTCGGCGAGAGCGGCACCTTTGCCGCCGCTCCGTACGGTGACGCGGACGTACCGGGCGGGCGTCCCGTCAGGCGTGTGCCAGGTACGCCGATCCGCCGAGACCTCGACCGTGTAAGCCCCCGGCTGCTTCGTCCACGTGGGCCGCACCGTCCCGACGCGCACCGTCCGCCCCAGGTCGACTGTCAGAGCCGCGCTGTCGGTGGCCGGGGACCAGGTGGTCGCCGGGCTGCCGTCGACCGCTGCCTCCGGATAGAGGCCGGACTCCGAGGAGGTCGCCGTCGCGGGCCGGCAGCGGGCCAGGTCGGTGGTGGGGGTGAGATCGGGGCGCCGGGTCTTGAGGGTGACCGTGCCAGTGAGGGTGCGGCGCCCCTCGGGGGTGTCCAACGTGAACGGCGCCCCGGAGCGCAGCCGTACCGTCGTCGTCTTCGCCCCGATCGCGATGTCGTACGTACGACCGCGCCAGCTGAGCCCCGACAGGCGTACGCCGTCGGTGAGTTGGGGCGGCAGGCTCGGGTCGAGGTGGAGGGCGTCGGGGCGCAGGCGCAGACCGGTGAGGCCGTGGGTGAAGACCTGGAGGAAGCCGCCCTTGCCGGTGAGGAAGTCCTGCGCGGGGGAGCCCGCGAGCGGGTCGGACGCGCCCGCCTTGTCGCCGCGCGACTCGGAGAACAAGGCGAACGGGCCGCGGGCGAACGGCTGATAGGCCCGGCGCAGGAAGGTGTACGCGGCGCAGCCCGGCTCGCCGATCGCCGCCGCGTCGATCGCGTGGACGGCGTCGGTCATGGCGGGGCCGTCCGGGTCGGTGCGCTGGGCGTAGTAGTCGAGGGTGGCGGCACCGGCACCGGACGGCATCGGCCACTCCAGCGGGTAGATCAGCAGCACGGTGTCGGCCTGCTTGATCTGGGAGCCGCCGTAGCCGTCGTACTGGAGGAAGATCTTGCGCTTCGGGTCGTAGGGGATGCGCAGCCGGTTCGCGATGGTGAGCCAGTCGGCGGGGGCGTCGGTGCCCAGGGTGCGTGCCGCGTCGGTGGCGGCGCGCAGGGCGGTGGCGGCGACGGCGTTGGTGTAGACGCCGTCGTTGACGCCGTTGCTGTACTCGTCGGGTCCGGCGACCTCCTTGATCGAGTACGAGCCGTCGGAGTTCTTCGTGACCCGCGAAGTCCAGTACTGGGCAAGGCCGTTGAGGAGGGGCCAACCTCGGGTGCGGAGCCAGCTGCGGTCGCCGGTGGCGAGGTAGTACTGCCAGGCGGCCAGCGCGATGTCGCCCTGGAGGTGGTTCTGGGTGACGCAGTGCGGCGGCTGCCAGCTCTGGCACTCGTTCCACAGCTTCCCGTGACTCGCGCTCGTCCACGGGAAGAACAGGCCCTTCACCCCGGTCTTCGCGGCGTTCTCGGCGGCGGCCGTGCGGGTGCGGTACCGGTATTCGAGGACCGGGCGAGCGAGGTCGGGGTGGGCCGCGAGCAGCGAGGGGAACATCCAGGTCTCGGCATCCCAGAAGACCATGCCCGCGTAGTTGTCGCTGGTCAGACCGGCGGGCGCGATGCTGTTCCGGGCGCCGGGGCGCAGCGCGGACAGCAGCCCGTACTGGGCGGAACGGGCCCAGAGTTGCAGATCCGGATGGCCCGGCACCTCGATGTCGGACGACCACAGCGCCCGCCACGCGGCGGTGTGCGCGGCCAGCAGTGCGTCCCACCCGCGCCCCGCGGCCCGCCCGGCGGCGTCCTGCGCGGCGGAACGCGGGTCGCGGGAGGTGAGGGCGGTGTCGACGCCGACGTACTTGGTGGCGGTGTAGCTACGACCGGAACGGACGGGGAGGGTGGCTGCCTGACTGGCACTCAACTCTCCCTGCCTATCGGCCTGTTGGATACGTCCGGGGGCATCCAGCACGGACGCGACGGCCCCGTCGACATGCGTCCCGTCCGTGCGGAACGCCACGCCGATGTTGCGATCGCCGACCGGGCCGCCGTCCGTCTGTGTGACGCGCCGTGCGCCACGGCCGTCGAGGCGGTCGGTGAGGGTGAGTTCGCCGTCCCAGTGCGGGGTCACGCGCAGCCGTACGGCGCCGGTGTGCGGGGCGTCGCGGGCGGCGAGGACGTCGTAGACGAGGTCGGTGCGGCGGCCGTCCTTCGTGGTCCAGGTGAGGGACGTACGGACGTAGCCGCAGCGGAGGTCGAGCGTCTGGCGGTAGTGGCTGACCCGGCCGGTGTCGGCGCCGCCGTAGGTCTCGGTGCCCGTCGTGACGTCGAGGCCGGTCCAGTTCGGGAGCGCGGCGAGGGCTTCGCGGCCGGCGGTGTTCGCGGGGCCCCGGGCGTAGAGGCCGGAGACGAACGCGCCGTCGTAGCGCGGGGTGTAGAGCGGCCAGCCGGTCTTCTCGCCGGACGCGGCGTAGCCCGCACCGGAGGGCGGTACGCGGGCGCCGAGATAGCCGTTGCCGACGTAGGGGTGGTACGTGTCGGCCGGGTCGATGCGGGTGGCCGAGGGCGACCAGCCGCGCGCGCCGCAGTCGGCACGGGGATGGGGGCGGGGTGCGGCCGACGCCGGAGAGAGGGGAAGGGGGAGGAGCAGGGCGGCGGCGAGGAGCGGGAGCAGCAGGCGGGTGGGTTTGGGCACCGTTCGACGATGGGCTGCCCCGCGCGGCGAGGGTGGGAAGCGCGCGGGGGATTACCACGTACGGAGCGCAACCGGCCCCGGGTCCCCTACCTCCCGTAGGGGGTCGGATCGGTGACCCAGCCCGCCGTCAGGACCAGGCGCGACTCACGGTGTACGGCCAGGAAGCCGAAGGGGCGGTCGAATTGGGCCTTGACGACGGTGGTCGTGCAGCGGAGGTCGGGCACCGCGCCGCCGGCGACCGGAGCGATCACGGTCACCGCGCCCGCACGGAAGCCGAGTGCGCCGAACCGCGCCACCGCGGACTGTTCAGCCTGCCCGATGGCCAGCGGGGACGGGCTGATGCCGGAGAAGTGGCCGTCCCTGGTGTCCATCGCCGTGGTGAGCCCGAACAGGCCGTGCAGGCCCCGGAGATCGTGCCGCGCCCGCATGTCGTACGCCACCGTCGTCACGGCCAGCTCCGGCGGTCGCGGTGTGGCGCACGGCTGTTGTTCGACGCGCAGGCCCGGTCCCACGTCCCCGTAGGGGAGTTGGCC
>Ga0307515_10020212_pt1 | contig 11899 bp, 12 predicted proteins | sample 17_EM_MG_FD_194513 | JGI IMG/M metagenome (GOLD analysis project Ga0307515, IMG submission 194513) | Populus trichocarpa ectomycorrhiza microbial communities from riparian zone in the Pacific Northwest, United States - 17_EM | ecosystem: Host-associated > Plants > Roots > Unclassified | place...
GATCGGCGTGGTCGGCAACCTGGACAACTACACGAAGTTCCAGGCCGCGAACGCGATGGAGGACGCCGCGAACAACCAGGGCGGCGCGGGCGAGGCGTTCGGCTTCGGGCTGGGCATGGCCGCCGGTCAGCGCGCCACTCAGGCGATGAACACCCCGTCCGCGCCGCCGCCGGTCGCCGCGCCGCCGCCGTTGCCCACCGCGGAGTGGTTCATCGGGGTCAACGGTCAGCAGCAGGGCCCATTTGACCTGGGCGCCCTCGCCGCGCAGGCCTCGGCCGGCACGCTCACCCGGGAGACCCTGGTCTGGAAGAACGGCATGGCCGCGTGGACCGCCGCCGGGCAGGTGCCCGAGCTGGGTAGCGCCTTCGCCGCAGTCCCGCCGCCCCTGCCTCCGCAAGGCTGACCGCCGGTGAGCCAGACCCCGATGAGCCAAACCCAGTACCCCTGCTCGAACTGCGGGGCGAACGTCGAGTTCGCCCCGGGCACGACGGTGCTCAAATGCCCGTACTGCGGCGCCGAGACGCAGCTCGCGCCGACCGGCCGGCAGATCCGCGAGCATTCGTACGCGGAATTCGCCGGCCTGCCCCGCAAACCGATCGCCACCCTGGCGCCGCACGTCTTCACCTGTCAGGGCTGCGGCGCGGTGACCCAGAGCGACAAGATCTCCGACCGTTGCCAGTTCTGCGGCGCGCCCCTGGTCGCCGACGTCGGCAACGGCGAGCAGGTGGCCCCCGAAGCGGTGCTGCCGTTCGGCCTGGACCGCGGCGGCCTGCGCGAGGCGCTGCGCAAGTGGGCGTCGTCGCGCTGGTTCGCGCCGAGCGGCCTGAAGAAGGTCACTGAGGCCGAGTCGTCGCACAGCACCTACCTGCCGCACTGGACCTACGACGCCAGCACGGTGTCGCGCTATCAAGGCCAACGGGGCGAGCACTACTGGGAGACCGAGACCTACACCGAGAACGGCGAGACCAAGACCCGCCAGGTGCAGCGGACGGCCTGGTATCCGGCCAGCGGCGTGGTCGCCCGCGACTTCGACGACGTGCTCGTCGCCGGCAGCAGCCGGGTCGCGCCGAAGCACTTGGACGCGCTCGAGCCGTGGCCGCTGCCCGAGGCACAGCCGTATCGCCCGGAGTATCTGGCCGGCCACGAGACCCTGCGCTACGACGTCGAGCCCGAGTCGGGCCTGGGCACGGCCAAGTCCCGGATGGCCACCGTGATCGAGCGGGACTGCAAACAGGACATCGGCGGCGACGAACAGCGGGTGCAATCGGTCGACACCGACTATCGCAACGTCGCGTTCAAGCTGATGCTGCTGCCGGTCTGGATCGCCTGCTATCTGCACGCGGGCCGGACCTACAACATCCTGGTGAACGGCCGCACGGGCGAGGTGGCGGGCGAGCGCCCCTACAGCGTCCCGAAGATCGTCGCTGCCGTCCTGGCCGCGCTGGTGGTCATCGCCGCGATCGTGGTCCTGATCGCGCTGAACCGCAACGGCTAACCGGCGCGCCCGTCGCCGTGACCCGGCGGCGGTGTCGTGCCGCCGAGGCACGGCACCGGCGCCGGGGCGAAGTCCATCGAGGTGGTCGCGTTCCGGAAGGCGGGACACGGGCGGGGCCGGGGCGGCTGGTGCCCGTGGCGTGCCAGACTGTGAACCGTGTTGCGTTGGCTTACCGCAGGTGAATCCCATGGTCCTGCACTTGTCGCCCTGCTCGAAGGAGTCCCTGCCGGGGTCGAGGTGACAAGTGCCGACATCGGCCGCGATCTCGCGCGGCGGCGACTCGGCTATGGCCGCGGCGCGCGGATGGCGTTCGAGCAGGACGAGATCGAGATCATCGGCGGGATCCGGCACGGGCTGACGCTGGGCAGCCCCGTGGCCATCCGAATCGGCAATTCCGAGTGGCCGAAGTGGCGCACCGTCATGGCCGCCGACCCCGTCGATCCGGACGAGCTGGCGTCGCAGGCGCGCAACGTGGCGCTGACCCGGCCCCGTCCGGGGCACGCCGACCTGGCCGGCATGCAGAAATACGGCCACGCCGACGCCCGGCCGATTCTTGAGCGGGCGAGCGCCCGGGAGACCGCCGCGCGCGTCGCCGTCGGTGCCGTGGCCAAGGCGATCGTGCGGCAGGCCGTCGGCATCGAGGTGGTTTCGCACGTCATCGAGCTCGGGTCGGTCGCCGCGAAGGCCGGCCTGATCCCGGTGCCCGAGGACGCGGACAAGATCGATGCCGACCCGCTGCGCTGCCTGGACCCCGAGGCGAGCGCGCGGATGGTGGCGGAAGTGGATGCGGCCAAGCGCGACGCGGACACGCTGGGCGGCATCGTGGAGGTGTTGGCGTACGGCGTACCGCCGGGTCTGGGCTCTCATGTGCAGTGGGACCGCAAGCTGGACGCCCGGCTGGCCACCGCGTTGATGTCCATCCAGTCGGTGAAGGGCGTGGAGATCGGCGACGGCTTCACCCAGGCCCGCTCGCGCGGCTCGGTGGCGCATGACGAGATCATCCCGACGGCCGACGGTGTCCGGCGAATCACCGACCGGGCCGGTGGCCTGGAGGGCGGCATCACCAACGGGGAGAATCTGCGGATCCGCGCCGCGTTGAAGCCGATCTCGTCGCTGAACCGGGCGCTGCAGACCGTCGACGTCACCACGGGCGAGCCGGCCACGGCGATCAACCAGCGCTCGGACGTGTGCGCGGTGCCGGCCGGCGCGGTTGTCGCCGAGGCGATGGTCGCGCTTGTGCTGGCGGAAGCGGCCACGGAGAAGTTCGGCGGCGACTCGGTCGCCGAGATCCGGCGCAACGTGGCCGGATACCTCGAGAATCTGCTGATCCGCTGATGGCGCCCGTGGCTGTGGTCGTCGGCCCGCCCGGCGCGGGGAAAACGACGGTCGGGCTGGCCGTCGCCGAACTGCTCGGCGTCGCCTTCACCGACACCGACGCGATCATCGAGGCGACGGCGGGCAAACCGATCCCGGAGATCTTCTTCGACGACGGCGAAGCGCACTTTCGCGACCTGGAGCGGGCGGCCATCGCCGAGTCGCTCGACTCCTTCGCCGGGGTGCTCGCCCTCGGTGGCGGGGCGATCCTGAACGAATCGACCCGGGCGGCGCTGGACGCGCACACGGTCGTCTTCCTTTCCGTGGAGCTCTCGGACGCGGTGAAGCGTGTCGGTCTGGGCGCGGGCCGCCCGCTGCTCAGCGTGAACCCGCGGGCGACCCTGAAGTTCCTGATGGAGGAGCGGCGCCCGCTCTATGCCTCGGTCGCGACGCATACGATCAAGACCGACGGGCGCTCGCCGCAGGAGATCGCCGAGGAGATCGCCGCCCTGCTCAAGGTCTGAGCCGGGGCTGGCACAGCTATACGCTGAGGACATCGGCGAGAGCCTCCGGCTCGCTGAGCATCGGCCAGTGACCCGTGGGCAGCGCGATGATCCGCGCCTCGGTCAGCTCCGCGAAGAACGGGTGGCCGGCTGCCATCATCTGGCCGATCTGGTCCATCGCAAACGTGCACGCGATCAGCGTCGTGGGCAGGTCGGCCGAGGTGGCGTGCCGGCCGAGCGGCTGCCTGACCGACGCGAGCGGGTGCGGCGTCGACCGGGTGCGCAGCAGCCCCAGCGCCGCCTCGTCGAGGCCGGCCAGCAGGACCGGGTCGGCCGCCGGATCCCACGGGCGAGGCGGCAGGGCGTCGCCGTCGACCGGGGCGTCGTCGCCGGAGAGGGACAGCTGGGTGGTGCCCTCGGGGAGTGGACCGCTGTCCACGTACACCACTGATTTGATCCTGTCGCGTAGCCGCAGAGCGGCGGCACTGACCGGCATGCCGCCGTAGCTGTGGCCGACGAGGACGATGTCGCGCAGATCCTCGACCTCGGCGAGCCGGACGATGTCTTCGGTGTGGGTGTCCAGGTCGATGCCGGGGCCGAGCAGGTGGGAGCGGTCGGCGACGCCGGTCAGGGTCAGCGGGTGCACCTCATGACCGCCGCCGCGTAGAACGTGGGTCACCCCGCGCCATGCCCACGCGCCGATCCACAAGCCTGGAACCAAGATGTATGTGCTCATGCGGGAAAAGCTAGGGGCAATACCGGGCCGAATCGGCCCGGTATTGCCGAGAGAATTTCTCCATGGCCCCCTCCGCATCGCGAGTCTTCAGTCTTCTCGAGCTGCTCCAGGCGAATCACCGGATGACCGTGCCCGAGATCGCCGAGCGGCTCGATGTCAACGAGCGCACCGTCCGGCGCTACGTGGGCACGCTCGCCGAGCTGGGCATCCCAGTGACCGCCGAGCGCGGGCGCCATGGCGGTTACCGGTTGCTCCCGGGCTTCAAGTTGCCGCCGTTGATGCTCACCGACGACGAGGCGGTGGCGGTGGTGCTCGGCCTGGTCGCGGCCGATCGGCTGGGGCTGGCCGCGGACGCCCCGGCGACCGCCTCGGCGGAGGCAAAGGTGGTGCGGGTGCTGCCGCCGGTGCTGGCCGGCCGGCTGGCCGCGCTGCGCGAGAGCCTGGGCTTCACCATGCGCCGGCCCGAGAAGCCGATGCCCGACAGCGCGGCCGACGGCGATCCGCCCGACACCGACACGTTGCTGACTCTCGGCGCGGCGACCCGGGCACACGAGCGGCTGACGTTGACCTATCGCAGCCGGACACGGACGACGACCACGCGTGACTTCGATCCGTACGGTCTCGTCTTCCATGCCACCCGGTGGTATGTGGTGGGCCACGATCACGGCAGCGACGAGATCCGCTCGTTCCGGGTCGACCGCATCGTCGAGGCCAAGGCGGCGGACGCGACCTTCGAGCCGCCGCCGGGCTTCGACGCGGTCGCCCATATCAACCGGCAGTTTGCGGGGCTGCCATGGCATTGGGAGATCGAGGTGCTCATCGAGGCCGGCCTGGCCGAGGTTCGCCGGTTGGTGCCCGCGGCCACGGCGGAGGTGACCGAGACGGCCGGCGGGGTGCGGTTGAGTTGCCGGGCCCACAGCCTGCCCGGGATGGCCCAGATGCTGGCCGGGATGCGCTGGCCGTTCACGATCGTGCAGCCGGACGAGTTGCGGGAAGCGGTGGCCGAGCACGCGATCCGGCTGGCAATGTGCGCAGCGCGGAGCCCCGATGAATAGCTCGCCTGCGCCACACTGCTCAGTTGAGCCGGGACTCGAGACGTTCGATGCGTTCCACCAGGGGGCGCAGTTCCTGGCGGACCGCCGTCATCAAGGCGCCCGTCTGTGCCGCCGGGACCGCCTGGGCCTGCAGATACCGATATCCGGCCAGCACCGCGACCACCGCGCGGCGGACGGTCTTCACGTCGGCGCCCGCCGTTCGCAACACCTGGCCCGCGACCCCCTCGGGCTCCGCCGCCAGGCCGATCAGGACGTGTTCGCAACCCACATAGTTGTGGCCCAGGGTCATCGCCTCGATCACCGCGAGATCCAGCGCGGCCGCGGCCGGCTTGCTGAAACGCATGCCCTCCCCGCCGCCCGGCTCGGCGGCGGGCTCCGTCCCGGCGGCCGGCACCGGCAGCGTGGTCGCATCGATCTCCAGGGTGGTGAGGATCTGCAGGGCCAGGTTTCCGCCCTCGGCGACGATGCCCGCGAGCAAGTCGCCCGTGCCGACGTTGGCCGCCGAGGCGAGGTTGGCGCGGTCGATGCCGAGCTGGACGGCCTTGACCGAGCGCGCGGTGAAGAGCCGGGTCTGCCCGATCGGATCCTCCTCGGCGGGCAGCAGGTTCGCGGCGGTCGACTGGCGGATCGCGGTGATTCGCTTGACCGACTCCTCCAGCGCGCGCTGGCAGATGGCGGAGACGGGCACGCCCGTGTCGCGGACGGCGTCGGCGAGGTCGTCGGGCAGGTACACGTTGATTTTTGGCATGACATTGTTGTACCCCCTGGCGGGGGTATATGGATATAACCCCATGACGTGATGATTAGGCTCACAACAAATGGATGAGGTAACCCGCATTCCCGTGGCCGGTGACCGGCCCTATGACGTCCTCGTCGGGCGTGACCTGCTCGGCGACCTGCCCGCGCTGGTCGAGGGTGCCGCGCGCGCCGCGGTGCTCTACGCCCCGCCGCTCAAGGCACGCGCCGACGCGGTGGCCGAGGTGCTGGCGGCCGGCCAGATCAAGACGACGAGCGTCGAGGTGCCCGACGCGGAGGCCGGCAAGTCCATCGACGTGGCCGTGCGCTGCTGGGACGCCCTCGGCGCGGCCGGCTTCACCCGCACCGACGTGGTCGTCGGCGTCGGCGGGGGAGCGGTCACCGACCTGGCCGGCTTCGTCGCCGCGTCCTGGCTGCGCGGCGTGCGCTGGGTGCCGGTCTCGACCTCGCTGCTCGGCATGGTCGACGCGGCGGTCGGCGGCAAGACCGGCATCAACACCCCCGCCGGCAAGAATCTGGTCGGCGCGTTCCACCCGCCCGCGGGGGTGCTCTGCGACCTCGATTCCCTCGACACTCTCCCGGCCGACGACCTGGTGGCGGGGCTGGCCGAGGTGGTCAAGTGCGGTTTCATCGCCGACCCGGCGATCCTCGACCTGATCGAGCAGGCGCCCGAGCTGGCCGTCGACCCGCACAGTTCCGTCGTGCGCGAGTTGATCGAGCGGGCCGTCCGGGTCAAGGCCCACGTGGTCGGCGACGACCTGCGTGAGTCGGGCCTGCGCGAGATTCTCAACTACGGGCACACGCTGGGCCACGCGATCGAGAAGCGCGAGGCGTACGGCTGGAAGCACGGTCACGCGGTCGCCGTCGGGCTGATCTATGCTGCCGCTTTGTCGCAATTGTCCGGCAGGCTCGACGACGTCTCGGCGGCCCGGCACCGCAGCATCCTCGAATTGCTCGACCTGCCCACGGCGTACGACCGGGATGCCTGGCCCGAGCTGCTCGCGGCCATGCGGATCGACAAGAAGGCCCGCGCCGACACCCTGCGCTTCGTCGTCCTGAACAGGCTTGCGCAGCCGGCGGCCATGGCAGTGACCGACGAAGCGCTGCTCGAGCGCGCCTATGCGGAGGTGGCCCGATGACCCGGGTTTACGTGCTCAACGGTCCCAACCTCGGCCGGCTCGGCACCCGCGAGCCCACCGTGTACGGCTCCACGACGTACGCGGATCTGGTCCTGCTCTGTGAATCCCAGGGCAAGCAACTCAACCTGGACGTGGTGGTCCGGCAGACCGATGCCGAGCACGAGATGCTCGCCTGGCTGCACGCGGCCGCCGACGAGCAGGCCCCGGTGGTGCTCAATGCCGGCGCTTGGTCGCATTATTCGTACGCGGTGCGAGATGCTTGTTCGCAGTTGACCGCGCCGCTGATCGAAGTGCACATCTCCAACATCCACGCCCGCGAGGAGTTTCGGCACCACTCGGTGATCTCCGCTGTCGCCGCCGGCGTCATCGTCGGACTGGGAATCGACGGCTACCGGCTGGCGTTGGAACACGTCGCGCGGTAACCCGATTCGCTTGGTGGCCGCCGCCTCGGTAAACTCGCCCGGTCACTCCCACGCATCAAGATCAAGGCAGGACATGGCTTCCACCAACGACCTGAAGAACGGCCTGGTGCTCAACCTCGAGGGCGACCTGTGGGCCGTCGTCGAGTTCCAGCACGTCAAGCCGGGCAAGGGCGGCGCGTTCGTGCGCACCACGCTGAAGAACGTGCTCTCCGGCAAGGTCGTGGACAAGACGTTCAACGCCGGCACCAAGGTCGAAACCGCGACGGTCGACAAGCGCACGATGCAGTATCTCTACCAGGACGGTGAGGACTTCGTCTTCATGGATCTGGACACCTTCGACCAGATCACCGTGCCCGGCGGCACCGTCGGCGAGAACGCCAACTACCTGCTGCCCGAGGCCGAGGCGACGGTCGCGACGCACGAGGGCGTGCCGCTCTACATCGAGCTGCCGACCAGCGTCTTCCTCGAGGTCACCTACACCGAGCCGGGCCTGCAGGGCGACCGTTCCACGGGCGGCACCAAGCCCGCGACGGTCGAGACCGGCGCGACGGTCAACGTTCCGCTGTTCATCAGCCAGGGCGAGAAGATCAAGGTCGACACCCGCGACGGTCGATACCTCGGCCGCTCCTGATGCCTGAGGGTCCCAAGACGCAGATGCCCGCGCGTCGCAAGGCGCGCAAACGGGCGCTCGACGTGCTCTACGAGGCCGATCTCCGTGATCTGCCGCCGGGCCAGGTGCTGACGAGCTACCTGGACCGGATCGAGAAACCGCGTCCCGACCACATGGATTACGCGGTCATCTTGATCGAGGGCGTCGCGAAGAATCTCGACCGCATCGACGAGTTGATCGCGAGCTACGCCGAGGGCTGGACGATCGACCGCATGCCGGTCGTCGACCGCAACCTCGCCCGGATCGCGGTCTACGAGTTGCTCTACCTCCCCGAGATCGACGACCCGGTCGCGATCAGCGAGGCCGTCGAGCTGGCGAAGCAGATGTCCACCGACGACAGCCCGCGTTTCCTGAACGGCATCCTCGGCCGGATCGCGGAGTTCGCCACCCGCTGACACCGGGGCCACGGCCTGGACCATGCGACAAGGCGCGCTCTTGTGCCTTGTGGAGCGTCACTCTACGGTGGCTTGATCACGACGCGCCGGAGTCGCCCGGTCCGGCGCCGCCACGCGGGGGAGGCTCTCATCTTTCTCGATCTGTTCGCTGTGCGGCTGCGGTTGGAGGCGCTTCGCAGCGACCGGCATCGGGCCACGGTCGGCACTCCCGGCGCGGTCGACAGCCTCGTGATGGTGGCCAGTTCCTCCTGGCAATGGCCGGTCGACCCGGCCACCGGCACGCGACACGGCGATCTGCTGCGCGGGCTGGTCGCCCGCCTGACCGGCGACCGGTTCGCGGTCGGCCGCGGGCCGGCACCGGACGGGACCGCCCGCAACGGCCGGCGATCGCGGAGCACGCCGGACCCGGCGTCCTGGACCTGGGCGCTGGGCGAGCGGGCGGGCGAGTCGATCGAGCACGTCGCGACGGCGCTCGGCGACCTCTGCCGGCGCGCCGCCGAGCGCGGTCTGGGCGCGGTCGAGAGCGACCTGTCTGCCATGAAACACCGGGTCTACCTGCACGGCAGCGAGTTGTGGCCGGACGACCTGGATTTCCACGTCGTCCTGGACTTCGCCTTCACCACCTACCTCCAGCAGCTCACCTGCGTGCTGAAGGTGTCCCTCGAGAGCCGATATCCGCGGCATGCGCCGGACGAGTTCCGCGTTCCGCACGAGCCGGAGCCCGGCGGGGCCCCGATCGCCGACTATGTGGATCTGTTCGACGATGTGCGTACGCGGATGGAGGATTGGTTTGCCGGCAGTGGCCTGCACCGGACGGAGTTCCGGATCCAGGGCCGGGAATACCGGCTGCCGACGATCTGGGTCGGGATCCCGGCCCGCCCGGAGCCGGACGCGGTCCGCTACCTGCGGGACTCGCTGCCCATGCTCAACGACCTGGCCGCGCTCACCCTGCGCGTGGGTGACGCCCGCGACTGTGTGATCACCCCGAGCGTCCTCAACGGGCAGGTCCTGGCACTGCGGCACCTCGAGTCGGTCCCGGCGAACGAGCCGATCCTGCAGCCCAACTATCTGCTCGTCCCGGAGAGCGTGGCGCCGAACGATCCGCTCGGCCGGGGCCAGGAGGAGCTGATCGCGCAGGTCATCCAGGCCCTGATCCTGCTGGAGGGGCTGGCGGCCGAGCGGTTCTGGCACATCCACGCGGACGTGGACGTCTGGATCCACCAGCTCAACGTCTACGACCGGGTCGCCGAGCGGGGCCTCGTACTCTGGGATGCGCTCTCCACCCACCTGCCCGTGCGGCGCGGCCGCGAGCTGGAGCGGGTGCACCGCAGCGTGGAGCTGATCCACCAGATCCTGCTGCAAGGCGTCGCCGACCTGGCCCGGATGGAGACGCGCACCCAGGACTGCCTGGCGAACGCGGCGCGGGCGACGGAGGAACTGCTCGAGGCGTACGACGGGGTGCTCACGGAGTTCCACGACACGCGGTCCGGCTTGCGGACGGCGCTGGCTCAGACCGGCGTGGCCGGCGAGGTGCGGCTGCGGGCCGAGCGCGCGGTGGAGCAGGCGGCCCGGGTCAAGGCCAAGTACGACCACCTGCTCGGCGCCATGTCGCACGCCTTCGACGAGCGCCGGGTCCGCGAGTCCGACGTGCTGCAGCGGGCCAGCGGCAAGATCGGCTTCGCGCTCGCGTTCATCGGCGGCATCACCGTGCTGGACGCCACCGTGCAGATGAAGCCGGACGGGTTGCGCTCCGGCGCCTTCCTGCTCTGGAATGACGCCTGGCTGAGCCGGGCCGCGCTGGTCGCGAGCGTGCTGTTCGGGCTCGGCTTCCTCGCGTCGGTGTGCTGGGTCGCGGTCGGCACGCTCGGCGAGGGCCCGCTCGGCTCCCGCCGGTTCCGCCGCATCTACAATGGCAGGCGCGGCGAGACCCGGCAGACCGGCATGTGGCATTTCCTGCGCGACTCCTCCAGCGACGAACTGGATCAGGTGAAGGCGCGGTCGACCGAGGCGCCGCTGCTGGAGTGGCGCAAGCGCGACGACGACCTGTCGGCCCGGTTCGCGGTGCTTTGGGACGAGATCGCGGGCGACGACAACGACGGTGTCTTCCCGCGGCTGCGCCGGCGCGGGGCGGGCGAGGATCTGAACGTCGCCAGCGACATCCGCTCGCTGGCGCAGCGGATCGAGCAGTGGGGCCTGCGGACGTTGCTGGTCACTGAGCGGCCGTTCGGCACGCTCTCCCGGTATCGGGTGCCCCGGCTGACCCTGCTCTACCGGGCCTGCACGCTGCTGCCGGACTCGTTCCTGACCGGGACCGGCGTCAACGTCGTGTCCGAAGACGACTGCCGGCGCAGCCTGCAGCAACTCGGCCTGACCCCGGCCGAGGCGGCGGAAGTGGACGCGGCTCTGGTCCGCCGGGTCGGCGCGCAGCAGGCCACCGCGCAGGACGTGATCACGTTGCTGGACCAGTGGGACGTGCATGCCGACATGGACGCCGACCGGGTCGCGCGGCTGCTGGCCAAGGCCCGCACCAGCGCGATAGACGCGACGAAGCCCGCGCCGCCGGAGGCAGCACGGGCTTCGGAGTGAACTCTGCGGTCAGGAAGCGAAGAACGCTCGCGGGTCCGCAACCAGGACACCCTGCTCGGTCAGGCGCTCGATCAGACCGGACGGCGAGATGTCGTAAACGATGGCGAGCGCGCGCAGGTCATCGGCGCGGATCGACAGCACCCGTCCGTTGTAGTCACCGCGCTGCTGCTGGATGGCCCGGGCGTACCGCGCGACGTAGGCCAGATCCTCGCCCGTCGTGTCGTACAGCTTCTCCAGGTCCAGCACGATCTTGTTGGTGGCCTCGAGCCGGACGCCACTGCCGTCGGGCAGCAGTTCCGAGACGGGCACGCGGTAGAAATCGGCCAGTTCGGCCAGACGCGACACGGTGACCGCGCGGTCGCCGCGCTCGTACGATCCCACCACGACGGCCTTCCAGCGGCCGTTCGACTTTTCTTCCACGCCCTGCAGGGACAGGCCCTGCTGCTGGCGGATGGAGCGCAGGCGGGCGCCCAACGACTTCGCGTACTCAGACGGCATTCGGACACTCCCAGTACTGTGCTGGCCCGGAGGGTTCTTCCTCCGCGATCGCTACGCAGCGTGACGGTACGGCCGTTGCGACCTCTGGTCAAGTGCCGGTTACCTATGAGTCGCGGGGCCAGTGTGAAAAATGCCCACATTTGTCCCGGGCTCGGTAGGTCAGCCACGTCACCATGGTCATCACCGCGTCCACTGGTAACGTAGCGTCAGCCCGCTTGCCCGCCGTCATCGGGGCCAGCGGAAACCGACATCCTTTAACGACCCGTCCCGTGAGGCGGGGAAGGGGTCCCCTGTGGCATATCCAAAAGCGGATAGCCGTAAGAGCACTGG
>Ga0307515_10020213_pt1 | contig 11898 bp, 5 predicted proteins | sample 17_EM_MG_FD_194513 | JGI IMG/M metagenome (GOLD analysis project Ga0307515, IMG submission 194513) | Populus trichocarpa ectomycorrhiza microbial communities from riparian zone in the Pacific Northwest, United States - 17_EM | ecosystem: Host-associated > Plants > Roots > Unclassified | place...
AGGATGAGATGGTTAATTATTTCCTTTTTCCTACTAATTTTTTAGTTTCTCATTTCTTTTTAAATTTTGGTTCCACCTAGTCCCTATTACCCTCCGCCCCTAGACTGGAGGTGGAGGTTGGAGGGTCACTTGCAAAAACAAAGAAGTCCCCTAGACCGTTTGATGGTGAAGCCGATCAGGAGGTGGACAAGGAATAGGGGTGGTGTGTGCATGAGGAAAAGGATAAAGATGACAATCCCCTTTACCTCAAGCTCATTCCTAAATTTTAATTACAAATTCCAATTACAAACAATTATAAGAAATAAATAAATAAATAAGGAAAAACTATAGTTATTAAACCCGGACGGGCCCAGCAGGTCGACCCGGTGGCTGGACCGATCCGGGTAAGTTGAAAGATCGACAAGAACAAAAAAATGATCAAACTCGATCGACCCGCTAGGTCAACCCGTGACCCAAGGGACCCAAACAAACCCCATAGAGACCCCCTTTTTTTTCTTCAAATATGTTTTTTCTTCTAGCCAGAGACCCTTATTTTCATATTTTTTAGTTGGTTATTAATCTTTTTCAAAATTCACTATATAAATACTAGAAGAATGTTTTATTTTTTTAATGTGGATTTGAAGTCCTTTAATATATATATTCTATCTTCACAAGAAAAAAAAATATTTTTTCAATGTGGGATTTGAAGCCCTTTAATATATATACTATATATTCACAAAAAAAAGTTATATTTTTTCAATGTGGGATAAAAAAAAAAATTTGGTTTAAATACTTCAATTTAAAAGGATATCATAATATCTTTTCAATATGGAATAGAAAACATTTTGAAATAATCTTTTAAACTTTATTATTTACAATATGTATAGTTTATATTCACATGGATTGTTTCTTAATTTTTTCATATGAAATATTAAAATTTCAAATATTTTTTTTAATTTTTCTTGGTTGACCCGGATCAACCCGTGTAACCCGGAACTCGACCGGGTCAACTTCCAGATCGGGTTTAATAACTATGAGGAAAACACCCAATCTCTTCGTACAAAACACTAGATCATAACAGTTTTTTTTCTTGAAGCATTTTCTATTCTAGTAACTAGATATTTTGTTTTCAAAACCACAAGTCCCATCTTTTTGGTATGGATGCTTTGCCACTTTCTAAATTTTTTTCCAATTGTTTTTTGAATTTTGATTGAAATGCAATATTAAAAAATGTTTAACATGAAATTTAAATTATCTTTATTTTTTATGGTTCTTAAAATATATTATAGGTTTTTACTAGAGAGGTGACCTGAGCTATGTTATGGGCCAAGTTAACTTCTTCTTTTTTAATGTTAAAAAAAGATGTTCAAGTGACACCAACTTTTTAAAAGAATCAAAAAAAATATGAGACCTAGGTTATTGACTTGGTGAGGTTCAATAATCTCGGGTAATTTTATAATATGATTAAAAAAAGCATTAACAATAAATAAAGAGAACAAAAAAAATAACAATAATTAACTATAAAAAAACGAGCTTTCAATATTATACTCGGGAGGAGAAGAAAGAAAATCCCACTGGAGATTCATTGTCACTCTACCGTGGACACCGTTTCATTACCAAAAAGAACTTATTGAGATGATTATAATGTCACTGTAAAAGGCTGCATGACAACACTAAAAGAGGTCACACACGCCATTAGAGCAATGACCCAAAAATCAAACCAAATAAAACATCATGAAGTGAGTATCTCATATTTATATTTAATCAATCAATTTAATTTAATTTTAAAACAAAATTTCTTAAAAAAAGAGCTAAATTTAACAAAGTAAGATAAATAAAAAGACCCACAATAAACCAGATATTTTATAAAATTACTAAAAACAATCCTATAAAAAGCAAATAATAACAATAATAATGGAGCCCAATCTCCTATTAAGTAAATATTGAAGAACGAAACTGAAAAATCATAAGCTTAACAAAAATAAAGCAAACTTAGGTGAATTTCCTAAACCTGGATGAATCTCCCACACTCATAACTCATGAAATTCTAGACCCTGACTCAATTATTATTCTCATTTCCCAACTAATTTAATGTTGAAGAATGAAATCGAAATTTTTTTAGCAAATTAAGAAAATTATGAAAGTAAAAAAAAAAGCAATAAAAAAATAAGGATGAAATCATTAAAAGAATCCAATTTTAAAAATTATCTCAAATATAATAAATAGCAATAAAAAGAACAAAAACTAAATTTGATACATGAACAAAATTGAAAAAACAAATATGGTTTTCTAAATGATTTGAAATATAACAAATAGTAATAAAAAAAACAAAGATCGAATTTGAAGGAAAAAAATATTGAAAGGCTGTTTTGAAAATTTAGATTGTTAAACGTGAAAATTTAGAAGAAGAGTGAAAAGAAAAAAAGGTTGTCGGTGCTAAACTAGAAGTCAGTAAGCTACACACACCACCTAGAAAGGGAGGGATGCCAAGATGATTCTAACAATGTCAAGGGAAGGCCATCTTTGGCAGTCGGAATCCACCACAAGTGTTGCATGAAAATGGCGAAGTAGCGGAAGTACTGTCGCATGCAATGCATGCACCAACTAGTTTTTTTTAATAACATTTTATATATATTAAAATATCAAATTGCCTCTGACTCAACTTGATTATAACTAAAAAAACATTTTGAAAATACAAAAAGCTCCTAGATGCTAGTTAAAGAAAAAAATAAGGGTAATTTAGTCATTTTACTATGCTTTTAAAAAATAAAAATTAAAAAAAAACTCTGAACACCAGTTTAATAAAATCTGATTTGAACGTCTCTGGACTCCAGTTTAATAAAATCTGATTTTAAAAATAATTTAAATATTTTATTGTGCTTTAAAAATATAAAAAGACCAAGTTATCCTCGATCAATCTAATAATGACTAATGGACCTTGCAAAAAGATCATAATACCACCAATAGACAGTCCAATAGTTTTTTTAGAAGGGTAAAACCATCATTACATTGTTTCAATTCATAGTGTAATGATTTTCTGTGTAAAGTGAAATTCTGATCCCCTTTGGTTTTTTTTTTTTTTAAAAAAATGGGAATGTTAATAAAAAAATTCAACCATTATGTGCCTTTTCATAACCCAAGTTTTAACCCCTATTTTTGTATATTTCAAAAATTAGAAAAAACATTAAAAAAATATGTCTTTTAGTAAATTTAGTTAGCATTATAATTTCATTAGTCGCTTAATTTTTATTTAATTTTTGTGAGTTAAAAAATTTAAAATAAAATATACATATATAAACCAAAAAAATACAAAAATAAAATTAAAAAGACAAAAAATAAAATGTAGTTGGGGTGGAAATTAGAACAATAATTAAGTATCACATGTAAAAATAGAGTTCTAGAATTTTTAGGTCATATTTGGTTGTTGAATTGAAGAATTGATTTAAATTGGTTTAATGTGGTTAAGATTGAAAGGAATTGAAAGTCTAAGGATGAGTTTGAAACAAATAACCAAGTTATAAATTAAGTGAAGGCTTACTTGAGAAAGAAAATTAAAATTGGGAGTTAATTTGGTAAAATTGTATAATCTTAGGAACTCAGGATGAATTTGCAATCCAGTGGTTAAATCTAAAAATCTAAATTGATTCAGTTAGGAAAGCAATAGTAAAGAAAACAAATTCCGTTAAAATTGCAGGAATTTGAAAAAACAAGAACTAAATTAAAAAAAGAAGAAGCTAAATTAGAAAGATTAATTTAGGGATTAAATTGAAAGAAAATTTAAGATTTATCCTTGTTTGAGTAAAATTGGAAAAATTAAAAGGCAAAGACTAATGAAAAGGAGAAAATATTCCAAGCACCAAATGAGTATTTATATAACTTCGTTTCAGTCTCATCAGTTTCATTCCAATCAATTCAGTCTCATTAATTCTATTTCAGTCCAATTGAATTGGATTAATTCAAACCAGCTTATTTAATTTATATTTGTAGTCCAACTGTTTCCAATTGATTCAATTCAATCCCACTTTAGTCCAATAATTTTGTCAATTTAATTCAATTTAGTTCAAATAAATAATTGAACCAAACAATCCGAGCAATTAAAATCAAGATTTCAATCCATCAATTCAGCTCTTCAATCCCAAAATTCAAGCATATCAGATCAAGTCCCAGAACTCTAGCAATCAAATATCCGAACTCTCCATATCGATCCAACAAGAATCACGCTCAATGATTGCAGCTGCAAAACAAAAGGTTGCCATATATAGCAGGAGACCAGCCTATGAATCCAGGGCAACAAGACCGAAAACTGGGGACAAGCCTCTCATTCATGGGGGAGTCAGAAACCATCATCATCCTCATCAACAATCAAAAGAACTTCATCCTCTATTCCTCATCAACGAACACTGGAAAATCTTCTTGTTTCTCCTCCACTTGTCCCTCAATCTCTCTCTCGGTATAATCAACCCAAACCACCGTATACTACCCCAACCATACTCCTCTCCTCTATCAAAACACAACCTCCAGCCTCCTCTCAACAGTTTCTCATCCACCATAACCAAGCCTTTCAAACCGAACCACCAAAAACTGATAAACACCATACTAGTTGCTACTGCCCCTTGAATGAAACACCACTACTATCTAGAATATCAAGAGCAATTCTAGGAAAAGTCAGCCCCTAATTCATTCGGAAGGAAGAACAACACTGGAAAAGCCCATCCATGCAAATCCATTACTGTCCTCTTCAACCAATATACCTTCGACAGACCTCATCTCTAACAAAAAAATCACTCCAAAATCTACCACTTAAACCGTCATCGGTGAAACAGCCCACAACCCATCATCTTCCCTAAACCAAGCCATTCATCACCAAGACCATCAACTACCGAAGATTGCCCTCTCTATAAAAAAAAACTCAACCCATTAATTAATCATACCTCCAATCAGCAAACCTTACTGCCTTTCTCCTTCTTTTCAATAAAACAGAACCCCCCACATCCCCATGGTCGCTGCCATCACCACCAGCCTCCAGACCTTGCACCAGTCATCCCCACGACAACGATAAAAAACACATGCAGATTGGTTTTCTTCTCTCCACCAGTATTGACAACGGCACCCATCCTTGCTCTCTTCCACCATCGAATAAACACTCAGCCCCGGCCACACTGACCCATGGTCTCCCTCACCCTCGACATCATATACAAAAAAACTCAAGCCACCATCCTTTGTAATCCCAATGAACATATTACTTGTTTGTAAGGGTTTGTTTTGAGAACATGATTGTAATTATTTTTCAAAGTATTTTTTATTTAAAAATATAAAAAAACATATAATAAATTACCAAAACTAAACACTAATACCAAGATTCACTTGATAACAACCAAATTAATAAAAATTAAGGTAATACCCATACACATGTATAAAAAAAATAGTAAAAATAGGAACAAAAATAAACAACACACATTTATACAAAGAAAAAAAATTAGTAACCAAGATTAACATATAAATAACAGTATAAAAAACCAAAGAGACAACTCATCTTACATCCCAACATCTTGTTTTTAAAGAACCCCAAAAAAACCATCAACTAAACATATCAACTATCAAAATGAAATTCAAAACAAAACACATTAACCTAAATTGCTATAATGAGAAATCTAAACAATTAAACAAAACTTACATAAATAGAAATCTATCATAAAGTACTACAATAATATAATAAGAGTAATTGTGATGAAAGAATACATTAAATTTCGTAATTTTAAAAATTAAATGTTGGTGCATGACTTCTAATGATTCATCAAGTTGTACATTCTCTCAAACTTAAAGTTTTTAACTATTGATATTTACTAAATAATTATAATCAAAATAAAAATTTAGAAAAACCAATAGAGTAGTTATTGTTAAATTTGTGTTTCAATATCTAATTAAACATATTTTAATTATATTGTCAATTAACTTTAGTTCAAGTTTAATGATTGGAGTATTCAAAAAGGTGTATTCGAAAAAACAAATTGAAGGATATTTAAAATATTTACTTGAAATCAACTTTGTATTACATAAGATCTTTTAGGTTATGCATTTATCTTCTAAAATCATTAAATGACAATTATATTATTAAAAAAAACTAAGTCATGAGGTGTTTTTACAATGCAATGTGCACTATATACTCTTTCAAAAATTATTATAGATCAGAATAGTTAGTTTTTTTTTTAATTTCAATTTGATCATCAAACTTTTTTCTTACACAATTGAACCCTTTTGAGCCCAGATTAGTGCCAAATTGCTTCTTCTTCTTCTTCTTTTTTTTTAAAGAAAAGATTGAATTGAAAGAAAGAGGATCAAAGTTAAAAAAAAAGAAAAAAAAAGGAAAAATAGATGGCAATTTCGAATATCATTTGGAAAGTTTAGTTTGGTCTCCCACCTTTTAAATAATACGTGATCAATTTCTTTAGTTTTCAGAAATTCCCTTATTTTTCAATCCTTTCTTTTGTGAGAGGAGAGAAAGGCTCGTTGGATTTTGATGTAAATAAAGAACATTGTCGTTTACACCTATTTTGACCACCTAAATGGTCAATTTTCATGTCAATAAGTTTCATTTGATGAGGAGAGTTTTACCTAAGTATTTTTTCTCATTTTCTTTGCATGAGGAGGTAGATCTGACCATGGAAATATTTTCATGTTCGGGTTGATTTTGAGTTTTTGAGTTGTTTTTTTATGTTGTTTAAAGCCATAAATAAGTTTATCAAGGTGTTTACTATGTTTTCTATGTGTTTTAAATAAAAAATAGGTTAAAAATCATTTTTTTAAGCAAAAAAAATCAAAGCCCTATTTTTCCAACGACCCTCAGTCGTTGAATTTTGCAAATAAAAGACAACACATCTTCTGTTTATTTTTGTTGGAAAACAAGGTGGATGCTAGGTCATCCTCCCTTTTAAGAAATAAAAAGAATAGAACCAAGCCTAGGTGCATAGGCTAGATTAGAAGGCCCACAAGCCTAGGCTCTTTTTTTTAGAATGCTCATATGCCTGTGCTCTTTTTTTTTTTAATTTTGTTATTTTATATTTAGTTCCAAAATTGATTTAATAATTTTTTTTTATTAAAACCACTTGAGTTCATGATTTAGGTCACATGTTTATGTTAGTCCACAACATACAGGTTGATACAATATTTTATAATCTTGATATTGGTTTTTTAAAAAATATGTCTTCGTGATGTATTTTTTTTAAAACCACTTGAATTGTTTTTTAAGAATTTGGTTTATTTGAATTTGTCTTCATGATGTATTTCTTTTTTTTTTTCCCTGTGGGATTGCTTTTTTCAGATTTTATTTTTACATAATTGTTACGATGTAATTAAGTCATGAAACTCAGGTTAATCAAATATGTTTTCGTTCCATTTTTTTTTTAAAAGGGCAACACTAAATTTGTTTTTAAGCATTTTGTTTAATTTGAATTGCTCTTCATGATATATTTTGTTTCGGTTTTTGTTGGATTAATTGGTTTCAATTTTTTAATATAGTTTTTTATCATCTTGGTTTTTTATAAATCCAAGCCACATTATTATCGATTATCCATTTTGTTAGGTTATATTATTGGTCCCCCCTTTTTTCTCTCCCTTCTCAAAAATTGCACTGACTATTCAAATTTTCAGAGTTATCCTCTTAGTTTTTGATGTTTCAACTTTGCTGTTAATTCTTTTGATTTCTAATTTTTGTTCTTGGCCTATTTGTAGAATTTTTATTTGTTTTTAATTTCATCATTCAATCCCAATTTATCATGCATTATTTTTTCAGATATGGTTCTTATTCTTTTTATTTCTATTTTTTTTTCTTTTTTTTTTGTGAATTTTCTATATTTGTCTTCAATTTCATCCTTCAATTCAAATTTATAATATATTATTTTTTCAATTTAGTCCTTCTTCTTTTGATTTTTCCAATAAATTTTTTTATAAAAGGGCCAAGGAAAACAAATAACAAATATTTTTTTTATTAGAGAGTTAAATTGAAAAGAAAAATAACTCCAATAAAAAAAAAGAATTAAAAGAATGAGGACCAAATTGAAAACAATAACACACTATAAACTTGGATTAAATAGCGTAATTGAAAACTAATAAAACTTTTATAAAATGACTAATGAAGAAAATAAGAAATAAAAAAAAATAAGGACCATATCTAAATATATATAAATTGGAATTGAAAGGCTAAATTGAAGAGAGATAAAACTTTTACAAAAGACTCAAGAACAAAAATTAAAAATTAAAAGAAAAAAGGATTAAAAGAGAAATGTCAAAAACCAAGAAGGCCAATTTGTGCAATTTAGGGGGGAGAGAGAAAAAAACAAGAAAAAAAAAAAAGAAAACACCCATCAGCGACAAACCACCCACTCGTCGCCGACACGCGTCGAATGTGCTAGCGCTTCCAACTGCATGATAGAAAAGCATGTTTCACCATAGGGAGGAACTGCACGTGCCAATCAAACTGGGCGGGTGCCTCCCATGAGTTGACAACTTTCTCAAATTTAATATTATTTTATTTGTGTTAAAAGACCACAATATCCTCAACAAATCAGTAAATAAAAAAAGCCAACTTGAAAAGGCGAAAATAACCCTTGATCGAAGGCTTTGTTTTTAAAACAATTTTTAAGGGCATTTAAATAATTTAATTGTGCATTCAAAATTAAAATACCGATACTATCCCTAGACGCCAAGCATATTTTTTTTATTTCTCTCTAAGGAAATTTTAAGACTTTTACCTCCATCAACCTGGACAAATATTATTCAATTTAAAGGTAAAATAGTCAATTTATTATTATAATCTGAAGCAAAATTAATCTTGTAATACAGTAAAATATTGTTTAAACTCCATCCCCTTTTAGTTTATTACTAGCTATGTGACCCGCGCTCTGCCGCCGGTCAAATATTTTTATTTTTTATAAAAAACTATTTATGTAGATTTTTTCAACGCATTTTGATAGTTCAAAAAATATAACAAATAAAAAAATATATTTTCATGACAACCATAGTTAGCAAACCCGACCTGGGGGTTGACCCGACCAAGGGGTGGGGTCTTGGATTACACGGGTTGACTCGGGTCAAACCAGAAAAATTAAAAAAAATACTTGAGGTTTTAATATTTTATATGAAAAAATTAATCCATGTGGAAATAGACTATACATGTTGTAAACAATTAAGTTTAAAAGATTACCCCAAAAAGTTTTTTATTCCACATTGGAAAGATACTATCTTATTCTTCTAAGTTGAAGTATTTAAAATAAAAGGGTTTTTTATCCCACATTGAAAAACATAATTTTTTTCTTGTGAACATAGAGCATATATACTAAAGGGCTTCAAATCCCACATAAAATAAAACATTCTTTTAGTATTTTTATAATGAACTTTGAAATGAGTTAGGAATCAATTGAAAAATATGAAAAAAAAAAATTTATCTCTAGGTAGGAGAAAAATAAAATAAAAAGGGACTATACCGTGTTTTTGCTAGGTCGCCTGAGTTCCGGGTTGACTCAGTAGGTCGACCGGTTTCCTCCAACCCAATTGCAGGCCCGAATTTTGAATGAAACAAACCCGAAAAATGCTACTAGGATTGGTGGCAGCAGGGCCCACTGCTTCTGGGTCCTGGTGGTAGGAGGGCCCACCGCTGTTAGGTCCTGCTCGCAGCTCCGGGTCCACCGTTGCTGGGTTCTGCTGACAGCAATACCTATCAGTAGTGGGGCCTGACAGTAGGGCCCACCGCTGCGGGGTCCTGGTGGTAGTAGGACCCAACTTTAGTGGCTCCTTCTTGCTGCTATAGGCCCACTGCTGCTGGGTCCTGGTGGCAGCAGGACCCACCACTATTGGGGCTTATTGGGTACCTAGACCAACCATTATTAGGTCTAACTGCAGATCCAGACCCAATAAATTTGGGCCTTGATAGAAGAACCCAACAGCTGGTTATCCATCTGGGCCCAACGCTGCTGGGCAGCAGGGCCCATCAATTTTGGGTCATGCTTGACAGAATGACCCAACATCATTAGGCTATGCTTGTCAGAATTAGCCACCTGGGTACCCATCTGAGGCTAGAATTATTAGGTCATGTTTGGCAGAAGGACCCAGCAGTGTTGGGTCTTGTTGGGCAGCAGGGACCATCATTATTGGGTCACGTTTGTCAGAACAACCCAACAACGTTGGCCCAAAATAATATTATATTATAGTATTTATGAATTGTTTTTTAATGGATTTTATTGTTAAAAAATTATCTTATATAATACAAATATATAAAGCATATTATGTGAATAAAAAATATATTTAGAGCTCCATCAACTTTAATATGACAATATTAGAATTATAATTTTTCTAAATGCTTTTATTTTGAAAAAAAATTCAAGAGGAAAAAAAATCTTAATTTAAAGTAAATTTTTTTTTTATTTTTAAATTTTTTTTTGAAAGGTAAAAACAAACATGCTTTAATAAGAAAATTCAACACAACCTCAAATGAAAAAAAATTCTAATATATTTATTTCCTCTTTACAATATGAAAAAGAAAAAAAAAAGTCTTGTGTCCTGCTGGGGGAAGGACCCAACCCTAGTGGGTTCAGCAGGACCCAACACCATTGAGTCCTGGTAGCAGTAAGACTCAATGCTATTGGGTCTTGCTGCAACGACTCAGCAACCCTTCCTGACTTACAAACAAAAAATAAAACACTCCTCAAATGCGTTACAGTGTCGTTCGCAATGCAAACACTTTATGTCTATAATATCGTTCACAATGCAATGAGTCTGTGTTCAAAATAAATATATAATGTTTTTCCTCGCATTTTAATATAGTAAATATATATATATATAATAATTAATTATGGAATTGTACAGTTACTTTTTACGACTTTTAATTGTTGCTCTGCTTTTCCTTTAAGTTAATTATATATATATATAATTAACTTAAAGGAAAAGCAGAGCAACAATTAAAAGTCGTTAAAAGTAACTGTACAATTCCATAATTAATTATTTCTTAATTCATAATTACAGTAGAAATCGTACATGTTTTAGTGTTTCTGTTAATTTTATATGTAAGCAGTCTTTTTTTGGATTAAAAAGAAAAGACGTTTATGAGAGGCTGCCGATTGCAAAAAAAAGAAAAAAAAAAAGAAAAGAAAAAAAACTTAAGCGCACTACTAAAATATGTCCCAGATAGAAAGATCCTGAGGCAGTGACACCCGCTCCAAAGCTATTTCCGGAAACATTAAAAAGGTAAAGCTCTGTCATAATTGAAACTTTGAAAGTCTCTCCCAAAGTTTGATTTTGCATCGCTACTCTTCAACCTCTTTTGCCGACCTGCGCATTTAATTCTGCACTCATATGCATCATACGAAACATCCATCCTCTATATTTAAAAGGAGAAGGTTATAATTTTATAAATATAATTAATTAATTAATTTGTTCTCGTGAATTATCATGATAAACAAGCATCTGGAACCCTCATGCAGCATTAAGATTTCAAAGGGCGAGCTTTGATGACCCTGATCAGAACTTTTCAATTCCATTTTTTTTTTTAATAAATACGTCTCTGTTTATTTTATCTATGCCTATGCCAACTATATATCTAGATATCAATTTCCCAAGGATGATGACGATTTTACCGAGAAGTGAATTTTGTATTCAATAATGTAAAGAAATATATATATATATATATATATGGCATAAAATATTGCAGCTCTATCAGCGCTGGCAGGCTTGTTCCTCTGTCATCTAGCTAGAGCCTGAATTAAATAATAAACATTAATAGCTTATTTATACAATCTACAAGGTATATTTGAAGCCAAATAAGTGCAGTGGTTGCAGAAGAGTACATAATCTTTTTGAAGAAAACAAGAAGAGTACTATATATAAAAGGGGCAATTGGGAAGTAAAGAACAATATAATTAAGGGATCTGT
>Ga0307515_10020214_pt1 | contig 11898 bp, 3 predicted proteins | sample 17_EM_MG_FD_194513 | JGI IMG/M metagenome (GOLD analysis project Ga0307515, IMG submission 194513) | Populus trichocarpa ectomycorrhiza microbial communities from riparian zone in the Pacific Northwest, United States - 17_EM | ecosystem: Host-associated > Plants > Roots > Unclassified | place...
GCGGAGCCTATTATGGCCGCGGTGGATAACCCCCCCCCCTTTATCCCGATAGCTTAGTTACTTTAAACTATACCCTATATAGGAGCCTAACCTATTAATAACGCCTAGTATTAGTGACTTTACGCTAGCGAATACAAACACGGCTATGTTATTAGTGAGGTATTATCTTCCTATACCCTAACTAAAACTAAAACTAACACTGCTAGCTAGACGGACACTGGACCGCCCCGCTAAGATAGCCTTATACCCTAGTTATTAAAAGGTAAACCCTTAGACTAAGTCGCGTTTAAGGGTTTAAACTATATAAGGAGGAAGACGAGAAAATTAGGTCCCTATTACTAGATTAATTAGTCCTTTTTATTAGTAAACTGCTACTTAATCTTAGATTAGCAAATAATAATACGAAATTAATCCTTATTTAAATCTAACTCTCCTTATTGCGTAACCTATACCCCTAAGTTTATATTAATATAGTAAGCCTAATGGACTCCGGTAGTACTATAATGGTATTTATTAACGTAGAGTCTATTATAAGAAAGTATAATGTTATAACTAAGAAGCTACTAGTACCTAGGCTACTGTGCCTTATAAATAGTATTCTAACTTCGCTTATTACGGACTTCTTTACCGCCTAAATATTAATCAGCCTCTATACTAAAGCTATACTCTTTTTTATTACTAAACTCTCGCCCGCTACCCTAATTATCCTAGGTATACCCTAGCTTTAGAAGTATAAGCCCTGTCCTAGCTTTGGGAAACTTAAAATCCGCTTTAACTTAGACTACTACTCTAGGTACTACCTCCCGTAGGGGATAACCGACGTTAGTAAGGACGCCCTATATGGATATTTAGCACTATTAAGCCTAGTGCCTAGGACTATATATAAAGCCTTAATAGTAGAAGACGTTCTTAATAAAGGGGAGCCTATATAGCTGCAAAGAAATAAGATAGTGGAAGACTAGACTACCCTAGTACTTAAGACTAAAATAACGGGCTAGCTAGCCCTACCGAGACTAAGGAAGAAGGTCCGCTTCGCGCCGCTACTACTAAGAATTTAACCCTAACCTAGGCACTATTTAAACCCTAGCCGCCTAGCCTAATACCTAGAACTAAGCTATATACTATATACGTATACTATAGCTCGCGTAATAGTAAGGACTGGCTATAGAACTACTAAGACCCAGATAATAGAAACCGCGCTACTATAACGCCTAACTTTATATCTATCTCCCGCGCGTACCGTATAGGGCTACCGCCTTATTTCCGCCCCCCTAGGCTAACTAAGCCGTGCTAGCCTAGCCGTAGCACTGGAGAACTAGATATACCCTAACCTAGATAATATTAAATGCACTTATACTATTAATTTTACCTAGTTCTGTAAATAAAAAGACGTAAAGGTGATAAGGATCTATATAGCGGAGCTAGTAGAACTGGTTAAATAAGATAAGCACCGATAGCTGCTTAAAGAGCTGCCTATAGGCCTAATAGAAGTACCAAACCTATTAAAAAGGTCTTTCCGCTGGCTAGTAGAAGGCAACTATATAATAAAGGAAGCCCGTAAAGTGCTCCCCCCCTATTTCTATAACTTCCTTAAAACAAATTTAAAAACTAAACCCGAGCTTTTATATTGGAAGATAGTTAATACTAATATTAAAAATTTCCTAAAAAGCAAACCAGAATTAACCTGTAAAGATATTCTATAACGCCTATTAAAGGAGTTTAGCAAATATATTAAGCACTTTCTCCCTAAGAATATAGATAAGCTACCCCTTTACTAACTATAGGACTATAAAATTAAGATTACCCCTGGAAATTAGGCCCTATACTATAAAAATAGACCCCTCTTACCTGCTAAACTTAGGTGTGTAAAGAAGTAGATTAATAAGATGCTAGATAAGGGTTTTATCCGTAAATCGACCTTATTAGCTACTATACTACTCCTCCTCGCTACTAAGCCTAGCGGTAGTATGCGAATCTGTTATAACTACTGAGGCCTAAATATAGTTACTATTAAGAATTAATACCTACTACTACTAATCCGCGAGATACTTGACGCACTCTATAGTGCTAAGTACTTTACTAAACTTAATATAATTGCTGTGTTTAACCGGATCTAGATTATAAAGGGCTATAAGTAGCTTATAGTATTTATTACCCGGTTCGGACTCTATAAAATGCTAGTTATACTATTTAGCCTCTATAACGCACCCGCTATATTTTAAAACTATATTAATTATATTCTATATAACGCCCTTAACGACTACTATACTGCCTACCTTAATAATGTCCTTATCTTTTCTAAAACACGCGCTAAGTATACTAAGTATATAAATAAAGTTATTTAAAGACTCGGCAATGCCGGACTTTAGATTAATATTAATAAGTCTAAGTTTTACTCTACTAAAACAAAATACCTTAGCTTAATTATCTTAACTAATGGTATAACTATAGACCCTAAGAAGGTATAGGCCTTATAGGAATAGAAGGACCCGATATTAATTAAAGAACTATAATAATTTCTTAGCTTCGCGAACTTCTACTAATAATTTATCTAAGGCTACTCTACTATTGCTATACCTATGACAAAACTCCTAAAGAAGGATATTGGATAGCTATAGGGACTAGAATAAGCCAAATTATTTAAAGCCCTTAAGGGAGCCTTTACTTTAGCACTAGTACTAGCATACTATAACTATATAAAGAAAATAGTAGTAGAGATAGATGTATTAAATTAGGCTTTTGGTAGAGTCCTTTCCTAATATAATAATAACGGAAAATTAAAACTAATTGCATTCTTCTCCGTAAAGCACTCTACGCTAGAGTATAACTATAAGATCTACAATAAAGAACTCTTAGCTATTATTAAGGCTTTAGAGGAATAGCGTCCTAAGCTATAAGGGACTAAGGAGCTGTTTAAAATTATTACTAACTATAAGAACCTATAGATGTTTATAACTACTAAACAGCTAAACTAATGCTAAGTCTAGTAGGTAGAGTTCTTTTTATAGTTTAACTTTATAATTATATATAGACCTAGTAGCAAAGCTACGCTCCTTAACGCCCTAAGCCGGCTACTAGGAATAAGGCTTAAGGACGCTGATAATAAACGCCTCCGCTACTAAGCCTAAGTTATTATACCGCCCTAAAAAGTTAACCCTATAATCTTAAAAGAATTACTATATAAGTCCCGTAACTCTAATAATGCGGAGTTTATAGCCGCTTTAGACCCTAAAATAGCTAAAAAGTTACTAAATAAGTTAATTTAGCTAGGATACTAGGAGAACAAACTTGTAAGAGATATAGTGGTAGCCCTATATAATTAGAAAGCTCGCTATTAGCTAAAGAAGATTAGGAAATTACTTTATTGCGATAAGTTAGAATATAGTATTGTTAATAAATAGATCTACTTTCACTAACGTCTTTTTATTCCTAACGCCCTAGACCTTTACCCAGAAGTTACCTATTACTCTTATAGCAGCGGCCCCGCTAGTTACCCTAGCCGGGTTAAAACTCTTAACCTTTTAAACTAAATATATTAGTGGCTAGGAATCTCCTAGTTTACGGCTACCTTTGTTAAAGACTATGCCCTATACTTTTATACTAAGACCCCCCGTTCTACTCCGCCCGGTTTTTTAAAACTACTAAAATTACCCGCCCACCTATAGACTAATATCTTAATTAACTATATTATAACGCTACTAGTATACTAACGCTATAGTAAGGTATATAAATATATCCTTATTATTATAGACCGCCTAACTAAAATATAACACCTTGTTTTAGTAATAGGACTCTTAATAAAGGAGCTAGTTAATAGCTTTATTAACAACGTATATAAGCTTTATAGTGTACTAAGCACAATTATCTCCAATTGCGGTATATAATTTATTAGCGACTTCTAGCGACGACTAAGTAAACGCCTTAAAATAACCTTACAACTAAGTTTAGCCTAGCACCTAGAAACGGACGGTTAAACCAAAATTATTAACGCTGCTATAAATAAATACCTTTATGCTTTTGTTAGCTTTATATAGGATAACTAGGTTAACTACCTACTACTTACTAAGTTTACTACGAATAACTAAGTTAATAAGAGTATAGGCATCTCCCCATTTTTTGTAAACTATAGCTTTAACTCTTACCTTAGAATTAAGCCTACTGGCCCCTATTTACTAACACTATTAGTATAAGTAAAGAAGGAGTTCTTTTGCGTAGACTCTATAGCTAACCGCTTTAAGCGGATATTAATATAGCTTAAGGCCCTAGCTTAGATTTTATAGTAACGCTATAAAGATAATGCTAATACCTATAGGGATAATAGCGCGTTATTCTACAAAGGCGATATAGTTATAGTTAGCTTAGAAAATATAAAGATAAATAAACCTAAAAAGAAATAGGATAATAAATAGGACGGCTCGTACCCCGTACTTATAGTATACTAAAGGGTAGTTATAGTAGACCTTCTAAACTATATCTAAGTAAATAAATCCTTTTATATATCTAAGGTCCGCCTCTAGGCTGCTAAAGAGATCCCTAGCTAAGTAAATATTAATACTATAGAGCGTCGTAATATATAAGGATGAGTGGTAGAGAGAGATAATAATAGCAATATAAAAGATAAATAGGAGTTTAAGAAAATTCTTAATGTATATAATAAAGACCCCTAAGGCCTAACTTATAAGATTAAATAGAAATATTATAAGGATATAACCTAGCAGCTAGAGGAAAACCTAAAGGGTTATAAATAAGCTATATAGCGCTTTTATAAGCAATACCTTAAGAAGCTAGGACCCCTAGACTGGGTATAAGATAAGGAAAAGTTACGCTAAGGTTACGGTTAACCACCGTATTAAAATTTTTAGTAGTTAAGATGTTATAGAACTTTAACCGGCGGTTAAAATTGTTTAATTAGCTAAATTCTCGCTAAGAAACGCCACGCGGATTAATTTAGATGGCGGTATGGAGTTCTGCTAACCTTACTTACTAAACTAACTAATTAGGATTTTCTATGCCTGGTATAGAAAATCGCTATTAGCTTAGTTAAGGGCGGTAAGCGGAACTAATATCTTTGCGGTAAAAAAAAAAAAATAGGTAACCCCGTATACTGCCTATTTTTAAGTTATTTATTTAGTTTAGGGACTAAACTATCTAGGGGAGAGAAGTACTATTACGGCACTGACCTAACGTATACTGTTTTATACTGTCTTGTACTGTTTTATACTATCTTATACTGTTTCCTACTATTAGCTAGCCTACTACTAGCGACTTAGCGGCTGGCCCTACTATTTATATACAATACCCCCTTCTTACCTTCTTCCCCTCTTTATACTATAACGTAGTTATTTAGTCTACTTTATTGCAGTACTGTGACACGGATATAGTCCGTCTACTTAAATTTAGCTAGCGGCTAAATGCTATTATAAAATAGCTATACGTTAGTTAAGCTACTATATATAATACTAAACACCACCTTATATAATATGGCTAGCCTATTAGGCCTTATATATAGAAGGCTAGCCGGCTAGTGGCGTTAATAAAAGCTAATAAAGAGGCCCTCCTTAAACTCCTGCTCTATAACGGTTAGAAATATCTAGATAAAATTTAATACTAGCTCTATTACAAATATAATCTTAATATTAGTCGTCCTATAATCTACCGTATCTTAAAAAAAGAAGGGTGGTTAAAAAAAGCAATTAGGTGTATAGCGCAGGGCCGTAACTTATAGCTAAGGGAGCTCTATTGTAATAATATAAGGCGGTTTCCGGTAGATATTATAGTATTCCTTAATAAGGCTATTTTTAATAAAAAGACTAGCTAGTGGATAAGAGGGCGAGCTCTAGTTGGCAAGGAGGTATGCTATTAGGGCGATCTTTAAAGAGGTAATACTTAGAGTATCTGCGCGGCTATAATAATTAACGGCTAGGTTTGCCATTAAGCTTATAAGGGCTACTTTTATATTAATAACTTTATAAAATGGCTACACGGCTACCTATTTTCTGCGCTTTATAAGCAATATCTAAATTAAACTATAGTGGTTGTAATGGATAACCTTCTAGTTTACGTTAACGCGTGGATTCTGGCTGCTATTAAAGAGGAGGGCCATATTATTTACTATCTACCACTATACTTACTAAACTTTAATCTAATTAAGCTTATATAGGCTGTCTTAAAGGCGTAGATCCGTCGCTAGTACTTATATACTTAAGAACTCCACTATAATTATAGTGATTTTCTTAAGCAAGCTATCTACGAAAGTAGGTACGATTCTTTTACCCGGTAATAGTTTTAATATACTGCTGGAGGAATATATATAGAATAGGCTAAGCTAGAGTGTTTATAGCGTTAATTAGAGCAATTTAAGCGTGGTATTAAGGTTTAAGGGCTAAAGGAGTTAACTACGGCCTTTAATATTACTATAGGCATTTGCTAGGAAATTGTCTAATATTAAATTACTATAGAAAACAGCCCCTTCTACTTAGTTTATATATCCTTTATATACGCATAAAGCCTCCCACTAAGTCCGTAAGGGCGTTCGCCGCTATAGCAGCCTTTTACTGCCTATAGTATACTTTAAACTTATAGAGCTAGCTAGCTATATTACTAATAAAGCCGTTAGCGGCATCTAGCTCTAAAGCTCTACGGAATTTGTGTAAATTTTCGTTTTCTATAGTACGTAAATTATTTAAACTCTACTGCTGTTCTAATATAATATCCCTAAACTGCTTTAGTTTCTCTTGTGTTATAGCATTATATATCCTTTTAAGCTTCTAGATAAATAGACACTAAATAGTATCTATATCCTCTTTACTAACTAATATAGGACTTGAGCGTTGGTGATTATTAACATTATATATAGGGGTAGGAGGATGCGGTAGCGGTGGAGGACTAATAGTAGGAGTAGTAGCTTAGGTTTAAGGCTAAATAGGCAGTTAAGTAGGCAGCGGTATAGGTGGTTAAAGCTGCTGCGGTAATAGATGAGGTACTTGATTCTGCGGATACTATATATAGGAAGGGCCGGCGTAATATTAAGAATACGTAGGTAGCTGCTGATTAAAGCCATATGGAAACATCGTTATTTACTACCACCGTCCTTATATGGCAATTAGACGGCAACGCTCCTCTTATTTCTTACGTTATTTATTATAGCGCTTTTCCCTCTCTTTCTCTCTATCCTCTAATTGACGTCTACGGGCCTCTATCTGCAGTTCTTAAAGCTTAGTTATATAGTTAGTTACTATATAAAGCTTAGCTATAGCTAAAGGTTTATAAGACCGTTAATCTAGGCGACTAACTAGACCGTCTGCTATAAGAGCGCGGAAAACCCTTATAGGAGGCTTCTCGTACTAAGCGTTACTAGAGGTAATTGTGTTCGCCTAGGCCTTATACTAAGCAGCGTTAATAGCGTAGTGTTAACTATTAAATACATAGTAGAAGTTCTGATAGTTACCGCAGTTTATATCTATACACTTAATCTATTTCCCTAGGCGAGCTTAAAAGTTAGTAATATCCTTATATACTGCTTAACAGCTTAAATTCTGCCGTAGTAATAGCTCTAGGTATAGTTTTGTAGGCGCGCCTTTACCTAATATAAGAGCAGGACTCTTAGACTATAAGACAACCGGCAGAAAAGATAGGATCTTAATAAACTCTTTAACGTCCCTAATATTCTTAATAACCTTTCTCTTCTTTCCTAACTTTGTTAATACCTTATAGTTAATCTTAACTTTAAAAGTCAATTAAATATCGCTGTTAAGGTTATACGCCTGCTGGATATTAACAATTTTAAGTAAGCAATCGCTCTATTTAATAGAGAAGTTATTAATAAAGCAGTTAGCTCGTCTACCATAACTAGAAATATACTATATAACTACAAAACGTTTAACCTAGGTATAGATTTCACTACTAAGCTAACGGTTAATCTTACTCGCAATAGCGTCCTCAATAAGGCTTAGGTTATATAACTACCGTTTCTACTTAACTAGAAAGTCCGTAGCGACCTTAGAACCATTAACATAGAGCCTAAACTAACCGTAGATAGGATAGTTAACGGTTACCTGCTTAGTCTAACGCTTAAAACAAATACCTTAACTATAATCTTAACCTCAAATTTAATGCCTTTAACGTAGATTTTCTACCTACCCTTTTAACACATCCTTAGTATTAAAGTCCTTATCGTCCTAATTAACAAAATCTAAACTATAAGGGCCCTAATTAAGCTTTTCTAGATCTAACGGAACCTTCAAATTTAGGCCCTTAAGTCTCTCAATATCGCGCCCCTATCTAGTATAAAGCTCGTCCCTTCTACACTCCTTCCTCATTTTAGCCTCCTCCTCAATTTCGTTATAATAGTGCCTGCAACAACTATAGCCCTCTAATGCTTAATATGGTGTAGCCTCCTTAACTTCCTTAATATCCTTATCCTAAAACCGTACACGCTAACCACGGTCTATAGGCGGCTCTATGCGAGTTATCCGAGTTACCTTTATTAGTTTAGCGTGCTGGCCAGGCTTAGGCGGTCCTAGAGGAGGAGGAGTAAACGGCTTCCTACGTTTATTCGCAGAAGCCTTAGAAGCAACACTAGCAGTATATAAATAAGCGCGGGTATTGCTAATAGGAGCAACATTAGCAGTACGTATACGAGAGCGAGTACTGCTAGCAGGAGGAGCTGCTAATAGCGTTAACGTTACTAGCGTTAACTTTAAAGCCTGCTTCGCAGGAGGCACTATAATACTAGGAAACGCGTTAGGATAGGGCAAATAGCAGGGCGATGTTGGCTTTAACTTACTAACTAATAATAGGGACGTTTTGTTAACAATAAGGCGCGTTTAATATGGAAAATGGGCTATCTTACGGTTTTATACGTAGGGTTAGGTATAAAAATTAGGGATTTATATGCTAAGGATTCTAATTTATTTTAAAACAAATAAATGCAGAGCTTTGTATAGAGCCTCTATATATAGAGCTTCGCGCAGAGCCTTGTGCAGAGCTTTGTATAGAGCCTCCGTACGCAGAGCTTCGCGTAGAGCTTTATGTAGAGCCTCTATACGTAGAGCTTTATACAGAGCCTTTATATATAGAGCTTTGCGTAAAGCCTTGTGCAGAGCTTCGTGCAGAGCCTCTATACGCAGAGCTTCGCGCAGAGCCTCTGTACGTAAAGCTTCGTATAGAGCTTTATATAGAGCTTCGTGTAGAGCTTTATATAGAGCTTCGTATAGAGCTTCGTATAGAGCTTTGTATAGAGCCTTATATAGAGCCTCTAAGTAATAAGACTATATAAGATTATATAAGATTGCATAATTGGTATATAACTCTACCTTAATTGCATGTTAAGGAATATATAGTTAGCTTTTAAAGTTGTTAAATAGGTTAACTGCGTGTTATTTAACTTTTAAATATGCTAAGTAGGTCAACTACGTATTATTTAACTTTTAAATATATTAAGTTGGTTAATTGCGTATTAAGTTAGTTAAATTATGTGTTAAGTTAGTTAATTACGTATTAAGTTAGTTAAATTGCGTATTAAGTTAGTTAATTACGTATTAAGTTGGTTAAATTGCGTATTAAGTTAGTTAATTACGTATTAAGTTGGTTAAATTGCGTATTAAGTTAGTTAATTGCGTATTAAGTTAGTTAAATTGCGTATTAAGTTAGTCAATTGCGTGTTAAGTTGGTCAATTACGTGTTAAGTTAGTTAAATTGCATATTAATTACGCGAAACGCGCTATACAAAGTCTACTTAAATCTTATTCTACTAATATTTTCCTAATATAAGGGGATAGCTTAGCAATTAGGGATAGTATATTACTAGATTTTAAGAATATATTAGGGACGTCCTATTTAAGTATATTTAGACCCTTATTAGTAATAAACCGGGTACTAACTAAAATATTAGTAAAAACTAATAGGGCTTATACCGCCTAAAACTTAGTATATAAAGCTATAAGTGCTTAAGCATCCTATACCCGGAGCTTATTCTATAATATAGGGAGTAAGATATCTATTATCTATTTTCCTTCTCCCGTTTTAAAGCCTTTAGTATAGTCTAGCCGTTATAACGGTTTATTAGTAGGGTTATTTTTCCCTAACTTATATTTAATCTTAAAATTAAATTATATAAGCTTTTTTACCTATCTAGCTTATTAAAATATAAGCTCCTTTATAGTTATAAAATAGCGTAAATTATAGTAATCTAAGAGTATACGAGTGGTATAGCTCGCGTACTTAAGGTAGTATCGCTACTGTTTAAAGCAGTTAACTATAGCTAGCAGTTCCTTATCGTGGGTATAATACCTAACTTTAGGTTTTTAGAATTTTCTACTATAAAATGCTACTAGTCTTTAATAGAGCTAGGTAGTATCTAGATGCCTATTAGGTTATAATAGGATACTAATAAGAGCAAAATTTAATATATTAGTAATTATTATTAGTAGCTAATATAGGTTAAAATGCTATAGTAATAGAGCTTCTATAAACTTTATATAAAGTTCCTAAAAGGCCTCCTAAACCTTTCTAGTCCATAACTATAGCTTATACTATTTAGTTAGTCCCTTTTTAATTTTCTTTCTTACCGCCTTTAAGCTTTTTGCTTCTTAGGTTAAGTCTTAAAAAGCTTTTATAATATAGTTGGATAGGTATTAAGTAATATTTAAGTAGTTATAAATAAAGCGCCTATAGAAATTGGCAAAGCCTAGGAACACTTAAATATCTTAATAGCTCTCTAGCTCTAGCTACTTCTAGATTATTTATATCTATACTAGGTCTATAACTATATTTATAGGCGTTATAATATTATAGTGGTGTAATATAGCCCCTGGATTTAACATCTAGATTAGGTATAGCTTTAAGAGAGCCTAGGCCTTCCATAAGTTATATAAATCGGTCTGGTGCCTTTAGAGTCTTTAACAACTTAGATAGGCACAAGGGACATATAATACACTCTTTTCTTCTCTTCTTACTGACTGCTTTCCTACTGATTTCCACTAACTAATTACGACCGACCGACAGACCTGACAGCATTGTGACTTCCTATCTAAGAGTGACCACGTATACCACTACATATAGTATTCTACGTGGGGACGACGGTAAGCTCTTTAGATTAGAAGTCCAGTGCTATATACACAGGAGACGCATAGGAACGTGCTGCAGCCACAGAAGGACCGAAAACTGTTAAGTTACTATTACTGGAAGCCGTTAAGTCACTAATATATGCGGAAATTAAGCACGGAACTACTAGCGACGTATGCGCAGGCACTACTATTATTAAGATAAGTTAATAACACTTTCGGAGATTGTTATTTAAGACCTATAGTAGACGGAATAGATAACTAGGAGTGGGAATGCGAGTATAGGGTACGGTAGGACGGAGAATAAAAGAGAGGGTTAGGATGCATTAGGACCAGCAGAAAGAAGTCTTTAATTTTTTATTTACTATATTTACAATAGTCTATATAATTCTTCTAGCATTTATATAAGCCTCCCTTAAATTTATAAAAGCAATGGTAATAGGACTGATAAAGGGAATACTAGGAATACTAGGCCCATTCTATAATGATGGCGGAGAAGAAAGTAGGCAGCCTGCTGACCTACGAAGTTTTCCTAACCTAGAGGATGCGGTACTAGACCCAACTCCTATAACGTCTAGAACTAATGACCTTTAGTAAAAAGAGAACAAGAACTAGGAGGTTAACTTACCTATCCCAGGAGAAACTGCTAGTCCGTTACCTTGTAATAAACTACTAATAAAACAAGATAAGGTATATATTATGGCCCAGCCTATGCCAGCTCTAGGGACTCTAGAGACTCCTTACTTTACGGGATAAAACGTGTCGCAATTTATTAAATAATACGAGCGACTATGTATTTGATACCGTGTTATGGATAATAAGAAGCATTAAGGAC
>Ga0307515_10020215_pt1 | contig 11898 bp, 1 predicted proteins | sample 17_EM_MG_FD_194513 | JGI IMG/M metagenome (GOLD analysis project Ga0307515, IMG submission 194513) | Populus trichocarpa ectomycorrhiza microbial communities from riparian zone in the Pacific Northwest, United States - 17_EM | ecosystem: Host-associated > Plants > Roots > Unclassified | place...
GCTAGAAATAGGATACTTACCCTATATAAGCTTTAACTAAAAAAGGCTAAAAGAACCCTAGACTATATAAGAGAAGCTATCCTATACTAAGGCCTAATAATACGCTAAACAATTAGAGGAAGCCTAAACGGTAACCTACAAGAACCTAGAAAAAGCTTAAAGGTTAATAGAATAGTAGGCAAATAAACACCGTTAAGAGCCCGACTTTACCCCTGGCGATATAGTCTAGGTTATAATAAGGAATTAGAAGACTAAACGACCTAGCTATAAGCTAGACTACTAGATAGTAGGACTATATAAGGTTCTTAAAAAGATAGGCAACTTATATAAGATAAAGCTCCCAGATTTAATTAGGGTTTACCCTATTTTCTCGCTAGATAAGTTATAGAAAGCTATAAACAACCTATTGCCCAAATAAAAAAATAAGCCTCCCCTACTAGTCTAAGTAAGCGGTAACAATAAATAGGAAGTTAATAAAATACTAGCCTATAAGATAGTATAGGGAACGCTAAAATACTATATCTAATAGAAGGGCTATAATCCTAACCTAATCTAGTACCCTACGTAGAACTTTATAGGCTGCCCCTAAAAGCTTAAAGAGTTTTATAATTAATACCCTAATACGCCTAAACCCCTAAAGTACCTAGATAAATAGATAAAATGCTAGTATAATAAAGACGATAAGTTACTAGAAGAATATAGGGATAAAAACACCCTAAAGCCCTAATACATTGTCTGCCAAATTCTACTAAATTCTGCCGTTTTCTACTAACACTGTAAAATTTTAGATGTTTAGGAACTTTAACCGCTAGTTAAAGTTGTCTAATTAGTTAGATCCGTACTAAGACTTTTAGCGGCTACTCTTTCTAGCCTAGTACTTCCACTTAGCCTATAATTGCCTTTTATACTTAGTCTAGACGTACTTATATCCCCTTTATTCCCTTATCTTATATTTTATAATCCTATGTTTATAAGCCTAGTACTACCCTATTTCTAACTAAGCCTAAGGGTAGGCTTTCTTTTAAAGAGGGGGGTAATGTAACGGCGCTATCGCACGTTAGCTGCTAAATTCTACTATATTCTGCCGACCTATAATTGGCCCGTCCAAAGCTAGCGCCTTAGCGGCTTACCCTATATATTTATTTACATCAGTCCTAGCGACCCCTTTTCCTTTTCTTTAGCTTAGTATCTTTATAAGATAGCATTTTACAAGCTTTAGTTTAGAAGTATTTATATAAGCCGTTATAGAGCCTATATAAACTATAGAAAACAAGGTTATTACGTTAAAGACTATAAGAGTAGTTAGAGTTACTATATAGTAAAAGAAATAAGGCTAGTAGATAATATATATATATAAAGGGATGATAATATACTATAAAGAACAAAAGAATGTTTAATTAAGAGTTTTACGTTTTATTATAATAATGCATATTAAGTTTATAAGGACGCTAAGTATAGCGTAAGCTATTAGCTATAGGAGCTAAAATTATTAAAGTTTAGAGGAACTGACAAACTAGTTTATAGATTAGATATTAAGGATAATAAATTTAATAAAGGCGAAATATTTAGTAATAATAAGGTAATAAGGGTGGTTTACTAAGAGTATATAGACCTTAAAGATATTATAAAAGAGGTAGAGGATAATTCCACTATAGAATAGAGAATATTAGTAGGGATTAAGACCCTACTAGATATAATATTTATCGCTTTATAAGACGTAAGAAAAGTAAGATAGCGAACTACTTTAGTACTTAATAAAGGTAAAAGGCCAAAGGCTTAAAATTCTTAGAAAGAAATAAGAGATAACTAAGACTTTTAAGATAAAATAAGGTAAGCTTAAGGACCTATAATAGATAACAACCAATAGAGTAAAGTAATAGCTTAGTTTAGTAATATACAAATAAGCTTAAGATGAAGTTTCCTAAAAATATAAGACTCTTAAGACGAGATAAGTAAGATTTAAGACTTTTAAGATAAAATAAGAATACTAAGTAAGTCTAGTTAGACTAAGGCTAGAGCTAAGCTTAAGGTAGAAGTAAGCTTAGGGCTAAGAATCCTATAGGACTAAGATTTTTAAACACAAATAAAGACTATTAAAAAATATAACACTAAGACTAAAAAGTAAAACGACTTTAAGGATCTACTTATAAGGCAAAAACTAAAAGAAACCATAATAGAATTTAGGTAAAGAATTATCGCATAGTGTTATAGGACACCCCCGTAATACCTTGCACATATTTACCTATTTCCACTAACTTAGCAATTAGAGACTAACCGCGAAATAGCAATCTAACGGCAATCTACGGCATTTTGCTATATTCTGCTAAGTTTTACTAAATTCTACTAAGTTCTGCCAAGACTATAACCTAAACCCTAGTCTACCCTATATACGTATTAACTAAGTAACTAAGTTAATAATATATGCCCTTTCTTCCTGTTTTCCTACCTTCTCTCCTTATATAACGTCTTAACTTCTTATATAGTTTATATATATAGCTTAATAATATCTACCTCGCTATATATTACCGTCGCTTATACTTACTCCGTAATACTACGTTGCGTTAACTTTATATACTACCCCTAAAATATAAAACGACCCTAAAGCCCCTATAACGGCCGCTAGTATTATATCCGCACTTTAAGAATAACTAGTAGAGATATAAAAGTCTTTTATAAACGCCCTTATATAAAACTAAGCTACCTTAAATTAATAATAAGCCAAATAAGAAGTATAACACTAGCAATTAATTAAGGACCTTTAAGAAGAAATCCGCACGCTTAAGATGCCTATATTAGGGCCTTAAGACTAAATACTATCTCTAGAGATAAACACGCGGAACGTAAGCCCTAAACTTATAGTAGCTATCCACCCTAAACTAATTACTATACTATAATAATCTAAACGGCTACCTAATCCTCTAGTATTTACTAGTAAATAATAAAAGCTCTAATTATTCCTAAGCTAGCTTAAGAATAAGCTAACTAGTAATGCTAACTGTTACCTAACTAAAGCTAACTAACTTTGTTACGCCCTAAGTTAACTAAAAGGAGAAGTAGCTAACCTTATTAAACCTCTTTACCCAAACTTAGTATAAAGCCTAGTTATACTTCTTAAAGCTATATACGGTAATTTAAACTACTAAGCCACTGCTTAGAGAAAGATAAACTATATAGCTTAAGGAACGAAAAGTTTCCTAATATACTTCTCTAAATTTAACCGTTATATAAGGGAGACTAGCTAAAATAACTCTGCACTAGTTAATAGCCTTATTAAATCTCTAAGCCCTGAACTAAAAACCTCCCTAATAGGCGCAGACCTACTAAGAGCCCTTAACGCCTACGCAAACGTTATTAATAAACGGTATAATAATATACTACGCCTAACACTAAAGCCCGCCCCCTAATACAATACGGCAACCCTATAAATGTCTACTAAGTTATTATCTTAGCCTAAGCACCCTAACGCTATAGATATTAACACTAGAACCCTAAAGTACGCCCTACTAGGTGTAACGGCGCTATTGCACATTATCTACCAAATTCTGCCATATTCTACTAACTTGTGATTAGCTCGCCCAAAGCTAGCGCCTTAGCGACTTACCCTATATATTTATTTACATCGGTCCTAGCAACCCCTTTTCCTTCTCTTTAGCTTAGTATCTTTATAATATAGTATTCTACAAGCTTTGGTTTAGAGGCATTTGTATAAGCCGTAATATTATACTAAGCTTACTCTACCCTACCTAGGAAGGCCTCAATAATATTTTACCCTAAAAGATACTTCGTCTGCAATAACGCATTAACGCGCTATACTTAGATACTAAAAAAACAACTCTATACTGCCTAAGAAGGCCTAGATAATATCCTACCTTATAAACTAAATAGGACTAGACCTATACCCCCGGAATTAAAACTAAAGCGTATAATATTAATAAAACCTAAAAAGCTAACGATGGTACCTAAAGTAAGCTTATTTAAGAGAGTTATCTCTACCTAAGAGGAACTCGAGATCCAATTAGGATTGGGAATTAAAGATAATAATAACGTTATAGACGTACGTAAGTAGATTCGTGCCTTTACGGCTAGCTAGAAAGCTAATTGTCTTAAAGTAAAAAAATATATAAAAGACCTTATAAGAGATTTTAGAAAGCCTTACAGCCCTATAAAATAGCCTAACTTCCCTTCCTAAAGCCCTGCCTAACCTATTTACTCTACTAAATATAATATACCGGAAAGTACGGATATAATAATAAAGTAATTAAAGTCCGTTAAGCTCTTTAACCCCTAATCACTATCTAACAGGATAGACCCTACCTTTAAAAATTAGAGGATTTAAGTATAAGGAAAGCTCTATATTAACTATAACCATTTTCTTTCTAAAGAAGCTAAAATACTCTACCTCTTTGGCTAAACCACTAGGGACGCCTAGCGGTACCTTTAAGCTAAGTTTAAGGACAATTTCCCTATCTAATTTATATCTATTAATAAGATAATACAGCACTTAGCGGCTATTTATATTAACCTGAATAAAGTACAGGATGCCTATTATAACTATAATCGCCTAATAATAAAACTAAACTAACCCTTTACTAAATTTTAGACTTAATTCCTATACCTTATAGGAGAAGGCTAGGTTCCCCTTAAGAACTACTAATTAGACCTATATAATAAGCTAATAATCTAGCTATAAGAAAAGATTGCGGTAACCTTAAATAACCTACTAACCTATAAAAGACTTGTAGCTTATTGCCTATTATTAGACTTAAAACTAAAGCGGATTAATGCTTACCCTAATTAGTAGAAGCAACTCTATAATAATTAAAACTCGCTAGCCATACCTATAGGAGCTAGAGTAAGAAGATAAGTTACAACTACTCTTATACTAAAAGCGGTTATAACTATATACTGGCGAGCCTCGCCCAACTAGTTATATACTACACTATTAACTAGTATTTACTGTAATACTTTAATTAACCCTACCTTAGCTACGTGCTATAACTGCAATAAGTAGGGTTACTTTACCTCGTCCTGCCTAGAGCTAAAGGATATAGGCGATATTAAGGAGATAGAGGAAGAAGAAACGTCTAATAAGTTAGGAAAAGAAGAACCCTAGGGAAAGACTTCCCCTTAGGGTACCCTATTAATCTTAAAGAGATTAATCTTAGTTAGTTAATGGGTAGAAAGCATTTTATAGTTTTATATATAGTATCTTAAAATAAATATAGAGTTAATATAACCGCCCTTATTAACACTAAAGTAAATAGCTTTGCCTTTATAAATACTACTTATATAAATAATGTTGCTAAGTTTCTAAATATAGAAGCCATCTAACTAGAGAAGCCTATTTAGGTAAAAGGCTATAACGGCTAAGCTGGTTAGCCCGTTACCTATATCTTAAAGTTATATATCGCTTTTAATAGACGACGCTAATATAGCATCCCCTTTTATATCCTAGACCTAGGGTTCTATAATATAATCCTTAAATAAAAATAGATATCCTATTTTAATATTTAGTTAAATATATAATAAAGACAGTTTATTTAGCCGGAGGATAGACTAAGGTTGCCCTCTATTCGTACTAATTTAATAGCACGAGTGAGTTATATCCAGGGGCACGAAATACGTATAGTATTGTATGCTCGTTTGGATGGTAGTAACTATCGATTATATAAAGCAGACTACGTGGTCTATATACTAATGCATCTCCCCCCTAATTAGTTAGTGCTTTATAAGTGCACTAGACGCGTAAGCGAGTGGTTAGTACACTAAACGCGTAAACGCGTACCTAGTGTACCGAACGCGTAAGCACGCGGTTGGTATAACAGGTGCTATAACTATACACTGGCGGTATTTGAAAAATGAAACCACCTGTATACAGCCTCCGTAATTGCTTTAATAAAACTATAAAACACAAAGGAAAATATATAGGAAATCTCCCCTAAGGTGCCGTCTAGGCTGCCTTCTAAATGGTGCTTTAAGCTGGCTATAAGTCCTGCTTTCGGTCCGTAAAATAAACCGTACGGCCTTTTAACGAGCCGTAAGTTAGATCTTAAGGGCCGCTAAGGCGCTAGTGCTAAGCGAGCTAATAGCAATTTTCTATCCCGGGGATGGAAAATTGTGATTGGTTGATTTAACTACCCTAGTAGAATATGGTAGGTTATGTAAGTCCACTAAGTTCTATTGTAGCTTTTTACCATTTTCTACCTAATAGCTTACGGTCCGTAGAATAGGCCGTATAATAAGCCGTACGGCCTTTTAATGGGCTGTAGGCGTACCATAGGTACTCTATTAGTCCCGTTCTACCCATTTTATAACTTTTAGGTTGAGCTTATTTGTGTTAATTAGGGTTTTAAGGGCTTAACACGGCTTTGCCTTAGTCATAGCGTCTACTAGGTTATCTTTGCTGCTGATCTATTTAACCTCCATAATCTTACGTCGTTTATAGGCCTAACGTAAGCATATTAGGTCAACTATGAGCCTTTTCTTTTATATTATACCTAGTTTGACTAGGCAGTCGTAAAGGGACTTTAAATTAGTATATAAAACCAGGGGTAGCTACTCCAATTATAGAATCTTCTGGATTGTTGATTTAATTACGGCTGCTATATTAAAGCTATGGGCTAGTGTATATAGTTTAGAAGCTAGTACACTGCGGGTTACTTATTTACACTTAATTAAAGACTAGTGCAGAGTATTTACGTCCTAATTACGGTCCGTAAGTACAATTATAAAGCCAATTTGCGATAATAGGTCTCTGTTATTGGCAAAGGAGGCGTTTATAAATACTATTACGCTAATAGAATTTAGGTCTAGTGGTATAAAAGTAAGTCCTTTTATCGCATTGTTAATCTGCTATTAAATACGCTTATTAAGCTACTTAATATTTTTTTCTTACGGATCTACTGCCTAGGCCATAAAGGATAAGTTATAGGTAGATTTAGGTTGGCAGACTATGGCAATATAGGCGCCTTTTACACGCTATACAGCGTATTAGTCCTTTATATTTATGGTCTTATAGGTCTCTTCGCGGGAACTAGTAAGGTCCGTAGGCTTTACTATAATAAGCTTTAGGTTTTAAGCTTAGCGTTCCTAGGTTAGCTAGATTAAGTTGCCCTTTTATATAATTAAGCCTCCGTTAAACTTAATTAGGGTTTACTTAGTTAACTACTCTTGCGGCTTTGCTAGGAACTTAGCTTCTTACAGTTTAATCTTTTTAGCGTCTATAAATATCTAGTCCGCTAAGAAGAGGGTATTATTTATTTAGAGTTTAATAATACTAAGGCTGTTTAATAGGGTATATAAGAGGCAAGGGTTATAGGTTAACTATTCTATCTTAAGTTTATATACGTAATGCTGGTAATATATCTTAAACTAGTGGTTTTTAGCTTCTGGTACTTTATAAAGTAGTTTTATAACCTATAAAATTATTTTTAGTTATAGATTAAGCTTAAGCAGTAGTTGTATAAAGATGTCCCTACTTAGGTAGGTATTAGACTATACGTAGGCTTGTAAGATATCCCGTAAGTAAAAGGCTATAGGTTTTGTTTACTGTAGTCCAGGCGTAAGTATAAGTATAATCTATTAGCTAACTTGTTAAATTATAGGCAATTACGTAAGGACTAAGTCCTTTCCTTAGTCGTTATAGGCTTATATAATAAGCCTTAATTTTTTAAAAGCTTTATTAGTACTAGGGTGCTTAATTTTATTAATAAAGTATAAGTTAAATATACGGACGCCTTACGGAATATCTCTCTCCGTTATAACCGTAAAGATAACCTTTTTAAGTAGTCCGTTAATCTCTTTACATTATAAGTCCGTAAATGGGGTTTTCTATACTAGAACTAATATATTTATAGGCGGAGATTACCTTGCGGATATTCCTGCAGAGGTTAGGTAATTCTCTATTATGGGGTTTTTAGTTATAGGGTGCTTTTAGGGGCGTCCTTAGCTACGCTTTACGGTAGGTTTAGTAGGTTTAGTGGGTTTCTAGGGGACTTTTAGGGTAGGTAAGGGTGCTTCTAGTTTATTTAATTTAGTAGTTGCTTCTAGTTTATCTAGTTTAGCGATTGCTTTTAGTTTGTCTGGCTTAATGTTATAGGTATTTTTAGGCCGAAAGTAGGGTTTTATAGACGTGCTCCTAAAGCTAGTTAGTCCGCTAGGGAGTTATATATAGTATGTTTTGTTTTCTACGGCTAGTAAATAGTAAGGTCCCATTTAATTACTGCTTTTATGCTATATAAGGACTTTAGAATTAAATAGGAGGTTATAAACTAAGGTTATATTTAGTCCGTTACGGTAATATAGGGCGCTATTAACTGCTTGTTTGGCCCGTAATTTAACTATTTTAGCTATTTCCTTCCGTATTATAGCTACTTATTTTATAATAGACGGGGTAGGAGGGCCTAGGTTGCTTATCCTTAGGTAAGCTCCGTAGACTAAAAGGGTAGGTATTAGTCCGTCTAGGCTAGCGGTGTTATTAATGGCTTTTACGGCTATCTATAGAGTCAGTTCCTTTTAGATATCCCTATATTTATTTATAATGATTTAGTAAGCTCTCTATAAGGCTAGGTAAGCTTACTTAATAAGCCTAATAGATTAATACGCCTTAACTAGAACAGCTTTTGTTAATATAGCTATAGCTATAGTATATTGCTGGAATTCCTTACTAATAAAGTTCCTACTGGCGTTGTAAATAATATACTACGGAGGTTTAACGTATGTGTTAATCTAGTAGGTCTGTAAAATATCCTATATATGCTTTATAGATATATTTTATAATTAGCGGGCGGCTTAATAACAGGTTACCTTATTAATATATAGTACTAGGCTGCCGTTAATATACATAATATCTATATATACTAAGTGGTTAAAGTTAAAATCCTTATAAAGGGTGAATTTAAATTGGCCTAGGGAACGTCTGTATTTCTAGCAGTAGAAGCAGTATTTAGTTAGGTAGTTAATTGCCTTCTTATTAACGTTATCGTGTCTAGAGCGTTTAAGGACTCTATACAGCTTTTTAGCTAATAGGTGGCTAAAATAGCGGTATAGGCGGTAGATTTCTATACTGGTGAGGTAGTATAGGTTATAGTTAAAAGATTTCTAAATATATGTCTGTAGAGTCTCTCCCTATATAAGGAACGGGTATCTAAATTGTTATATAATTGGTAAGGTAATATACTTGCTTTCTAGGGTAGTTGCAGGGCCTATTAGGGTGTCTATAACATTATTATAGTATACCTATAATCTATCTATATCTATAAGATAGAGTAAAAAGGAGGTATCCGATTTTACTACGTGGAAGTTAACTAGACTAATTAGAGTCTTAACTTTAACTAATTTAATTAATGTGGTTAAGCCAATGCCAAATTAGATGTTTACGGCCCTAGTTTGTGTAATATTAATGTCCGTATTGTTATTTGTGGTGGTCCTATATATGAGGTATTATCTATAGCCTATAATAGACTTCTTAGAGGCACCTATATTAATTATAACGCCATAGAATTCCTTAGGGGTATAGCGTTCTATAGTAATATATGCAAATAGGTCCTGCTTATAATCTATAACATTTATAATAGGGGTGCTTATGGAACGGTTTTTAGGCGTAACTAAGTGTATAAAGGAACAGTCGGCTAATATGGTTATAATATTAAAGGCTTAACTGTTTATAAAAGGTCTAAAAGTAGTTAAAAACATCTCTAAGGTCTTTTATTCTTAGGCGTCTAAGTTAAAGTTAATTATAAGGGCTTCTATTAACTTATTAGGAGGCTCCTCTACTTTCTTTCCTTTATATTTTAAAATAAACTAGTTAATCTAGCTATTTAATCTTTTCCTAGACTTGTTATATTCTTCCTAGGTATACCTTATAGACTAATATCCTTTTTTACCGCATATAAAGCACTTCTGGCTAGTTTATCTATAGGGGTATATTTTTATATAGGAGTTGCTATAGGGGTTACAGGTGGGACTTAGTTGGTATAGGTGCTGCTAGCAGTAACGGCGGTCCATAAAGTAGACGTCTAAGTCTATTTACAGATATTAAATATCCGTAATAAAGGTTTAAGTACTGCTTAGTAGGTTTAAGACTTTATACGTTATAATAAAGGAATATAGATTATTAATGAGGCCGGCTAAGGTATCTGCGGGCTTGTAATAGGCGTACTTATAGGGCTCTACTTCCTAGTAAGCCGTAATAAGTTTATTGTACAGGAAGTCGTTTATTTAAAGCTTAGTGTTAAGACCGTGCTGTAGGTGCCGGAGGTCTTTAATAAGAATTTATAGACACTCTGTAGTTAATTTTTTAGTATTCTTATTAATTACGGTCCGTAGTTTAGTTGCATTCTATTAAATAAGGATATTACGCTTATATTCTAGCCCTTTAAAGTAGTTATATATAGCTTTATATAGCTTATTAAAGGGAACACTAAGGGGGTTGCTCTTAAGGTTAGTATAGTAGTGGTTAAGTGCTAGGCTGCGCAGTATAGTAGAGTAGACTTAGCTAAACTCTTATTTAGGGATATTAGCCTTTTAGCAAAGGTCCGTAAAGATAGTTAGTTTAAAGTTAAAGTTATTATTTTTACCGCTATACTTAGATTCGTTAGTGTAAAGCTTAGCTAGGTTAGCTAGTTCCTTACTATAGGTCTTTACTTAGGTAGGTTGCGGATCTATAATTTGCGGATCTATGGCTTGCGGATATATAGCTTGCGGATCTATAACTTAAATAATAGGGGTTTAGTCCGTAATTTAATTATTAGGGGTATTATAGTCCGTAATTTGGGTTACGGGGGTATTATAGTCTGTAATTTAAGTACTAAATATACTTTAGCCCGTAAAATTAATTCTAAGATCTCTTTAGTCTATAGGGCGAATTTAGTTAAATAGGTTATTAATAAGGCTAGAGATCCTATTAAGTTTAAAGGAGGTAAAAAGGTTGCTAGTTTTAATATAATCTAAGATCTACTCTTTAGTTTATTCCGTTTAGTCCTCCTTATGTAGTATATTATATAGAGACTGTGTAATAGTAACTCGTTTATCCCTTTTAACCTATATACCTTAGTGACGTAAAAGGGTTTATAGGTTATAGATAGTAGTAGGGTTGTAAGCCTTAAAAATAGCTTCCGTAAAGTCCGTAAAGTCTTCCTAGTATTGCTCTTATAGGTTGTTATTTATAAGCTTAAAGTGTTTGTATTTAAGGATTTTAAAACTGATGTAGTTGTTAATATTATTTGTAGACATAACGTCGACTCCTTACCTCTACTTCTTTTGGCCTTTACTGACTTGTTTATTAATATCTACTATACTATATAGTACATAGCAGGTAGAAGAGGTCTTGTAGTGGTCCGTAAAGGTAGTTAATATCCATAACGGTTTGTAGGAGGGTAGGGGAGTTCCGTAAAGGTCTATATTCGCGTTTATAAACTTCTAGTAAACCATACTAAGACTTAAATAAGTATATAGAGTTGGTGATAAGTCCGTAATCCCCAACTTCTGACCTTCTAGTAGGTTATACTAGGAGTCTAAATAGGCAATTACTATTGTGTATTGCTTAGGGGGAGGTGTTAAATAATTGCTGATCTGTGCGCGCTTACTAATTAGTGTTCGTACTAATTTAATAGCACGAGTGAGTTATATCTAGGGGCACGAAATATATATAGTATTGTATACTTGTTTGGATAGTAATAACTGTTGATTATATAAAGCAGACTATGTAGTCTATATACTAATACACCTCCCCTCTAATTAGTTAGTGCTTTATAAGTGTACTAGACGCGTAAGTAAGTAGTTAGTATACTAAACGCGTAAATATATACCTGGTGTACCGAACGCGTAAGTACGCAGTTAGTATAATAGGTGCTGTAATTATATACCCTCCTTTATTAGGGAGATCTAAATTAACTATAA
>Ga0307515_10020216_pt1 | contig 11898 bp, 11 predicted proteins | sample 17_EM_MG_FD_194513 | JGI IMG/M metagenome (GOLD analysis project Ga0307515, IMG submission 194513) | Populus trichocarpa ectomycorrhiza microbial communities from riparian zone in the Pacific Northwest, United States - 17_EM | ecosystem: Host-associated > Plants > Roots > Unclassified | place...
GACACCCGACCTCGGCACCATGGTATCGCAGGGCGCGGCCTTCCTGCCCGACTTCTGGTGGGAATCGGTGCTGCCGGGACTTGCGATCCTGTTTCTTGCACTCGGCTTCAATCTTCTCGGAGACGGGCTCCGCGATCTCTTTGACGTGCAGGAGGTCAGATGAGCTTCCCCCTCCTCAAGGTCCGTGACCTCTCGGTCGAATTCACCACCTACGGCCAGACGCAGCAGGTTCTGCGCAACGTCAACATCGAGGTGCCTGCCCGTTCGCAGGTGGCGCTCGTCGGCGAAAGCGGTTCCGGCAAGACGGTAACGATGAAGGCCATCATGGGTCTTCTGCGCCAGCCGCCGGCACGCATAACCAAGGGCGAGATCTTTTATGACGGCGCCGATCTTTTGACCATGCCTGCCAAGGAACGGCTCAGGCTGCGCGGCACCGCCATGTCGATGGTGTTTCAGGACCCGATGAGTTCGCTCAATCCGGTCTTCACCATCGCCGACCAGATGGGCACGATCCTCAAATATGCCGACCGGCGTCTCGGCCGTGGCCGCTCGAAAAAGGAACGCACCGCTCGCGTCCATGAGGTACTTTCACAGGTCCGGATGCGCGATCCGGAGCGGATTGCCCGCGCCTATCCTATCGAGCTTTCGGGCGGCATGCGCCAGCGCGTGCTGATCGCCATGGCGCTGCTGAGCGAACCCGATCTGCTGATCGCCGACGAGCCGGGCACGGCGCTCGATGTCACAACACAGGCACAGATCCTCAAGCTCCTGAAGGATCTGGTCGAGGCGCGCGGGCTCGCACTGCTGATGATCACCCACAATCTTGGCGTCGTCCGGGAAACGTCGAACTATGTCTACGTCATGAACAAGGGCGTCATCGTCGAGCATGGCGAGACCGCGCAGATCTTCGACGCGCCGAAGGACGACTATACCAGGAGCCTGATCGACGCCGTGCCGCGACTGACCGGCGGCAGGCGCTTCGGCCAGCAGGGGGTCCCGGCATGAGCGGCCCGATGCTGGAAATCCGCAATCTCTGCAAGGCCTTCCCGATCCGCAATGCCTTCGGCCGCAGGACCGGCGAGGTCCGCGCCGTCGACAATGTGTCCTTCTCGATCGACAAGGGCAAGGTCTATGGTCTGGCCGGCGAAAGCGGCTCGGGCAAATCGACCATCGCCCGCATCATCATGGGATTGGAGCGCCCCGACAGCGGCGACATCCTGATCGATGGCCGCAGCATCACCGACAGCGCCAGCGGCCATGTACATGGCCGCCAGGTTCAGATGGTGTTCCAGAACCCCGGTTCGTCGCTCAATCCGCGCCGCACCGTCGGCCAGTCTGTCGCCGTGCCTCTGGACGCCCATGGTTATCCGCGTGCCGGCAGGCAGAAACGCATCGAAGCACTTCTCGACATGGTGCAACTGCCGGCGAATTTTGCGCAGCGCTATCCGCACGAGCTGTCCGGCGGACAGAAACAACGCGTGGCAATCGCCCGTGCACTTGCCGTGGAGCCGAAGCTTCTGGTGCTGGACGAACCGACCTCGGCGCTCGATGTTTCGGTGCAGGCGAAGGTGATGGATCTGCTGGCCGATCTCGGCCGGGAGATGGATCTGACCTATCTTTTCATTTCGCACGACCTCAGCCTTATGCGCAATTTCGCTAGCGATGTCGGCGTCCTCTACCGCGGCGTCATTGTCGAAAGCGGCACCTCCGATGCCGTCTTCGAACACCCCGCCCACGACTATACGCGCCTGTTGCTCGCCTCCGTCCCGGTCATTTCCAAGGAGGAAGAGGCACTGCGCCCGTGCATACCCCTGATCGACGGGGAAATCCCGACGCCCGAAATGTTGATCGCGCTTCGACAACAGGCGGTCAAACAGACCATTACCAATGAGGTTCAGACAGATGATTAGAATTGGCATTGATGTCGGCGGCACCAATACGGACGCCGTGATCATGAATGGCACGGAGGTGATCGCGGGTGTCAAATCCGCAACCACGGCCGACGTCATGAGCGGCGTGGTCAACGCGCTGCGTGACGTCCTGGCCGCATCCGAAATGGATGCGTCGATGGTCGATTTCGTGATGATCGGCACCACGCATTTCACCAACGCCGTCGTGCAGCGCCGCGACCTAGCCCAGACGGCGGCCGTACGTCTCGGCCTGCCGGCGACGGCATCGCTGCCGCCGATGGTCGACTGGCCGGAAGACCTCAAGCAATCGATCGGTAACCACACATACCTCGCCCATGGCGGCAACGAGTTCGACGGCCGGATGATCTCGCCGCTGGACGAAGACGAATTGAAGGGCATCGCCAGGGATATCGCGGCCAAGGGCATTCGCTCCATCGCCATCACCTCGGTGTTTTCTCCCGTCAGCAGCGATTTCGAGAAGCGGGCCGGCGAAATCTTCGCGGAGGCCATTCCCGGCGCCCATATTACGCTCTCCAACGAGATCGGCCGCATCGGCCTGCTCGAGCGTGAAAACGCCGCGATCATGAATGCCTGCCTGCGCGATCTCTCGGCGCATGTCATAGAAGCCTTCCGCAACGCAATCCGCGAGGCAGGCATCAAAGGCAAATTCTTCCTGACGCAGAACGACGGCACGCTGATGGATGCCTCGTTCGCAGAGAAATTCCCGGTGCTGACCTTCGCCTCCGGTCCAACCAACTCCATGCGCGGGGCCGCCTTCCTCTCGGGCGTCAGCGAGGCGATCGTCGTCGATATCGGCGGCACCACCTCGGATGTCGGCTCGCTGCACAAGGGCTTTCCGCGTCAGGCAACCGTCGCCGTCGAGGTCGGCGGCGTTCGCACCAACTTCCGCATGCCCGACGTGTTTTCCATCGGTCTTGGCGGCGGCTCGCATGTGGTCGAGACCGAGCATGGTATCAAGGTCGGACCGGTTTCGGTCGGTTACCGCATCAAGACGGAAGCGCTGATCTTCGGCGGCGAGACACTGACGACCACGGACATCACCGTTGCAGCCGGCAGGGCCGATCTTGGCGATGCTGCGAAGGTAGCACACCTTCCCAAGGAGCTGCTGGAGCGCGTGCAAAAGAAAATTCACGACATGCTGGAGGATTGCGTCGAGAAATCGCGGCTTTCGCCGGACCCGCTGCCGGTCATCGTCGTCGGCGGCGGTTCGATCCTCGTCAACGGACCGATCGGCGGCCTCGAGGTGATCAAGCCTTCGCATTTCGGCGTTGCCAATGCCGTCGGTGCTGCCATCGCTCAGGTTTCCGGTGAAGTCGACCGTGTCTATTCATTGGCCGAACTCGGCCGCGATAAGGCGCTCGAAGATGCCAAGAGCCGCGCCGTCGAAGCGGCGGTTGCCGCCGGTGCTTCGCACGATTCCATTGAAATCGTCGATGTCGAGGACGTGCCGCTCGCCTATCTGCCCGGCAATGCCACCCGTATCCGTGTCAAGGCCGTGGGAGAGCTCCATGCCGGTTGAAGGTTACCTGCTGAAGGAAGAGGACCTGGTTCCCCTGTCGATGGGCGCTGCCCTGCTCGGAACCGGCGGCGGCGGCAATCCCTATATCGGCATGCTGCGGGCACGCGAACTGATGCGAAAGGGAGCCGAAGTCAGGATTATCCCGCTTGAGGCCCTGGCGGATGACGCCTGGGTGGCCGAGGTCGGCGGCATCGGGGCACCCGTCGTCGGCGTCGAGAAGATCGAGGAAGGCGGCGAGTGCTACCGCGCCATGCGCGCCGTCGAAGAGACGGCAGGCGTCACGGTTTCGGCTGTCATTTCGGCCGAAATCGGCGGGGCGAATTCGATCGAGCCGATCATCGCCGCTGCCATGGCCGGGCTGCCGGTCGTCGATGGCGACGGCATGGGCCGGGCGTTTCCCGAAGTGCAGATGACCACCTACATGATCTACGGCGCCGACGTCGCACCGGCTGCGATCGCCGACGACAAGGGCAATGTCGTCGTCTTCAAGGAAATGGTCGACATGTTCTGGCTGGAACGCTTTGCCCGCGACGCCTCCGTTGCAATGGGTGCCGGCGCCGGTTTTGCCGTGGCCCCGATGCGAGGCGATTTCGTCCGGCGGACCGCCGTGCCCGGCACGGTCAGCCAGGCGCTCGAAATCGGCCGCACCATTCTCGACGCCCGCGCCAAACGGCAGAACGTCGTCGACCGGATCGTGGACAGCACGGGAGCGACACTGTTCTTCACCGGCAAGATCACCGACATCAAACGCGAACTCACTGGCGGCTTCTCCCGTGGCCACGCACTGCTCTCCGGCGTTGGCGAATGGGCCGGGTCCGAGGCCCGCATCGCCATCCAGAACGAAAACCTGGTTCTCTGGGTGGATGACAAGCCGGTGGTGATGGTGCCGGACCTGATCGTCAATCTGGAAATGGACACCGGCGAACCGCTGACCACGGAAATCCTGCGTTACGGCCAGCGCGTCGCCGTCATCGGCCTGCCGGTGCATGACCTGATGAAGACACAGCGCGCACTGGAAATCGTCGGTCCGAAGGCGTTCGGCTATCCGGAATTGACCTTCCAGCCGCTCGCATTCCGCACCGCGTCGAAGTAGGAGAAGACACCCATGAAAATCCTGCGGACAATCTTTGCGGAAGACCTGGAAGACATTGCCATCGGCGGCGCTATCCTCGGCACCGGCGGCGGCGGCGATCCCTATGTCGGCAAGCTGATGGCGCAGGAAGCCATCCGCAAGCACGGCCCGGTCAAGCTCGTCGATGTCGCCGACCTGCCGGACGACGCGCTGATCGTGCCCGTCTGCATGATGGGTGCACCGACCGTGATGACCGAGAAGCTGCCGCGGGGCGACGAGCTGATCATCGCCTTCCGCAAGCTCGAACAACTGCTCGGCCGGAAAATAGATGCTGTGCTCTGCGGCGAGGCCGGCGGGGTCAACTCCACCACGCCATTCGTCGTCGCGGCCGCCACCGGCCTGCCACTTGTCGACGGCGACGGCATGGGTCGTGCCTATCCGGAGCTGCAGATGGTGACGTTCACGATGCACGGGGTTTCGGCAACGCCGATGGTGCTCTGTGACGACAAGGGCAATTCGCTGGTGCTGGAAACCGTCGATAATGCCTGGACCGAGCGGCTGGCCCGCGCCGCGACCGTCGAAATGGGCGGCTCGGCGCTACTTGCTTTCTACCCGATGAGCGGCGACGTGGCGAAGAAATGCGTGGTGCGCGGCACGCTGTCGCTCTGCGCCAATCTGGGCCGCACGCTGCGGGAAAGCCGAAGCGCCAACGGCAATCCCGTCGACGCCATCAGCGACATGCTGGGGGCCACCCTTCTTTTCCACGGCCGCCTGACGGATATCGACCGGCGCACCATCGGCGGTTTCGCCCGAGGCACGGCGCGGTTCGACGGTGCCGAGGAGTGGAAGGGCCACAGGTTCAAGCTGGATTTCCAGAACGAGTTCCTGATGGCCGAGCGCGACGGCCAGATCGTCTGCACCACGCCGGACCTGATCACACTGCTGGAGGCCGAAAGCGGTAACCCCGTCACCGCCGATTCGCTGCGTTACGGCCTGCGGCTCGTCGCAATTGCCTTCTCCTGCAATCCGCAATGGCAGACGCCGGCCGGCATTGCACTCGTCGGGCCGCGCTACTTCGGCTACGATGCTGACTATATTCCCTACCAGACCCTCAGCGATGCGAGCGGCTTGGGCTAAGCGAGCCCCGTTTGATCCCTGCGACCGGAACTCGCCGGATCACCGGAACTTTTTGTGGCCTGATGCGTTGCAGGCGCAGAGGGAAACAGGAGTTTCTGTCATGCTCGCAAAGTTTTCTTATCTCGCATTCGGCTTTGTTCTGGGTGCCGGCCTGTTGCTGGCGCTGACAATGGCAAACCACGCGACACTCTCGAAAACGAGCCGCCTGAACGGCACGATCGCGCCTGCGAATTTTGCCATGGAACGATTCGGATAGGTATGCTGCCGCAGGCCGTCCCGCTTGACATCCCCCGCGCTTATATCTGAGCGCGAGAGTATGCGCTGTGCTTTAAAGTCGGAGGGCCGCTCGTTTCAGAGACATCACGACAACAGAGCCCTTTGCATTGACAGGAAAAGGCCCTTGAGTTCCGGCTCGCGGACGCGCCGGGCTGCTTCGACGCAGGACACCCATTCGCTGATCCGCTGGCCTTTCTCGCGAAAGGCGTCTGAAATCTCTTCGACATCGAGAAGATGAACCTGGACGCAGCAGGGAATGCGCTGGCCGTTGCCGGACACTTTTAGGTAGGTGAAATACCCAAACGGCTTCTTCTTTGCCTTTCCGCGCACGCCGGCCTCTTCGAAGGCTTCTATGGCAGCGACTTCGTGCGGCTTTTTCCCTGCTATCGGCCATCCCTTTGGAATGATCCAGCGGCCACTCTCGCGACTGGTCACCAGAAGTACCTCGAAGAGGCCGCGATCCTTGCAAAGACGATAGCAGAGTGCCGCGAACTGATCGCGCATTCGTTCCTTGAAGAGCGTGCCGGTGAAGGGGGCAAGTTCGGATAGAAACGTACCCGGCTTTTTCGAAGGCTTTTTTGGCGCGCTGGTCATGGCATTTAGCCGCCTCTGATCGAGGTTCGCCACACCAGATCGGCGTGCAGACGCACTGAATGGTTTTCGGGCTGTACGATATCCCCCGCCAGCCAGGAAACCGCCGCGCGCGCGATCATGTCCACCGGCTGTGCGAATGTGGTCAACTGATAGGACGACCAGGAGGCCTGTTCGATATCGTCGAAACCCGCCACGCAGATCTGATCGGGGATCGACATCGAAAACTGGTGCCGGGCGGCATCCATAAAGCCGCAGGCAAGGAGATCGGTGGCACAGAACACAGCATCCGGACGCTCCTTGCGGGTCAGAAGCTGCTGGGCGACAACCCGACCGCTCTCGTAGCCCGTATGACCGAACCGTTCGACGATCACATCCAGTCCCAGCGCCTTGGCGGCGGCAACGAAACCGCGCTCGCGCGCCATCAGGCTCGGCGTTCCCGCCTGAGAATTGGCAAAGGCAAGCTTACGGCAGCCTGCCCGTGCGAAAGCCGTAGCAATCCGCGCAGCCGCATCCTCGTCATCGAGGTTGATCTTGAGCGGCCCTTCCCGGTCGTCATCGCGGTTGATCAATACCAGCCGCTGGCCGTTCTTCAGACACAGATCGGTGATCGACTTGTCGGGCAGGCCGGAGAGAATGATCGAGGCGTCGGCGCGGTACCGGATCGCCTGTCGCAGTGCTAGATCGACGCTGTCATCGGAGCGATCGGTATTGATCAGCATCGCGACCTTGCCGGAATTCTGCAGCTGCTGTGTCAAGGCCCGGGTCATCGCCGAGCGATAGGGCGTGCCGATGTCCGACACGATGAGGCAGACGATGCCGCTCTCGTTGCGCATCAGGCCACGGGCCAGATGATTGACGTGGTAGCCAAGCACCTCGGCGGCATCCAGCACCTTCTGGCGCGTTTTCGGCGATACGCTGGCGCCGGACGTAAACGTGCGCGAAACCGCGGAGCGCGACACGCCCGCCTTTTCCGCCACTTCCTGCGCACTGACGAATAGTTTTTGCGACACGCTGCTGTCCATCCTCTGGGGGAGAGGTTTGCATAGTTTTGCAATTGTGTGCAAGCGTTAGATCAAGTGAAACATGATAGTTTTATGACAAATTTATGACGAAATCATTCTGGACAGCTCTCGCCTGATACAAAATCTGCACACGCTTGCAAAAAGCGATTGACCTGGAGGCGACGCTTCAACAGGAGGACGTTTCAGCTTGCCGTCCGGCCGAATTCGATCCCTCTGGAAAGGGGAAGAGCAGACCCCAACTGGCAGCGACCGGCCCGCCAAGCACGGCGGTCAGCGCCGAAATCCTATTGCCGCCGATGATCGACTACGGCTGCGCCGACGCAGGCGATCAGCCGCCCGCTCAACGTCGCACCCGCCAGAATGGGCGCGAACATCCGAAAACGGCCATACGCCCAGGCGGTATTGGGGGCATCCGGTTTCCCGGCCGCGCCCCGTTGCTCATCCAATCGTCGCCGCAGCAGCGAAGAAACCTTCCGGGCTTTCGACTTCGACCAGCTTCTTCCTGTCAATATGCCAGAAGCGGTTGGCGACCGCGCGAACGAAACTGCGGTCGTGCGAGACGAAGAGGCAGGTTGCCTGATGCGCCATCAGCTCACCTTCCAGCGCTTCCTGACCATCGATATCCAGATGGTTCGTCGGTTCGTCGAGCAGATAGAAGTTCGGGTCGGTCAGCCGCAGGACGAGCATGCCGAGCCGGGCCTTCTGTCCACCCGAGAGCTGGCCGACCGGTCGTGCCTGCAACTCTATTGCCATGCCGGCGCCGGCCAGCAGAGCCCTTGCCCGCTGATCGCCGATATCGAAACGGCGGACAATCGTCTCCATCGGCGTGTCCGCGTCGCGCAGATCGGCAAGTGCTTGATCGCCATAGCCAAGGACCAGCGAGGGCGTCGCCTTGACACCCGCCGGTGCAGCAACCGGATGGTCGATCGCCGTGCGCAGCATGGCGACGAGGCGGGTCTTTCCCGCTCCATTTGCGCCGAGCAACACGATCCGGTCGCCCTGGCAGACGAATTGCTTGCCGGTTCTGAACAGCAAGGCGCCATCCGGTGTCTGAACCGCAGCATCCTCCAGCGTGATGAGCACCTTGGCATGGGTGCCGCGATTGGCAAGCCTGATCGCCCCAGCCGAGCGCTCCAGATGTGCCGGCTTGGCGGCATCTTCGAGTTTGTCGGCCCGCTGCCTCAACTGCTTGGTCTTGACCACCAAGAGGTCGCTGCCGGAATTGATGCCGATATTGTTGAGCTTGGCCGCCTGCTTGCGCAATTGCTCGGCGACCTTAATGTCGCGCTGATAGCGGCGCTCATCGGCAGCGTCGGCCTCGTCCAGCGCTGCCCGCGCCCGTGTGTAGGGCAACGGAAAGATCTGCGATTGCTCCGTCCGGAGAAAGAGCGTGCGGTTGGTCACTGTGTCGAGGAAGGCCCGGTCATGGCTGGCGATGATGACCGGCACGTCACGCGGCAGCGCATTCAGCCACGCCTCGAGCATGGCGATCTTGCCGAGATCGAGATGGTTGGTCGGTTCGTCAAGCATCAGCACATCCGGCTCGGTCACCCAGACGCGGGCCAGCATGGCGATGCGTTGCCAGCCGCCGCTCAACTGTTTCAATGTACGCTGCCGCAGGGCTTCCGGTACCTCCAACGATTCCAGCACGACATCGACACGCCAGCTCTCGCTCTCCTGCTGGTCGGAGGGAAGCGCGTCGAGCACCACGGCATAGAAAGACTTATCGAACAAAGCAGGCGGTACGTTCTGCTCTACGTAACCGATGGTCAGCCCGCGCGCTTTGGTGATCTCCCCCTCGTTCGCCTCAACGGCGCCCGCAAGGCAGCGAAACAGCGTCGATTTTCCACGGCCGTTGGCGGCGACGAGCCCGATGCGATCACCGGCATTGACGACGAGATTGAGCCTGGAGAAAAGCGGGCTACCCAGCACGATGCCGAGATTGCGGATGTTGATAAGGGTCATGATCGTTCTCTGGTCTTGCCGCACGGTCATCCATCGAGGGCTCTCAGGCCATCATCGATGCGATGCGTCAGGCGCGGCGGATTAGAAAATGCAGGCGGCTCAAGTCATCAGACTCGGGCGCCGCAGTGCCACGAAGGGCAGACCAGAAGACGGTTTTCTGAAGAGAAACGGACTTTGGTCAGCCCTGCAAACGCATTTGCAGGGCATTGACGGGGCCACGCTGGCGATGGTGCCGGAAATATGTGTTCATTGCGCAGCCCTCCTTTCTCGATATACGCACTCATAACATCCGATTCCGGCAACCGCAATCACCCCCGCATCGAGCAGAAAGCTGGCTCGATGCGCTGCGGAAATTCAGATGATCGAGTGATCGACGATGACGACCGGCTTGCCGTGCGAGCACATCTCGACCCGCGCCTCGACCCGGTAGATATCGCGCAGCATCGTCCCGGTGATGACGTCGCCGGTCGGGCCGCTGGCCACCATCGCGCCCTTGGCGATAACGATGGTGTTGTCGCAATAGCGCAGCGCGTGATTGAGGTCATGCAGGGCGATCAGCACCGACATGCCGGATTTTGCAGCCAGCTTGCGCATGAAGCCGAGCACCTCGATCTGGCGAAACAGGTCCAGCGCCGAGGTGGGTTCGTCCATCAAGAGGACTTCGGGCTTGCGGACCAGCGCTTGGGCGATGGAAACGAGCTGGCGCTGACCGCCGGAAAGCTCGCCGAGGCCACGGAAAGCCAGATCGTCGATCCGCAGTGCCTGCAGAATACGGTCGATCTCCTGCAACTCGCTGTCGCGCACCTTCCAGCTGGATCCCTGCTTGCTGGCAAGCAGGACCGATTCATAGACCGTCAGCACGGCATTGGCGCCGGTATCCTGCGGCATGTAGCAGATGGTCTCGGGACCCTTCAGCGTATCGGAGAGCACCACCGTTCCCGGTCCCGAAGCAAGCCCGGCGATACGCTTGAACAGGGTGGATTTGCCGGCGGCATTGGGCCCGATCACTGCGGTCATGACGCCGCCGCGCAGGATATCGGTATCGACGTCCGACAGCACCGTGTGCTTGCCGTATTTCGCGCCGACGCCCTTGAGTGCCAGACCTACCATGCCCGCCTCCGGTTGGTGAAGATCAGCACGAAGAAAAACGGCACGCCGACTAGGGCCGTGATGACGCCGATCGGCAGGATGGCGCCGGGAATGAGCGTCTTCGAGACGATCGAGGTCGTCGACAGCAGCAGCGCACCGCAGAGAACGGAGGCCGGCAGAAAGAACCGCTGGTCTTCGCCCACCAGCATGCGGGCGATATGCGGGCCGACAAGCCCGACGAAACCGATGGTGCCGACGAAGGAAACGGGAATGGCGGCGAGCAGGCTGACCGTCATCATCGTATGCAGCCGCAGCCGGCGCACGTTGATGCCGAGGCTTGCCGCCTTGTCCTCGCCGAGACGCAGCGCCGTCAGCGCCCAGGCATGCCGCGCAAACAGCGGGATGGCGAACAACAGCACCGCGCCGGTGATCCAGACCTTCGGCCAGGTCGCCTTGGTGAGGCTGCCCATGGTCCAGAAGACGACGGCAGCCAGCGCCTGTTCGGACGCCAGATATTCGAGCAGCGACAGCAGCGCATTGAAGGTAAAGACGAGTGCGATGCCCAGAAGCACGATCGTCTCCACCGTGACGCCGCGCATGGTGGAGGCGAAATGGATGAACAGTGCCGCCGCCATCGCCATCAGGAACGCGTTGATCGGGATCATGTACTGGACGGCTGCCGGAAAAATCGCCACCCCGCCGACGAGGCCGAGTGCCGCGCCGAAGCCGGCGGCGGCGGAAATCCCCAGGGTGAAAGGGCTCGCCAGCGGATTGGCGAGAATGGTCTGCATCTGCGCGCCGGCCAGCGACAGCGATGCCCCGACGGTGATCGCCATCAGCGCGATCGGCATGCGGATATCCCAGATGACGACACGCAGCTGATCGCTGACGGATTCGGCATGAAACAGCGAAGTCAGCACTTCACGCAGCGTATAATTGGCCGGACCCAGCGCCATGTCGATCGATACGCTCAGGAACAGAGCCACCAGCATGCCGCAGATCAGGACAATCCGGCGAAAGGCGAGAGCGCGATACTGATCGCGCCCTGTAGTCGTCTCGATCTGTTCGGCGGCGATGGCCATCGACTATTCGTCCTTCAGGGAGACGAAATAGCCGGGCTTGTAATCCAGCGGCAGGAAGCGCGCATGCAGTTCCTTGAACGTGGCCTCCGGATCGAGATCCTTGAACAGATCCGGATGCAGCCATTTCGCAATCTCCTGGATCGCCACGAACTGGTACGGATTGTTATAGAACTGGTGCCAGATGGCGTGAACATTGCCATCCTTGACAGCC
>Ga0307515_10020217_pt1 | contig 11898 bp, 1 predicted proteins | sample 17_EM_MG_FD_194513 | JGI IMG/M metagenome (GOLD analysis project Ga0307515, IMG submission 194513) | Populus trichocarpa ectomycorrhiza microbial communities from riparian zone in the Pacific Northwest, United States - 17_EM | ecosystem: Host-associated > Plants > Roots > Unclassified | place...
TATATTAAAGTAAAACGCTATAGCATTAATTGCGGCGATGTCTATAGTAGGGGGGTTGCCTAATAATAGGGGTGTATATAACTTTAGGGACTTCTAGGGTACTGGCGTTATTACTACTCCTTTTAGCTCCTATTGCATCTTTTAGAGGTTATCCCTTATATTCTATTAATACGTTCTTTTCTATACTAGTTAAATCTATGCGATTTAGATATTATCTACGTCACTATCTATCCCACTTCTATACGTAGAGTCCTCTTTAAATATAGCGCTTTAGGAGAGTATCTTTATTAATATAGAGTTCTTTTTAGCTTTACGGCGGGCGTTTTTTTAGGTAAAGGCTGGGTTACGGGCCCGGATATCCTACTAGTAGGTAGGGTCAGCCCTTACGGCTAATGTCTTATAGTTAGTTCGGATCTCCCTAATAAAAGAGGGCAACCTCAGTTTATCCTCCGGCTAAATAAACTATCTTTATTATATATTTAACTAAATATTAAAATAGAACATCCATTTTCGTCTAAGGATTATATTATAGGACCCTAGGTCTAGAATGCAAAAGGGGATACTATATTAGCGTCGTCCGTTAAGAGCAATATATAACTTTAAGACGTAGGTAATAGGCCGACTGGCTTAGCCATTATAGCCTTTTACCTAAACAGGCTTCTCTAGTTAGATAGCTTCTATATTTAGAAACTTGGTAACATTATTTATATAGGCAGTATTTATAAAGGCGAAGCTATTTACTTTAGTATTAATAAGGGCGGTTATATTAACTTTATATCCATTTTAAGATACTATATATAGAACCATGAAATACTTTCCACCTATTAACTAACTAAGATTAATCTCTTTAAAATCAATAGGGTACCCTAGGGGGGAGTCTTTCCCTAGGGTTCTTTTTTTCCTAACTTATTAGACATTTCTCCTTCCTCTATCTCCTTAATATTACCTATATCCTTTAGCTCTAGGCAAAATAAGGCAAAGTAACCCTATTTATTGCAGTTAAAGCACATAGCCGAGGTAGGGTTAATTAGAGTATTATAGTGGATATTAGTTAATAGCGTAGTATATAACTAGTTAGGCGAGGCTTACTAGTACGTAGTTATAACTGCCTTTAGTGTAAGAGTAGTTATAACTTATCTTCCTACTCTAGCTCCTATAGGTGTGGCTAGCGAGTTCCAATTATTATAGAGTTGCTTCTGTTAATTAGGGTAGGTATTAATCCGCTTTAGTTCTAAGTTTAATAATAGGCAATAAGCTGCAAGTCTTTTGTAGGTTAGTAGGTTATTTAAGGTTATAGCAATCTTTTCTTATAGCTAGATTATTAGCTTATCGTACAGGTCTAATTAGTAGTTCTTAAGGGGAATCTAGCCTTCTCCTATAAGGTATAGAAATTAAGTCTAGAATTTAGTAAAGGGTTAGTTTAGTTTTATTATTAGGCGATTATAGTTATAATAGGCATTTTGTACTTTATTTAGGTTAATATAAATAGCCGCTAGGTGCTATATTATCTCATTAATAGATATAAATTGGATAGGGGAGTTGTCCTTAAACTTGGCTTAAAGGTACTATTAGGCGTCCCTAGTAGTTCGACTAAAGAGGTAGAGCATTTTGGCTTCCTTAGAAAGGAAATAGTTATAGTTAACGCGGAGCTTTCCTTGTACTTAAATCCTCCAATTCTTAAAGGTAGGGTCTATCTTATTAGATAGTAGTAGGGGGTTAGGGAGCTTAACGGACTTTAATTACTTTATTATTATATCCGTACTCCTTAGTATATCGTATTTAGTGAAGTAAATAGGTTAGCTAGGGCTTTAAAAACGGGAAGCTAGGCTATTTTATAGGGCTATAAGGCTTTCTAGGATCTCTTATAGGGTCTCTTATATATTTCTTACTTTAAGACAATTAGCTGGCTACGAGGGCGCGAATCTGCTTGCGTACGTCTACGATGTTATTATTATCTTCGATTTCTAATCCCAATTGGATCTTAGGTTCCTCTTAGGTAGAGGCAGCTCTCTTAGATAAGCTTACTTTAGGTGCCATTGTTAGCTTCCTAAGGTTTATCAGTATTATACGCTTCGGTTTTAATTCTAGGGGTATAGGTCTAGTCCTATCTAGCTTATAAGGTGGGATATTATCTAGGCCTTCCTAGGTAATGTAGAGTTATTTTAGTATCTAAGTATAGTACGTTAATGCGTCGTTGTAGACGAAGTTTCTTTAGGGTAGAATATTATTAAGGCCTTCCTAGGCAAGGTAGGGTAAGCTTAGTATAATATTACGGCTCGTATAAATGCCTCTAAAGCAAAGCTTATAGAATACTATATTACAAAGATACTAAGCTAAAGAGAAGGAAAAGGGGTCGCTAGGACCGATATAAATAAATATATAGGGTAAGCCGCTAAGGCGCTAGCTTTGGGCGGGCTAATTATAGGTTAGTAGAATATAGCGGAATTTAGCAGGTAATATACGATAGCGCCGTTACACCTAATAATAAGGTAAGGCTATAAGACCTTTAAAACTCTATAGGCAATATAGAACACCTATAGGGAAGTACTACTAAATTTTTAGGAGTAGTCCTATATAGGTAGGCGCTAGGGAGGGCGGAACTCCTTACTAAATACTTATTCCGCCTTAGAGGAGCTTTAATAACCCTTATTAAGCAGTTTTACGTCTCTATATATAGTATATATAGCGATATCATTAACTAAGCTTAAGGGAGGGTGTTGGTAGATAGGCTTATAGCGATATTATATAATAAAGCTTAGCGCTAGATAAGGGGCAACCTTATCTACTACTTATATAAAAGATAAGCAATAATAGAGCTTTAGCCACGCTTATATTCCAACACAAGTATCCCCCTATTAATAAACTGTAAGGCCTAGAGAATTAATAGACTCCGTATTTTAAACACGTGGCGTAGCGTTTTCTATCCGGGCTAATTAGGTAACATTATTGTTAAAAAGCCCGCACCACTAAATTAGCTCACTAAAAATACTAAATCGACCTCTCTTATATAAGCCCCTAAAATTAGGCTAGGGTCCTCTAAAGTCTTACTAATAAAGCTACCGAAAATAGCTAATATAATACAGATATTAGTCTTCTTAGCCGTAATTGTAGCTTTTAAGAAGCTGTCTAAGATAATTTTCTTTTTCTTTGCTATTTAAGTACAACATTATAAGGGGACTTTGTAGACAGGGGGCTATAAGGCACGATTGTAGGAATAGGATAGTATTGTAAGGAGACAAGTCCTTAAAGAGGCTATATACTATAGGGCACATAACTAACAACCATTTAAGGGCTACTTAAGGGCTGCCCGAAGGACCGTAATAATATCCCTTATAACTATTTCCTAGCTAAAATAGATAGTATATATAATTATATTGTAACGAATTAATAACTATAAGCAACCTTTAATTTAAACCAGAATGACCTTATAGAAACTTATAGAAACAGCTATACTCGCATTATTCGGCACCTTCCCTCTATCGACCCGTACTTCGCCTTACATGCTATATCTACTTCTCTAACGCCTAAGCTTCCCTAAGAAGAGCGGGAGCATCTTGAAAACACTATCTGTTCTTTAGTAAACTACGCACGCCTTTAGAGAATAGGTATTTAAGTCTCCGTAAACCTTTTAACCTTTACAACACCTTATACTTAGATTCTCGTTTAACGACCTAATTCAAGATTTAAATCATCTAATGTAGCTTGGGCTTTTGACGGTTGGGGGGCTTTTAACGGATAGGCCTTACCGCTTACCTAAACTTAGCGACTTAACGTTGTTGACCAGGAAGCGAGCCACCCCACATAGCGAGCCACATACAGATGATATTTGATCAATTTATAATAAAATCAACAACTAGCTTATATATATTTCAAATGGGCCAAATTAAAGCTTTTATATTACTATTTTGATCGCAATATCGCTTGAATTAATTTAATGACGTTATAGTAGTAATATAGACTCGCGCGCCGACCAATTGTATAGATGACTACCATATTTCTACGACGTCCCTTTCTAGATCAACGACTCGTTAATCTACTTATTTATAGGCTATGGATTATATCTAAATATATAAAAGAGCCTTATAAAAGCTAAGATATAAAGGAATTAAATATACCTACTACTTTACGTACTTTAAAGACATTAACAACTCTACTAGAGCTTAACGTTACTATATTAAATAGAGCCGTTCTAAATCCCGGTAAGTATAATTAGGATTAGGCTTACCTCTATATAGGTAGGAGTCTTTAGAATAGCAGTAGGATTATAAGGTAGAAGGCCTATAGCTTTCTAGGCGCTGTAGATCGTATTAAAGGTAAATGCCTATATACGCGCCTTCTGGTAGAGCTTTGAAATATTCCTTATTAACGCCTAGGTGCCTATATCGATAGAAGCTATTTACTTACTTTCCGTAGTAGTAAAAGAGTAGCCTAAAATAACCGATATTTAGCATTTAAAGCTTATAAGTTAAATAAGGTAGGAGAGCTACTAAGACAATCTTACGCGCGAGCGTATACTTAACGAATTGCTAGGTAAGGTAGCTCCAATAATTGTCTATTAAAAGTAGGCAATATTACTATATTTTACTATTAGAATCTTCTATAAGATATCTCGTATATTTATTATAATATTCGATATAATATAGGCCTAAAGAGTTATCTATCTACCTACTAGGGAAGGTAGCGTACGTATATCCACGAAGGCTCTTATTTTACTTACTAATTTAATACTATTCTTTCTAGTAGTATTACGCCTTCTAAATTAAGAAGGTAGGCGGTAGAGAGGCGTCGGCGTAAATTGTTTTAATTATAGATACTAACTTACGAGTACCTAGCTGTATAACTATTCGATTTTTTAATCTTTCCCTATATATCTTACCTAATATAATTACTTAGGCTACCACTATAAGGCCTAGGAATACCCTCTTTTCGTTAAAGTTATAGATAAAATTTAAATACTTAACTTAATATCGCTTACGTATAGTATAGAAGAACCTAAACTAATTATATATAACTACTAAATTGCAATTCTAAGCTCTCTAGCAGTTAAGCTAACGACTTAGAATAGTACTAAGACTGTGGCGTTAAACGAATCTTTACCCCTAATGCTTGCCTACTATAACGGCTCGTATAAATGCTTCTAAACCAAAGCTTATAGAATACTATCTTACAAAGATACTAAGCTAAAGAGAAGGAAAAGGGGTTACTAGGACTAATATAAATAAATATATAGGGTAAGCCGCTAAGGCGCTAGCTTTAAGCGGGCTAATTATAGGTTGGCAGAATAAGGCAGAATTTGGCAGGTAACGTGCGATAGCGCCATTACACCACCCCCCTCTTTAAAAGAAAGCCTACCCTTAGGCTTAGTTAGAAATAGGGTAGCACTAGGCTTATAAATATAAGATTATAAAAAATATAAGATAAGGAGATAAAGGGGATATAAGTATATCTAGACTAAGTATAAAAGGCGATTGTAGGCTAAGTGGAAGCATTAGGCTAGAAAAAGTAGCCGCTAAAAGTCTTAGCACAGATTTAACTAATTAGATAACTTTAACCGGCGGTTAAAGTTTCTAGATATCTGAAATTTTACGGTACTAGTAGAAAACGGTAGAATTTGGCAGAATTTGGCAAATAGCTATATTAGGGCTTTAGGGCGTTTTTATCCCTATATTTTTCTAGTAACTTATTATTTTTATTATACTAGCATTTTATCTATTTATCTAGGTACTTTAGGGGCCTAGGTATATTAAGGTATTAGTTATAAAACTCTTTAAGCTTTTAAGGGCAGCCTATAAAGTTCTATATAGGGTACTAGGTTAAGTTAGGATTATAGCCCTTTTATTTAATATAGTATTTTAGCGTTTACCGTACTATCTTATAGGCTAGTATCTTATTAACCTCCTATTTATTATTACCGTTTACTTAAACTAGTAGGGGAGGCTTATTCTTTTATCTAGGTAATAGGTCGTTTATAGCTTTCTATAACTTATCTAATAAAAAGATAAAGTAAACCCTAATTAAATCTAGGAGCTTTATCTTATATAAGTTACCTATCTTCTTAAAAAATTTATATAGTCCTACTATCTAATAGTCTAGCTTATAGCTAGGTTGTTTAGTCTTTTAATTCTTTATTATAACCTAGACTATATCGCTAGGGGCAAAGTTAGGCTCTTAATAGTGTTTATTCGCCTGCTATTTTATTAACCTTTAAGCTTTTTCTAGGTTCTTATAGGCTACCGTCTAGGCTTCCTCTAATTATTTGGCGTACTATTAGGCCTTAGTATAGAATAGCTTCTCTTATATAGTTTAGGTTTCTTTTAGCCTTTTCTAGTTAAAGCTTATATAGGGTAAGTATTCTATTTCTAGCTAAATTAGGGCAATCCCTATAGAGTTATGGGGTAGGGTTGCTTGCGCATAGTTTATTAAGGGTAGTAGTTTAAACTAGTTATCCTAGAAATAGTTAATAAAGGGCCTAAGCCTCTAGTCTAGGTACTAATTTATAATCTCCATTTAACCGCCTATCTAGGGGTAATAAGCTATAAAAAGCTTTAGCTTAATACCTAGGATTTAAGTAAACTTATTCTAAAAGGCTAATATAAACTATAGCCTATAATTAGATATAATAGTATCTAATAGTCTATAGATTTAGTTGATGTAATAAATATATAGCCAGGCTGCCTCTTTAGCATTAATATTTTTATAATAGAAAATTAAAAATGGGTGTTTACTAAAGCGGTTAACTATAACTATAACTATATTATATCTATTACGGTCCCTAGGTAGTTTATAAAAGTCTATAAAAATATACTATTAAGAGCGCTTTAGTATTAGAAGTAGCTTAAGTAGTCCTAGGGTCTTATCCCGTGGGATTATAGCTCTCTAGCAGTCTTTACAGTTCTATATATATTAATTAATATCTATAACCATTCTTAGCTAGTAGTAGCGATAGTTAATAATTTTATGGGGTTTATTCTTGCTAGGGTATACTATAAAGACTTAGTAATAAGCTTTACGGATTAGTTTAATCTATAGATTATTAACGTTAGGGATTATAAGCCGCTTCTAGTATAGGAGCAATCCTTCCTCTATCTTAAAATTAGGGTCTCCTTTTATAGCTTATTCGCAAAGAGCCCTTAGGACATTAGCTATACGGTTTATAGTTAAAAGGCGGTTAATTAGCCCTATTAGCTTATCTAAGGACTCCTTTATTAGTGCTAGATTATTTTACTAGGAGTCTAGCTTCTTAAGGATCTATAGGTTAAGCTATTTTAGATAAAAGAGGGCATATGTCTAATATTAGGTCTTTAACTCCTCCTAGGGTTCTATATCTTATTCTCTTTAGGTTAAGGTATTAGCTTTAGAGTTTTACTTACCTAAACGATATATAATTATAAAGAAGGATTAGGAGAGTATTTTAGCCTACTAGGCTTATTATTTAGTAAGCTGCTTTATAGTTATAAAGTACTCTAGGGCTTTATAATCTATATATATCTTAATCCAGAAGTTTATACCTTTAAGCTCTACGCGCTATTAGGAAAGTAATTAAATAATAGCTAGCATTTCTTTATTATATACTTTATAGTTATACTTAACTTAGTCTATTATTTAAAAAAAAAGTAATAGGGTACTATTTACTATCTAGATGTAACTGTAATAGGATTCCCGCTGTAACCCTATTAGAGGCGTCCGTTTCTAGCATTAATTTAAGGTTTAGGTTATAGTAATAAAGGATTAGGGAAGAGATAAGCCGATCTTTTATCTCTTTAAAGGCTTCTATATAGCTATTATTAAAGATAAAAAGCGTATCCTTCCTAGTTAGTTATATAAGAGGTTTTGCTATAATTTCGTAGTTACGGATAAATTAGTAGTAGAAGTTATAAAAACTAAAGAAGGATTAAATTCCTTTTACTATATAAGGGGGCTTCTAGTTATAGATTACCTTTACCTTCTTAGAGTTAACCTTAATTCTTTCTATACCTAGGCCGCCGTAGCCGCGCTTCTACAGTATAGGGAACCCACCCCCCTTAAGATAATAACCGGGCATATAATTACAATACGACCAAATATAGAAAAAGTAGAGGGGCTTAGGGGATAATTAGAAATAGAAGTCCTTATAAAGATTCATAAAGAGGTCTATAACGTAGTCGTAGTCTAATACCTTAGGAGCGGAGATATTAGAGTCACCTTAAAGGACTAATAGGTAAAGGAATAAGCTATAAGGGCAGGGGACAGGCTAGGAGAACGTATTAGCATAAAAGTGCTCCGTGAAGACTACTTAGTTAAAGTCCTAGCGGTTCCTATAAGCCTTAGGGTAGAAAAGGGACGCTAGGCGGATAATACAGCAACTATATAGGAGATAGTAAAACATACAGAATGCCTTATACTAGGCCTTAAGATTACCTAAATCCAATGGCTTTAACAGGAAAATGTAAACTAAGTAAATAATAAAAATAATAAGAGGATATAAGGGTCGCCAGAGACTTACTAGGGAGACGCCGGTTAAACGTATAGCTTCCTTATCATTAGCATATATACACTAGGAATGTAAAAACTCCTTATCTAAAAAGGAATAATTATAAATGGCCTTATATACAACGTAAGGCTCTATAACTACAGACTACGCCTAGAATAATGCTACCGCTACGTATAATAGGGACATACCCAATCCATATGCGCAGTATAGGTGTGCTACGGCCACTATACAGGCCCCCATAATATAAGACACTGCTTAAATTAAGACTAAACAAAATACGTAAACTGCCACTAAAGCACACATAAGGCGTAGGAGAGAGAAAACTATATTAAATACAGGAGGCGGAATGTAAGGGCTTAATAGCTGCGGGAATAACTATATACTAGGTTATACGAATAGAAATAATAGGCAATAAGCTAAGGGGACGCAGGTGCCTTTCTAGCATTTCCTACCTTTAGTACTAGGGGGCTAGGCTAGCTACCCTAAGCCTTAACAGGCTAAAAGCGGCGCCGCGTAATATTACTAGACTATATAGGGATATAAGGGTTATAGGGGACATAAGAGAGAGGACGCCCTATAGGAAGACCCCTATAGACAGCTATAGCAAGCTTAAAACTAGGACAATTAAGAATTAGATTTAACGCGGTAAATATATTATTTATAGCCAACTTACTAAGAGTATATAGCTAGCTAGTAAGAATAGGGGAGGAACTAGAGACAATAATAGATTTAGATATAAAAGCGCTAGTAGGAACACAAGATATAGGAATAGAAAGCTCTATATAAAATAAGTAGTAACTAGGGTATAGATATAAGAGACAGAAGTTCTAAATATTCTAGAGAAAATAGAAATAGAAGAAGTAAGGAATAAAGGAAAGGCAAAAAACCCTTGCTAGGGGTCCGCTACCTATCTATTATATAGTATAACTGCGGTAATATAAACTACCGTCTTGCAAGGCCTTTACTAGATAGTCTAGACCTAGAGAAACACTATATCCTTGCTATATAAGAGCCGTACTATAATACCTATATATAATTAATATACTGCCCCTAAGGATTCCAGCTCCTATACGAACCAAAAGTAGCTATATGCGTATGCTTTATAATTAGCAAGGCTATTAGCCTATCCTTATAGTTATAGCAGGCAGTTAACCCAGATATTATAGTTATAATAATCTAGATATATAGGGGACTGGTATAAATCATTAATATATATAACCCTAGGGTTAAAGGGGTCCCATAAACAGAGAATATTATATTAATAATAAGCTTACTAGAAACCGAAGGCATAGAGTTTATCCTACTAGGAGATATAAACCTCTACCACCCGCGGTAGGGGGGTATCTATATCACCACCAATTAATAGGTAGAGTGTCTACTAAGAGCTATAGACACCTAGGGCCTTAAGTTAGCTACCCCCCTAAAAGCAACTATATAGCAATAAGGAACCTCTAAAAGCATAATTAACCTTATATTTATAGACAAAGGCCTATACTAGAGACTTAAAAGGTGCAACCCTAAAAAAGAATAGGCACTCGCCTTAGACTATATCCCCATCCAGATACAGCTAAATTTAGATATTAAGGCGTAACTAAGTAGTAAAAGATATATAATAAGGAAGCTTAAGATAAACAGTTTCCTTAATATAGTTAAATAACAACTTTAAGACCTAGAAGAAATCCACCTAATTCCAAATAAGTAAGGCTCATTAGCTACCCCTAAGGAAATTAACTAAAGACTAGAAAGGATCTAGGTAGTAATTAAAAACGGGCTAGAAGAGCACTGCCCAGTCTTAAAACTGGGCCCCTACGCGCGATACGCATGGTCCGCACAATACGCGGTTCTTATTGCCAGCTAATAATAAGTAAGAAGGAAATATATAAGTAGCTATAACCTTAAAAACAAGAGATAATATAAAGACACAAAAAACCAGTTAAAGAATACCCTAAAGAAAGAAGTAAGGAATAACTGGAGACGGTTTATAAACGAGTATACTTTTAACCCGAGCCTCCCCTATAATAAGGGCCTTTAGGCTATAGTAAAATGGGTAAAGAAAAAGGCAGGGCGCCTAGTAGAAGACTTATACCTACCACCCCTATAAAGAGCAGGGGAATTATAGGCTACTAATAACAATAATAAGAAGGCAAAGATCCTTATAAAAAGGTTCTTCCCCTAATCGGCTCTAGCAGACCTTAGCAACATCATAGGTAAAACACTAGTGACTCGCCTAAGGGTCGACAGCGACATAATAATAGAGGAAATGGCCAGAACTATTAGCCGCCTTTTAAATAACACAGCACTAGGACTAGATAGGATTCTAAATAAGGCCTTAAAAACCTATAGACTACTTATAGCACCCTAGCTTACAGATATAGCTAGGGTATACTTTACTATAGGCTACTACCCGCGACTTGGAAAATCTATAACGACGGTTATTCTACGGAAAGAAGGTAAAGCAGATTACTTAATCCTAAAAAGCTACTGCCCTATTACCTTAAAAAACACCTTTAGTAAGATCTTAGAAAAGGTAATAGCGGACCGTATAGTAGATATAGCTAAGGAATATAACCTACTACTGCAAAGCTAAATAGGGGCAAGAAAGAACCGCTTAACACTATTAGCACTTACGCTACTCGCTACCACCATCAAATCCGCATGGGCGATGTGAAGGGACTTTATAGTATCAATGCTTAGCCTAGATATTAGCGGCGCCTACAATAACATACCCTATAAGCGTCTCCTATATATCCTTAGGGCAAAAGGCTTCCTAGAATGGATTATACAATTTATTTAAGGGTTTATAGGTTAAAAAGAAACATTACTAGTCTTTAGCGGATACTAGAGCCCCCCTATTACAGTTATAATAGGAATACTATAAGGATTACCCCTCTCGCCTATACTCTTCCTTTTCTTTATAAGCAACCTACTTAACTCCTTTAAGGAAGGGGCGACTTAGGGGATAGGCTTTATTAATAATACAAACCTAATTATATACGGGCTAATAGCCGTAGAGAATTACAGAACACTAGAGAAAGCTTATAACACCTATATAGAATAGGTAAGACGATATAAAGTCTAATTTTCACCAGAGAAATACCAGCTAATCTACTTTATAAGAAAACGTAACCAATCTATAGATCTCTAGCATATAATTCACATCTAAGGCTTTAGGGGTTAACCAGTTTAGGGCCTAAGGGTATTAGGAGTATGGGTAGACAATAAGCTCTAGTGGAGCGTATATACAGTATAAGCAGCCCATAAAGGCTAAGCACAGTACATTACATTATCTAGAATTATTAATTTTATATAGGGTCCATGCTTCTAGAGGTCACGCCTACTATATATAGTAGTTATCCGGCTAACCATAACGTATAGGTCCAGTATTTGGGCCATTAGAGAATCTAAGAAAGGCCCCCCTAAATCGCTCC
>Ga0307515_10020218_pt1 | contig 11897 bp, 8 predicted proteins | sample 17_EM_MG_FD_194513 | JGI IMG/M metagenome (GOLD analysis project Ga0307515, IMG submission 194513) | Populus trichocarpa ectomycorrhiza microbial communities from riparian zone in the Pacific Northwest, United States - 17_EM | ecosystem: Host-associated > Plants > Roots > Unclassified | place...
AATTTACTAGAAACAAACCCATGGAGGATGAGATTGTAAATATAAAATAAAAATTATCCTAAACAAAACAAATATAAATTAAAAGAATGGGCTGGATTTGAATGATAAGAAAAATGGAAGAAGATGAAATTGAAATTTTTTAAAAAAAACATGACTTGGGACAAATACACAACCGAGAAAAAAAGGCTGGTATATGGACAAAGCAACAAATATATGGAAATGACTAAAAATGCACAGTTAATAAAATCATATAGAAGGTAGAAAAAAACAAAGTCTAACTTCTAAGTATATAAATGTCGAATGATAAAGTTAGAAAAAAAAACACTAGCTTTGAAAAAATGGATAAAAACCCAAGAAAACCCGTGCGAACCTTTTAGACATGAGCAACGGTCTCAAACTTGCAACCCATTAAATCATTAACCTAAGTTGAATTAAAAAGCTCAATTTGTAACTGATTTAACATTGAATAGCCAGAGTAATCCAATAAAGAGCAACAATTAAAAACCCCCAAGAAAATCCGGGTTATTTTTTAAATAAATAGAAAATCCTAGAGAAAACAAATAAGTAAAAATAATTTTAAAAATTTATCTCAAATAAAACAAATAGCAATTAAGAAAATGAGAATTAAATTTAAAAAAACAAAAAAGGAGGATGAAATAGAAAAAAAATTCTAACATTATAAACTACTAAAAAAATCATTTCAAATATTGAAGGAAAGTATCAGAAAAAATATAAATTTAAAGAATTATTAAAAAAAACAACAAAAAATGTTAAACAACAAGCCCCCAGATAAATAGATTATTTTCAAGACCAACAAAAAATTCCATATAAAGCAAGCTAAAAAAAAAAGAATTTTATCTTCAATTGAATAAATACTAAATGATAAAATGAGAAAAAAAATTAGCTTAGAAAAAGGAGAAAAAAACCTTAAAAAAACCCGGAAAAATATCATAAACTTTGTCAAATCTTAAAAACTCGCAACTCGTGAAATTATGGATCCGGGTCCAATCAAGAAATTTATTATTAATCAATTTAAAAAACCCGTCAAAGCAAAAAAACCAGCAATAAAAAAAATAAGAGTTAAATTTGATAGGAAAAAAAAGAGGGTGAAATTGTAAAATAAAATAAATTTAAAAAATAATTTCAAACAAAAAATAGCAATAAAAAAAATAAGTATCAAATTTAAAAGATAAAAAAAAATTAAGAGGAATAAAATTGAAAAGAAACACCATTTTATAAATTATTCAAGATAAAAAATATATATATATATAATAAAAAAAAAGGGATCAAATTTGAAGAATCAACAAATTAAAGGGCTGGTCTTTAATTTTTAAGGGGTTGTTGTGAAAATCTAGATGGAGAAAGAAAAGAAGGAGAAAAAAAATCATCGACGGTGTCAAACCACTATGAATATTAAAATATGCACCACCTCATCGTGATGGAGGCACCAAAAAATTTCAAACATCGCCCTGAAAGATGGTGTTTGGTGGCCGGACAACCCCTCACCTGTTGCCCGAACGACACAGGAGCTATCCATCCGCTAATAAGTTTTTTTCTAAATTATATTTAATAAATATAATTTATAACAATGCCCACGAGTACTATTTGAATTTACAATAAAAAAATATAAAATAACAAAAAGATATTGGGTGAGAGTTTTGTTGGTTTTTTCTTTATGAGCATAAAAATAATTACATTATTTTAAAAATTAAAAATACAAAAATATCATTGAATTGTGAACATTAAATTATTTTATTTTAGGATTAAATATATAATTTTACTGTAAAAAAAGACTATCAATATAACCCGTATAATTATAATTTATAATTTATAAAAAACAATCATATCATAGTTAAAAGAATAACTTATCTCCGATATCTAGTATGAAGGTTTTTTTTTTTAGCTTAGATGCAATTATGTGAAATCACTATATTAATAGATAGTAATATTAAAAATTGAAAATACAAAAATATCATTGAATTGTAAACATTAAATTATTTTATTTTAGAATTAAATATATAATTTTACTGTAAAAAAAACTATCAATATTACCCGTATAATTTATAGAAAACAATCATATCATAGTTAAAAGAATAACTTATCTCCGATATCTAGTTTGAAGGTTTTTTTTTTTAGCTTAGATGCAATTCTGTGAAATCACTATATTAATAAATAGTAATATGAGTCCCGAGTCACTTTCATTCCCCTTCTGTGTTTTTTTTTTTCCAAGTCAATGCGTGTTCCAATTCTCCTCTCCATGCAATTGTCATTTGGTGATTTACTGCCTGATTCGGTTAGGTTTAAGTACTCGAAAGTGATATGGAGGGTTATTGGGAAGAGATTTGTAATCAACAATACAAATGCATTGTTAATAATAATAAAAAAATTTGTATGCTAAATTCATAACACTCATCTTATTTTATTGATTTAGATTCAATTAACCTAAATAACATGTGGGGGAAAAAAATGATTTCAATCCGAAATAATATTAAATTTCATTCTCAATTTTTCATGTTCTTGGTCTTTGAGATTGACCTTATCATAAGAGTGGCGAAACAGCTCTACCATAAGCTTAGAAATGGAGTCTACAAATCCTGAGGGATGTAACTCAACTGGTCAGATCCTAAGTTTGCTCTCTAAAGGTCACCAGTTCGAGTCCCACAAACTTCAGGGCCACTGAAGGCTTATACGGTTGTTAACTTTAGGACCTGTGAGATTAGTCGAGGTATACACAAGTTTGCCCGGACATCTACGTAAAAAAAATAGAGTTTACATCCCCCGGGATAAAATGCTCAATTAGCACAATCATGTCACTTGGAAAAAACAAAAATCTAATTTCGCTTGATTTATTTTACTCCATGCTACTTTTAAAAATCTTCTAAATATGGATGGAAGGTAAAAAAAGAAAAAAGAAAAAAGAAAAAAGAAGGACGAAAGAAAGAAAAAGATAGAGTAAAAAATAATTAGGGTGGAGGGTCCCACAAAAGAAATGAAAATCGGGGAGGGTGCATGAACCTTGAACTCTGCCCTCCTCCCCCTCTCTCCATCATCTTCTTCCCTATCACAAGACAAGCAAATCTCAATAACATTAATTTATTAATTTATTAAAAATATCTCTCTATTTTGATTTTTTTTATTACAGCACCTTTTTTTTTTGAAAGAAAAAAGAAGCAGCCTCTTTAGTATATTTGTACTTCTCCTTCACAATGAACACAGCCATCATCAACGAGAAGAAAAACAAAAGCAACTTTTTCTCTCCTTGCTTTACTTCTCCACCGCCGCCACCCGCCGCCACCAACCACCTTGTGATCTTCGCTTCAGTTTCACCTCCTTTTTATATCAACACTCCCTCCTCCTGTCTTTGCATCACAAATCTTACAGGTCAGTCATTGATCCAATTTACTCTATAATCTCTCATTTGTTTCTTGTTTTTTTATTTTCCATTGAATGTGGGTTTATCTTACTATATAATCGAAGAACTTTTCTTGGTTGTTTTTGGGTTGATACATAATGACAAGTAAGGTAGGGAAACGTGAATTTGAAGGCTTTTTATTTGCGGGTTTATTGAAAAAGTTCGTGTCTTTGAATTATTGCTTTGCCTCCGGTTTCGAGCAGCTATGTAAAGCACCGTCAGTTGTTACTTGATTGGCCCTTTTTTTTTTCCCTGGTTCGCCAGGTTCATGTATATGTTTGATTGCATATATTGAGCAACAAGTCATATATGATTAAGAGCTTTTGATGATCGTATAAAATATTGCATTTAATGTTTCCTCTTTTGGGGCATTTGAGTCTTTGACAAATTTGTGGTTGAACAGAGTTCTTTGTTTGAATAAGTTATATTTATTTCCCTTGTGGAAAAAAATATTTTTGCATATTGATTTTTTCCTCCTCTTCGTAGTGGATTGTATAAAATAAGCCAAATCAAGTCAAATATGATACCTGTTTTTGCAAATTATTCTGCATCAAAATGAAGATAGCCTAGTATAGAATGTGAAGCTTGGTGTTCATTTTGGTGAATGGTAAAATGACTGTTAGACTATGAGTAGAGATTATTAATGTGTCCTTGCAGCGCAGAGAGGATGTGCATTGCCTTATTCCACTTTTGTCTAGATTGTTATTAATGTGGTTAGAGATGAATGCAGGTGGTTTTAGCCATAATAGAGAGTAGACTGTTGAAGATTTTGTTCTTTTTGTGTCCTTTCTCAAATGGAAAAACAAGGAATCTGACTATGAGAAAAGAATGGTTCTCTCACATTATTGCTGCTAATAGCACAATCTATTTTCAATTTATTTTTCTTTCAACCGAAAAGGATTGCATATATATATCAAAATGTAATGCCAACAACACTGTGGACTCGTGATAATCACTTGCAAACAAAGCGATCTCAAGAATTTTTTTACAAAAAAGATTAAGAAGACAAGAAAGAAAGGAAATCTCAGAATTTTATTGCAAATGTAGAATTACATGGATGAATAACACGTAGCCTCACACTACTTAGGGAATCACATCAATTAAAGGTTTAATTTTATCACAACATCCCCTACTAGAATTATAAATCTCTAATAAATAGTTTTATAATTAACAGTTACTTGATAACTGAAAATTCTAACGGCTCGTAACTAACACGATAAAGACAAACAACAATTAATATTAACCCCTGCTGTCACTTGGATGATAACAAGGTTGACATCGCTTATTGGAAATCAACTGCTCCTTCATGCCACCATGTATTGCTGGAACTTTAGCTTGCACGGAATACTTCAACCCATTGGAACTTGCATCAACATAATCCTTATCTTTATCATCCCTCTTCCCTTTGCTAGACTCAATCTGTCTCTTTCCCTTGACTCTGCTCCTGATGTTCTTGTCTTGATCATTAGAACTTGCATCAAAATGTGCTTTGGTTATAATGAAATATGATATGATAGCAAGATAAGTGAGCTGTCTAAGACATGGGGAATGATCCATTCCAAGTTCATACTACGGCGGGGGCCATAGAAAATTGATGGTTATTGGTCTCAAGGCAAACAAAGATGACTAACCAATAATATAGCCGAAATTAGATGTTAGGATATCTTGTAGCTGGCTCAAGTATCTAGAATGAGCTTTACTCTTTAACTACGGCAACAATTTTTTTTGTCTGTTTCAAATAAAAATAGGTATTGGCTAAAGATTGTATAGATTTGTCCTGCTCGGTCAACAACTAGACATATGGCTCCATAATATATCAGTGTTTAAAAGATTTTCCGATTGCGATGGACACAAAGAATATTGGCTGAGCTAGGAGCAGTTGACTCAGTCAAATATGAAATGCTGGTTGGTGTGGTAGTGGATATAGTGTATTTTATGATTACTACTTATAGTTGGACTTGCATATCATCCGTGGTAAGACACTGGTCATTTCCTTGTAACTTTTGAAGAAAAAGAATTGGCTGGTTACCAACTTAACTTCCTCGAACTTTATGATACTAGGAATTGTCAACTATATATGACAAGAACACACAACCTGTTGGGCTAGAACTATTTATTGGGTGGTTACCTAGTTGTAGACTCTTAGACAGCAATCATAAGATGAAGCAAACAGTAAAATATCAGACTTCACTTATATGATTATATGCCCTTTTAATGTAATAGATCTTGCCGTGTATAGATAATTTTAGATTTCATAATAATTGTCGTGCAAATAATGTTTAATTAAAGGTTTGTGAGATTAATGGTTACCCTTTTTATGTGATTTGGGGGACGAGGCCTGAACTCGAGACTCCCCGGGAACTTTAAATCTTCCGAGTGAGGTGGGCTGTTTCCCAATGACTAAAGGCCTTCTGTTCATTTAAATAAATCAAGTGGCTACTACAATGCTGCACTCTGCTGTTTCTTTAGAATCCTGCAAAATCTATGACTGGGGGTAGGGGGTGATATCCTGTTTGTACAGCCCTAGGAACTTAGGAGCTTTGCCATAAGTGGCAAAGATTCAAATTTATATAACAGTCACTGCATTTACTTGTGACCGCTTCCTAGCAGAAGGGAATGAATTACCCTAAAGTTTATAAAATGATTCAATTGAACTTTCTATGTTAGAAACTCTTTTACTTGTTATCTTTCTTTCTTATTTTTAGGAATTTACAGTTTTTTTTTTTAGAGAGATCATTAATAGCATTCATTTTGTGTTTGTTGTGAAATTCTCGAAAGGGCTATGACATGTTTTTCTGAAGAGATTGTCATCTTGGTGGCATACAATAATGTATCTGCTTGCTTGTTTTGGAACAGGCTCAATATGTCTAAGGGTGTAGTTTGACACATCAATGTTTCATCACAGAAAGTGCACAAAGCTATATGCCACGTGGACGATTTTCTCCAATGGATTTAAAAGGAGCTTTTGATGTTGAGCATATGAGTTCCACATCAAGAATTCAGCATGACCTGTGGCCTCTTGATGGAATTGATCCAAAGAAAGCTAAGTTTCCATGTTGTCTCATCTGGACTCCACTCCCAGTTGTCTCATGGTTGGCACCTTTTATCGGACATGTTGGCATTTGCAGGGAGGATGGAACTATTTTAGATTTTTCAGGATCCAATTCTGTGAATGTTGATGATTTTACATTTGGTGCAGCTGCTAGGTATCTTCAACTTGATAGAGAACAGGTATTAATTCTTGAATCCTCTTCTATTATCTCCATCTCCTCCAACACGCCCATGCATATGCATGCACGCAGACACAGTTGCTGTTATTACTGTCATCGCTTGCTGAGAAAGTAGATTAATGGCAACAGAGGATTTAGGATCCGTGCTCATAGATTGCATAATGACCTCAAAAGATGGCGGGTTGACTGAATAAAGTGATTTCTTTGGTTAGCCGCATCTTGATGTTGAGATCTGCCTTGTTTTCCAAAATAAGATGGCAAATTGGTTGCAATAATGAATTTATCAAGTATTTTAGCTGTTGTCATTTGTTATTTCTTTTCCATCTCTCATTACTTTATAAAAGGTATTCTACAAGTTGATCCACTAACTCTTTTGCTTTGTAATATGATTTGTAAAATTAGTGTTGCTTTCCGCCAAACCTAGCTGGGCACACATGCAAGCACGGCTACAAGCACTCAGAGTATGGGACTGCGATCACGTGGGATGATGCTCTGCAGTCAAGCACGCGTAGCTTTGAGCACAAAACATACAACCTTTTCACATGCAACTGTCATTCATTTGTTGCCCACTGCCTGAATCGATTCTGTTATGGTGGATCGATGGATTGGAACTTGATAGATGTGGCAGTTCTAATACTCTTCAAGGGGCATTGGATAGACTGGAAGTCAATAATCAAATCGTTCCTTCCTTTCACAATTGTGCTTTGCTTAGGTATAGTTTTGGTTGGCTGGCCTTTCTTAGTTGGGCTGTTCTCATTCACTCTCCTCCTTATGGGGTGGTTTCTGTTGGGCACTTACTGTTTCAAAAGCCTATTAGAATGCTAGCACTCATGGAGTCGATGCTGATTGCGATGTTTAGAGGAAGGAGTTGAACCAGTATTGTTCTGTTCGTTTTGGAAGTGTTCATAATACCAAATACAGTCGCAACACCATGGAACTCGTGTTGATGCTAGGAGATAATCTATGCAGCATCATGAACTGAACTCATTGTAGAACTGGATGTTCTTTACTGATAATTGAAAATTTACCTATGGGAGCATTACTTTCTCAGTGTGTGATCCGATGGTCATATTTATACAGTTGGTCTCCTGCCTGGGGACTTGGAAATGAGAGGAAAAGCCGAAACATCTTTGCCAGAGATAAGTTTATTGTATGATTAGATTCATCCAAACGTTGCATTGCAAATATACTAGAGAAATGTTGATTTTGCCTTCCTGGGTCGGGTGCCTGGTTCTTTAAATATGATTTCACCTGCATTTGCCTCCTTTCGGGAAGATTTTAACTGCTAAAACATTAGAGCCGAGGGCTGAATCATGTATGTACTCCAGTTACTTCACGGAACATGTTTTCGCAGAAATTTAGTTCCCCGAAGGTTCAATGCATTCATCAATCGAAAGGTTCCTTGTTATATTGCTCCACGCCTTGCTCATTACAAAAGAAAACTTTGCTGGTTTCTATCATAATAATCACCGAATTTCGTTGTTGCGTATCAAACAAATGGTGCACAACTTTCTTTTGCTTTTTGCTTGTGTTATCAATATCAAGAAACCTATCTACTTTCATCTTCTTATTGCACATGCACGCCGAAGACAAGTATTTATACCTCCACCGCTAGAGAGGAAACACAAATGGACAAACACGGCAACAGTGATTGTAGCCATTCAAACAAAGAAAACCCTTTTATTTATAAAGATGACATCACATTACAAAATCGATCGAGATAATAACTCCAACAAGGTCACTGGCATTGGTTTGCAGCTTGATAAGGGGCATAAAATTCATTCAAGACTCGGGTTAACTTTCCTGCTTATGTCAAAGAGTTACTGGTCGAGTATTGTCTCATATAGCCCGACTTCAAGAAAACCTATTTTATGCTCCATACTTGGGGGCCTTCCAAAGCTTAAATGCTACCTCGTGCAGGAATCTATCAGCTGGTATTACAAGATTTCCACCATGCTGAAAAGAAAAGGAAAATGCTTAACGGAAATGCATAAAAGCATTTAGATATACTGAAACATTTGAACTATAAGGTCAATTGACATACATCTGACATGAGAAATTGATCTATCTATCCTGGAGGATCCAGAAATTAAGAGGAAGAATATCACGTATTTGATGCAAATAAATCAAGAAGCAATTATATACAGATAATTCTTAAGCCTACACACACAAAGTTTACCAAGAAATTGTTTCAGTTTCAAAGTTAAATGCCACTTTCAGGATCACGTCTGATGTTAGTGACAGACTAACTCCCCTACCATTCCATTATCTGAAAATATTAGTCAAAACTAATAGGTTGATGATGGATGGTAAAATGAAAGGTCATATATTCATAAATGAAATCTGTCCAATAAATTTATAAGATGTGAATCTGCAAAAATAAAACCCAGTAATCTTAAAACTTACCTCTTTAAAATCTTTAAAAGAAAATGTTTCTGCCATATCCACACGGGTTACAGCATACTGCCATTGAGAAATTAACATTGGGCAATGGTACCTGTTGATCACAAGTTAGCAGGATCCAAAGGAATTTGAAATTATTACAAGAAGCTTACCACCCTTTTTTTTTTTCCCTTACCTGATATCATTTCGTGGTTTTTCTCCTTTCATAGTATAACTTTGAAGAGGGAAGAGCTTTGAAAGAGCAGGATCCATCTCATCTTTAGAAGTCAAAATTGATAAATCTCTACCATCACCTTCTGTAACATAACCATAGCTCATTACAAGGGACAAGTGCAGACGAGAACCAATTTCAGAGCCAGGTTGTGCTATGCGCATGATGCCATCAACTAAAGCATCAATATATTCCACATCAATGGCAATAGTCTTGTGTCCCTCAGCATTCACTCTTTCACCAGCTCCAACATGCACAAATACTAAATCAAATTGACTTGTCTCTAGTGTCTTCCCCTCTTGAAATCCAAGCAACTTGAGTAACTCAAATGTCACAAAATCAGTAGATGATCCAGAAAGGGAAAATTCATTCCCCTTTAAATCGTTGAATGGAAACACAGTCAAACCGAGTTTGCCACCAAAAGATTTCAAGCCAGGATTGTTAGTTATTATAGCAGCCTTCATTCCCATGAACCTGAAGTAAGATCATAGAACATGTTGATTGGTTTCATGCAAATATAAATCAACATCTAGCCTGCCACTGGTATTAAAAAACTAAACATAAACTGGAAAAAAAAAAAACTACCAATACCTCTCTGATATGGTTGGAATTGAGGTACTCTGAGAACTCTAACAAGAATCAAAGAACAATAACTGTCAATAGCTTACAACAAGAAACCACTCTTTTATGTCCAAAATTATAGTTAAAGATATCTTACCACATTCTGATAAGCTTCACATGCATCTAACAGATACGCAAACTCTCTAACTATCCTCTCATCCTCACTTTCTGCAATCTAAATCCAAGTAAGTCCAGGTAATCATATACACAACAACTTCAAAAACTCAAATTAAACACACCTAGACTTTATAATCTTATACGACTCAAAAATTTAATACCAGAAACATAGTTTTCAGTTCAAAATATAACAAATTGATCACATCCACATTCGCATATGTGTGCTGTCAAATCCTGTAACAATATTGGATATGAAAATTACATCAAAATCACAACGCAACAGATCAAACATTTCCGCTGCGCATATCATAGAAAAGATTAAAAAAAAATTCTAAGAACCCATAAAAGCAAATATTTTTTAAAGATGAATAGCAGCCTCAAAACCTTATTGTAAAAATCAACCACGGATATAACAGCCATGATAGTAGAATTCAAGATCATCAAAATAAATAAAGAATAAATCACCAATAATCCTATTAAACTGTTCTGTGCTATAACTCTAAGCATGCATAAATCGCAACCCTTTATACTAATACCCACAGCTAAGCTAATTCCATAACAAAACCAGAACAAGATTGTGAAATTCTAAGTGATAAAAAATAGGCAATATGAATTAAAAGAGAGTTAAAGTAAGAGAAATAGGAGAGTGAGTGAAACCTGAGGGAGGAGCATTGGGGAGGGTTAAGAAACCGCAGAAAGCTTTGGAAGCAAGAGAGTGGAGATGAGCATGGGAAGGATTGATGAAAGAAGCCAGTCCATCTCCGTATATCACTAAGCCTCTGCTTGCCTTGTCTGCCATTGCTCTACCTATCTAAAACTGGGTTTCACGCACAACAGAGAAGAGTGTAAAGAGAATATTTGTCTGCGTGTTCTAATCTAACATCGAAGTGATCAACTCCTAAAGCAGAAGATGCTGTATTATCACTGGCACAGGCCCTGGCCCAGCCCAACACAAACAAGGAAAAAAAATAGTGCTCATTGTTTTTTAAATATATTTGTAAAATTAAAGATATTATTTGATTTTTTTTCTTTAAAAAATGACTAATGATCAATAGAGGGCAGGATCTTACTTTTTGTTGTTTGATTCAAACGTAAGAGATATTTTCAAAACGGTTTGAACATCAACTAAAACTAAATTCCTTGTTCATTTTAAAAGAGTGTAGTAGTATACGAATATGATATGAGAGAGTTCTTGAGAACAAGTTAAAGACAAGGCAGCTCATAATAAAATTAGCTAAATTACGAGTTTATATATTTGTTTTTTTTTTGTTTTTGTATTTTAAAAATGTTTTAAAAAAATATTTGTTTTTTTTATTTTTTTATCGGCTTCAAATTATTTTTTTTGTATTTTCATATCGTTTTGATGTACTAATATCAAAATAATTTTTAAAAAATAAAAAATATTATTTTAATGTATTTTCGAGTGAAAAACACTGAAAAATAATTGATACTATACTTTCAAATACCCCCTTAGTCAGCTCCACAAACAATTTTGACAATAAAAATATTCGTGCAATCTTATATAGTGAGATAAATAAAGTAATTTTTTTAAAAAATATTAACCTCATATAAATGGCTTGAAAAATAATAAAGGACTTGCCATGAGTCCCTTGATTTATAAAAGTAATATTATAATGTTGTTTTTTATGTGTATTTTTTCATTAATATCCTGCACCATTTTCTTAATAGGCTTAGCTGAAGTATCTTTTTATATTGTCTCTAAAGCTATAACCTCAGGCTCTATATGTTTGTTAGTACCTTTGATCATCTCAATATCAACATAGTCAACTTCTTTTCCTTGTGAAACATGTGGACTCATTCTTTTCCTTGTGAAACATGCGGACTCATCAAAGGTCATGACTCTACTAATATATGTGACTTGGGATCAACACATGATAATTGA
>Ga0307515_10020219_pt1 | contig 11897 bp, 8 predicted proteins | sample 17_EM_MG_FD_194513 | JGI IMG/M metagenome (GOLD analysis project Ga0307515, IMG submission 194513) | Populus trichocarpa ectomycorrhiza microbial communities from riparian zone in the Pacific Northwest, United States - 17_EM | ecosystem: Host-associated > Plants > Roots > Unclassified | place...
ATCGACGGCGCGATCACCCGGGTCGGCGCCGGCCTGGCCCCGGCCGGGCTGGACGCCGCGCTGCGCGAGTTCACCGACCGGCGGCTCGCCCTGCTGCGCACCGAACTGTCGCCGTGGCCGCGCCGGGTGTCCGGCTACGGCCTCGAGCACCTGCTGCCGGAGCACGGCTTCCAGGTGGCCCGGGCGCTGGTCGGCACCGAGGGCGGCTGCGCGCCGGTGACCGGCGCGACGCTGCGGCTGGTCCCGGTCCCGGCCCGGCTCGGCCTGCTCGTGCTCGGCTTCCCCGACGACATCGCGGCGGCCGACGCGGTGCCCGCGTTGCTGCCGCTGAAGCCGTACACGGTCGAGGGTTTCGCGGTTGATCTGCTCGGGGACACCCCGGCGCAGGGCCTGCTCCCGGCCGGGAACGCCTGGCTCTTCGTCGAGGTCGGCGGGGAGTCCGAGGCGGCCGTGGCCGAGCACGCCGCCGCCCTGATGCGCGCCGCCGGCGTCAAGGCGGGCGACGAGAGCTGCGCCGTGATCATGGATGCGCCGACCCGGGCCAAGATCTGGGCGCTGCGGGCCGACGGCGCCGGCCGGGCCACCCGGGCGCCGAGCGGGGCGCCCGCCTGGCCCGGGCTTGAGGACGCGGTCGTCCCGCCCGAGCACCTCGGCTCCTACCTGCGTGCCTTCCGCGGCCTGATGAACGAGTACGGCCTGACCGGCTCCCCGTACGGGCACTTCGGCGAGGGCTGCATCCACATCCGGCTCGACTTCGACTTCACGGCAGCCAACGGGGTGGACCGGTTCGCGGCGTTCATGAACGACGCCGCCGACGTGATCGTCAAGCATCACGGCAGCATCTCGGGCGAGCACGGCGACGGCCGGGCCCGCGGCGCGCTGCTGGCGAAGATGTACTCGCCCGCGCTGCTGGAGGCGTTCGCCGAGTTCAAGGGCATCTGGGACCCGCAGACCCGGCTCAACCCCGAGGTGATCGTCGACCCGCCGTCGATCACCCGCGACCTGGCCCCGGCCCGTCCGGTCACGCTGCGCATCCCGGCGCCGCTGACCCTGCACGCCGACCGCGGCGACCTGGCCGCCGGCGTGCACCGCTGCGTCGGCGTCGGCAAGTGCGTCTCCACCCAGACCAGCGGCCTGATGTGCCCGAGCTACCAGGCCGTGCGCGACGAGCGGCACTCCACCCGCGGCCGGGCCCGGCTGCTGCAGGACCTGGTCACCGGGGCGACCACCGACGAGCCGGTGCTCGAGGCGCTCGACCTCTGCCTGGCCTGCAAGGGCTGCAAGACCGAGTGCCCGACGGGCGTGGACATGGCGGCGTACAAGTCGCACGTGCTCGAACGCCACTACAAGGGCAAGTTGCGCCCCCGGTCGCACTACGCGCTGGGCTGGCTGCCCACCTGGCTACGCCTGGGCCACAAGGCCGGCCCGCTGGCCGCGCGGCTCAGCGCCAGCCGCACGCTCGGCAAGGTGGCGATGCGGCTGGCCGGTCTCGCCCGGGGCCGCTCCCTGCCGGTGATCCCGCCGAAGTCGTTCCGCGCCACGGACCGCCACCCCGAGCCGGCCCCGACCGCCACGCCGAACGAAGTCGTGCTCTGGCCGGACACGTTCACCGACCACCTCGACCCGGCCATCGCGGAGGCCGCGGTCCGGGTCCTGGAGGCGGCCGGGCACACCGTGACCGTCCCGGCCGGCACGGTCTGCTGCGGCCTCACCTGGATCAGCACCGGCCAGCTCGACCACGCCCGCAAGGTGCTGCGCCGCACGGTCGACAACATCGCCGACTCGACCGCGCCGATAGTCGTGCTCGAGCCGTCCTGCGCGGCGTCCCTGCGCGAAGAGCTGCCGCAACTGCTCGCGGACGATCCCCGCGCCACCCGGATCGCCGCCCGGATCGTCTCGCTGGCCCAGGTGCTGCGCGGCTCGGACCGCTTCGACCTGACCGGCACCGAGGTGAACCTGCAGCCGCATTGCCACCAGCGCTCCGGCTGGGGCTTCGCCGACGACCTGGCCCTGCTGGCCGAGTCGGGCGCGACGGTGACCAGAACCATCGACGGCTGCTGCGGCCTGGCCGGCAACTTCGGCATGGAACGCGGCCACGAGGACGTCTCGGCGAAGGTCGCGGCCCTGCACCTGCTGCCGGCCCTGGAAGCCGCCGCCCCCGGCACCACGGTGCTGGCCGACGGCTACAGCTGCCGAACCCAGGTCAACGACCTGGCCCCTGGCCACCGCCCGGAGCACCTGGCCGAGCTGCTCGCCCGGGGTCTCAACCCGGACAGCGACCGATGACTCTGCGCAGTTGGTGAAGGGTGACCAAGGTTCACCTGAACGATCCGCTCAGCTCTCCAAGCAAGTGGTCACCGCGTTGCGGAAGTCCGCCCGCCCAGCGCCGGGATCGGTGCCGGGCTCCCGGCCGCGGGGGTGGCCGTGGCCGCCCGCAGGCCCGGCACCGCCCAGGCGATCCCGGCCACGCCGGCCAGCACCGCGGCGGCGACGAACGGGTGCTCGACGAGCAGGTCCGAGACCTTGTTGAGCGGATTGCCGCCGATCAGGGTGGTCCGCTCGGCGAGCCAGGCCGCGGCGAGGACGACGCCCACGCCGGCCAGCCCGGTCCGCACCCCCGGGTAGATCCGGGTCCGGCTCAGGACCAGCAACGACGGCATGAGCAACGCCACCACGATGAGCTGGGTCAGCTCGATGCCGAGGTTGAAACCGAGCAGGTCGGCGACCAGCGAGCCGCGCCCGAGGCCGAGGTCGTCGATGAGCGCCGCGAACGCCAGGCCGTGCATCAGGCCGAAACCGGCGGCGATCCAGGTCTCCGCGCCGGCCACCAGTGGCCGGATCGCGTGCACGCCGGACACCAGGATGGACAGCGCGATCAGGCTCTCCACCGCTCGGGTGGGCACCGAGACGTAGCCGAGCGTGGCCAGCGCCAGGGTGATGGAGTGGCCGATCGCGAACGCGGTCACCACGTGCACGATCCGCAAGACGTTGCGGCGCAGGGTGCCGCCGCGGACCCAGCGGCGGCGGCGGGCCAGCAGCGGCGCCGGCAACAGGAGCATGATCAGGAACAGCAGGTGGTCGGCGCCCTCGGCGATGTGCCGGACGCCGAGCCGCACCGAGGCGAGGAAGCCCGCCTGGGCGCGGACCGTGCCGGCGGCCGGCACCGCGATGGTGTGCCGCTGCCAGTTGAGCACGCCCAGGGTCGAGTAGCTGTCGTCGGTCCGCGACCGCAGCGCCACGAAGATCTGGTGCGAGACGACCTGGTGCAGGATGGCGTCGTAGGTGAGGGTGAAGTCGCGTACCGTGCCGCCGGGCGGGGTCAGGGTCAGGTCGAAGACGAGGTGGTCGACGGCGTCGATCGTCTCGACCCGGCCGCCGCTCAGACCGACGCTCCACGCGCCGCCGGCCGGGTCCGTGGCCGAGGTGTGCCCGAGCACGTACCGGCGGAGTTCCTCGAGTTTGGCCGCCTGCCGCACGCTTGCCGCGGTGAGCCGCTCGTCCAGCGCCACCTCGAGCCGGTCGATCGGCAGCTGCACGATGCCGGTCACCTTGTCGGGAGCGGCGTCGAGCAGGATCGCTGTGGTGCTGATGGGATGGGCGGAGGCGCTCCGCGGCGCCAGGACCGCGCTGATCGCGTACGCCAGGCAGACGCACCCGATCAGCGTGGCCACCCGGACCGCTCGCCCGGTCACGAGCGTCATCGCCTCAGCCCGGCTTCGTGCTGCCGTAGTCGTTGCTCTTGTCCCGGTACACCGAGTGGTAGTGAATGTCGGGCGTGCTCTGGCTGCGGGTGTTGATGAACTCGATCCACACGCTCGGGCCGTCGATCCGCAGGTAGCTGCTCTCGTCGCTCGGGCCGGTGTGGTTGGCCCAGGCGATCTTGGTCTGCGGGTATTCGGACTCGTACTTGGCGAGCAGTCTGGCGGCCGCGGTGTCAGCCAGGTCACCGACGTACGACCGGATCGCCGCCGTGACCAGCTTGCGCTGAGCGTCGGTCAGGTCGGAGACGAGCACTCCCTCGGACGCCGGGAACACTCCGCTGTCCTGGCCCGGACCCATCAGCAGATCGTCGTAGGTGCCCGAGCCGAGTTTCGCGGCGGTCCTCTGCTCGGTGGTGAGCGCGGCGAACACGCCGAACATGGCCGTCGACTCCGCCTTGAGCGGCTCCACCGTGGTGCCGCCGGACGCGAACGACACCGGTTCGGTGCCGACGAACTGTGGGGTCTCGCTGACCTTGTCGCCGTTGTAGGTGAGGTTGCGGGCCAGGTGATGCCCGCCAAACTGGATCATGAACGGCTGCGTCGTGGACGGCTCCCCGTACACCCCGATGTAGTAGTCCTTGAGGCTGCCGAAACCGTCCGCGCCCTGGCCACCGAGGCTGTTCAGGTCGTCGTCGGACTTGCGGATGTCAGCGTCCTGCTCGGCGCCGGCGCTGCTCAACGCCACCTGGAGCACGGCGTCGGCGGCCTTCTGCTGGTCGACGGTGAGCTCCGACATGACGATGCCCTCGCGGGCCACGGCGGTCGAGGGAAAGTTCGACCAGGTCTGCCGCTCCTTGTTCTGGGCGAAGTCATAGCTGACCTTGTCCAGCTTGGCGGCGTCCAGCGTGCCGAGGAACGCCTTGACCGCCGCGACGACCTCCGCGGTGTTGGCGCCGCCCGGGCTCTCGCCGTTGGTATTCAGGTTTACCGCGGTGAATGTCTGCAGGCCACCACCCGGCCCGCCGGGGCCGCCCGCACCGGGGCCGCCCGCCGCCGTGGACGCCGTCGCGGACGTGCCCGTGGAGCCGCCGGAACTGCAGCCCGCGGCCACCAGGGCCGTCATCAGTAACGCGCCCGAGGCCGTCAGGTACTTGTGGTGTCTGTTCGGCAACGTTTCCTCCGTTCGTCGCGGGACCATCCGGATCGCTCAGCGAATGGTGCCGGAGTCACCGCGCTGCCGTAACGCCTCGGTGCGATTTCTTAGAATGCTCTTAGCCGAAAATGAAAGTCGACATACCGCGCCGACCGGGAATGGCGACCCGATTCGGCAGTTCGGAAGTTCGGCCGGTACGCCGGGGCCCGCCGGTGACGCCGTGGGTTAGCGTTCGGGGCGTGCGGGTCCGGCTGCGGAGCAGGCAGGGCGGGCGGCGGGTCGATCTGGTGCTCGGCCTGCTGCTGCTGGCCGGCGTGCTGACCGGCACCGCCGCCAACACGATCGGCGTGAACTGGCCGCTCGACCTGATCCAGCTGCACGCCGCCGCCGCGCTGGCCGTCGTGCTGGTCGCCCCGTGGAAATACGTGGTGATCCGCCGAGGCCTCAAGCACCCCCGCCGCGGCCGTCCCACCAAAGCGCTCTCGATAGCGCTCGCGGCCCTGGTCCTCACCACGATCGCCAGCGGCCTGATCCATTCGACGGGCCACCTGGAGTTCGTCGGCCCGCTGACCCTGATGCAAATCCACGTCGGCGCGGCGGTGGGGGCACTATTCGCCGTCGCCGCACACTTCCTCATGCATTCGGTACGCCCAAGACGCGCGGACGCCGACCGCCGAGCCCTGCTGAGCCTGGGGCTGCTGGGCACAGCCGCAGCCGCAGCGACCGCCGCCTGGGACCTGGGCGCCGCCACATCCCGCCGTTTCACCGGCTCGGTCCCCAAACCCGACCTCGAGGTGACCGCCTGGATCAACGACAGCGTCCAGCACCTCGACCCAACCACCTGGACCCTCCAGGTCGGCCCGACCACCCTGGATCTGCCCACAGTGCTGGCCATGCCCCACGAGACATTCCAAGCAACCCTCGACTGCACAAGCGGCTGGTACAGCAACCAAGAATGGCAGGGAATCCGCCTAAGCACCCTGCTCAACCAGGCCGGCGTCACCAAGGACGGCTGGCGCAGCCTGGAAATCCGCTCGGCAACCGGCTACACCCGCTGGTTCGGCGCCGACACACTGGACCGAGTCTGGCTGGCAACAGCCCTAAACGGCCGCCCCCTCCCATACGGCCACGGCTACCCAGCCCGAATAGTGGCCCCAAGCCGAAGAGGCTTCTGGTGGATCAAATGGGTAACGTCGATGACGCCTTCCCCCCGCCCGCCCTGGGCCCAGTCCTTCTTCCCACTCTCCTAGCGCTTTCGCACTAAGGGCGACCCCAAGCCCCTACCCCGAAACCACAACAACTTCCGTCCCAGACCGACGAATAGCTTCAACCCCGACAGGATCAGCACTTGCATCCGTAACAAGCTGTGCAACGTCGGTAATAGCACAGATCCCAGCAAGGCAGACCTTTCCCACCTTGGACCCGTCCGCCACCACGATCACCCGATCAGCACGCCGGATCATCGTGGCATTGGTGTTCGCCTCGATCTCGTCGTGCGTCGTCAACCCGCCCCGCGCGCTGATCCCGTCCACACCCACCACCGCCACCGCCATGTTCAGCCCCGCCAGGGCGTTGTCGGCGATCGGCCCGACCAACTCGTACGACTGGGTCCGGGACACCCCGCCCGTCATGATCAGCTTGAGCCGGGGCCGCAAAGCCAGCTCGGCCGCGATGTTCAGGGCGTTGGTGACCACCGTCAGGTCCACCCGTTCGGCCAGCAGGCGGGCCAGCAGATGAGTGGTCGTGCCGCCGGTCAGGCCCAGCGTCAGCGGCCCCTTCGGCAGCAGCGCCGCGACCTTCTGCGCCACCAGCGCCTTCTCCTCGCGATGCTGGCCGACCCGGTAGCGGACCGGCAGCTCGTAGGCGACGTCGACCGCGACCGCGCCGCCGTGCGTACGCGAAAGCAGCCGTTGATCCTCCAGAACCTGCAGGTCGCGGCGGATCGTGGCGGCCGACACCCGGAACTCGCCGGCGAGGTGCCCGGCGTCCACGGAGCCGTGGCTGGCCACCCGCTCCAGGATGGCCGACACCCGATCGGCGCGGCGCAGGGAACTCTGGGCCATGGGTTCGCTCTCTGCCGTAAGTAATGATCAAACGCGCAGTCAATGTAGTTCGTTTCAGAGCGATACGCCAGTTTGCTTGCGCGCTTGGGACGCTCGTGCCGACAATCCCGCCATGACAGTGATCGCTTTCCTCGGTGCCGGCAGCGTGGTCTTCACCCGCGAGTTGCTTGCCGACATCCTCTCGTTCGAGGAGCTGCGCGGCGTGCGGTTGGCGCTGCACGACATCGATCCGGAGCGGCTCGAGACGGCCGCGGCGATCGCCCGGCGGACCGCCGAGCAGCTGCACGCGAGCCCGGTGATCAGCACCAGCCTGGACCGGCGCGCCGCGCTCGACGGCGCCGACTTCGTCATCAACGCGATCCAGGTCGGCATGCACGCGGCGACCGTGCGCGACTTCGAGATCCCGGCCAGGTACGGGCTGCGCCAGACGATCGCCGACACGCTCGGTGTCGGCGGCATCTTCCGGGCCCTGCGCACCTTCCCGGTGCTGCACGGCATCGCCGACGACATCCGCGAGCTGTGCCCGGACGCCTGGCTGCTGAACTACACCAACCCGATGGCGATGAACATCGGCTACCTCGCGGCCGTCGCGCCGCGGCTGAACGCGGTCGGGCTCTGCCACTCCGTCTACTGGACCGTCCGCGACCTGAGCGACCTGCTCGGCGTGCCGTACGGCGAGGTCGACTACACCGGCGCCGGCGTCAACCACCAGTCCTGGCTGCTGCGCTTCGAGCACCAGGGCCGGAGCCTCTACCCGCGGCTGGACGAGCTGCTCGAACGCGACCCGCAACTCCGGCGCCGGGTGCGGATGGACATGTACCGGCGGCTGGGCTACTTCCCGACCGAGACCAGCGAGCACTCCGCCGAGTACCTGCCCTGGTATCTGCACGACGACGCCGAGATCGCCCGGCTGCGCATCCCGGTCGGCGACTACCTGCGGATCAGCGCCGGTAACGTCGCCGAGTACCACGCGACCCGCGCGTCCGTGCTGGCCGGCGAGCCGCTCGACGTCAGCCGCGACGCCACCGAGTACGCGCCCCAGGTCATCCACAGCATGGTCACCGGCACCCTGCGCCGGATCCACGGCAACGTGGCGAACCACGGCCTGATCAGCAACCTGCCGGCCGGCTACGCCGTCGAGGTGCCCTGCGTGGTGGACCACCTCGGGGTACGGCCGGAGCGGGTGGGCGCGTTGCCGCTGCAGTGCGCGGCGGTGAACCGGTCCTTCGTCAACGTGGGCCAGCTGACCGTGGCGGCGGCCGTCGCCGGCGATCCGCGGATGGTCCGGCAGGCCGCGATGGTCGACCCGAACACCGCGGCGACGCTGAGCGTGGACGCGATCTGGGCGCTCTGCAACGACCTGGTCGAGGCGCACCGCGACCTGCTGCCCGAGGCGCTGCGGGTCACTCTGTAGCGCCTCGGCCTGAGGAACGTGCAGTCCTGGATGTTCGTTTGGGCGCGAGACCTTGTGAAGCGAAAACAAACGAGCATAATCCTCGAGCATGAACGCCACGTCGGAGGAAATCGCCAGCCAGCCCGCGGTCTGGGAGCAGGGCCTCGCCCTGACCGAAACGGCGCGCCGCGAGCTGGCCGCACCGGGCGAACGGGTCCTCGTGCTCGGCTGCGGCACCTCGTGGTTCGTCGCGCAGAGCATCGCCGAGTTGCGCGAGAGCGCCGGCCTGGGCGAGACCGACGCGGTCTGCGCCTCCGAGTACGTCCCGCGCCGCCGCTACGACCGGGTCGTCGCGATCACCCGCTCGGGCACCTCCACCGAGGTGCTCGACGCGCTGCGCCAGGTGAACGACGGCGCGCACCGGGTGGCGGTCACCGCCGTCGCCGGGATGCCGGTCGACGCGCTGGCCGAGTCCCGGCTGCTGCTGGAGTTCGCCGACGAGCGCAGCGTGGTGCAGACCCGGTTCCCGACCACGGTGCTCGCGCTGGCCCGGGCCGCGTTCGGGGTGGACCTCTCGGCGCTGCGCGCGGACGGCGAGGCGGCCCTGGCCGTGCCGCTGCCCGCCGACCCGGCGGACATCGACCACCTGGTCTTCCTCGGCACCGGCTGGACCGTCGGCCTGGCCCACGAGGCGGCCCTGAAGGTGCGCGAGGCCGCGCAGGCGCACTCGGAGTCGTACCCGGCGATGGACTTCCGGCACGGGCCGGTCGCCGTGGCCGGCAAGCGCAGCCTGGTCTGGTCGTTCGGCCAGGTCCCGGCCGCGCTGGACGAGGTGGCCCGCTCGGCCGGCGCGACCGCCTACCGGGACGACCGCGACCCGCTGGCCCAGCTCGTGCTCGCCCAGCGTTTCGCCCTCGCCCTGGCCGCCCACCGCGGCCTCGACCCCGACCGGCCCCGCCTGCTCACCCGCTCGGTGGTCCTGACCGACGCCTGACCCCTTACTCCTGACCGAAGCCCGAGTTCCGACCGACGCCTGACTCCGCAAGCCGCGAGATGCCGAGGTAGAGCGATGACCATTGCAAGGCGCAACCTAGCCGCCGCGGCCGCCGCGGTGCTTTTCCTGGGGGCCTGCACCGGCGGGTCCGGCGACGACGACGGCAAGGACGCGGCCGCCGGCTACGACCCCGCGGCCGCCGTGACCCTGACCTGGTGGACGGGGCAGACCTCGGAGGCGGAGACGGTCGCCGAGAAGCTGGCCGAGGATTATCACGCCGCCCACCCGAACGTGACCATCAAGACCTCCGCCGGCGCGCCCACGACCGACGACCTGCTGACCAAGCTCTCGGCCGGGTTCGCCGGCGGCAGCTACCCCGACATCTCCTACGCCTTCGGCAACTGGGCCGGCGACCTGGGCGCCAGTGGCAAGACCCAGGACCTCACCGCGTACGTCGCCGAGCCGTCCTTCGGCTGGAGCGAGATCCCGGCCGCCGCGCGCGAGGTCGCCACCGCCAACGGCAAGGTGATCGGCGTCCCGGCGCTGGTGGACAACCTGGCGCTGATCTACAACAAGAAGCTGTTCGACGACGCCGGGCTGGCCTACCCGACCGACTCCTGGTCCTGGGACGACTTCCGGGCCGCGGCCAAGAAGCTGACCCACCCCGCCACCAACACCTACGGCACGGCGTACTCGGTCTCCGGCAGCGAGGACACCACCTGGCACCTGTGGCCGCTGCTCTGGCAGCACGGCGGCAAGATCCTCGACGGCACCAAGCCGGCCTTCAACTCCGACGCCGGGGTGGCCGCGCTGGAGACGCTGCGCGCGATGGCGGTCGACGACAAGTCGATGTACTTGGACCAGACCGACGAGAAGTACGGCCCGCTCTTCAACAGCGGGCACGTGGCGATGATGCTCTCCGGCCCCTGGTCGCTGCTGGACATCAAGGGCGCCAAGCTTTCGTACGGCGTGAGCGTGCTGCCCGGCTACAACGGCGACCACCAGACGGTCTCCGGCCCCGACCTGTGGGTGCTGTTCAACCACGACGACGCCAACCGGGCCGGCGCCGCCCGGGACTTCATCAAATGGCTGACCAGCGCGCAGACCGACGCGAAATGGAATCTCGCCGTGGGAAACCTGCCGTTGCGATCCACGGAGAAGGACACCCCCGAGTTCGCGGCGTACGTCAAGGAGTACCCGGGCGGCCAGAAGTTCTTCGAGAACCTGGCCAACGCCAAGCAGGCCCGGCCGACCGCGGCCGGCTACGAGGTGCTGTCCCGCAACGTCGGCGACGCGATCGCCAAGGTGCTGCAGGGGGCGGCCACTCCCCAGGCGGCGCTCGACGACGCGGCGAAGAAGTCGGCCGACGCGCTGGAGAACTGATGTCCATCACGTTCGCGGCGACCCCGCGTACCGCCTCGCCGGCCCCGCCCCGCGCGCGCGGCCGCCGGGGCCGGTCGGCCCGCCGTACGCTAACCGGTTGGGCTTTTGCCGCACCTGCGACGCTGATCGTGGTCGGCCTGTCGATCTTCCCGGCGGTCTGGGCGTTCTTCATCTCGCGCACCAAATGGAACGGCATCGCCCCGGCCGTCGACGTCGGCTGGCGCAACTACCAGCGGATCGCCGAGGACTCCGACGCGGCGGCCGCGGCCCAGCACACGCTCGTGCTCACCCTGCTGTTCGTGCCCGGCTCGATCCTGCTCGGCATCCTGATCGCGGTGGCGCTGAACCAGCGGATCGCGCTGATCGGCTTCTACCGCACCTGCATCTTCGTGCCCTACGTGGCCTCGGCGGCGGCCACCGGCATCCTGGCCAGCTTCGTCTTCAACCCGCAGTTCGGCGCCGCGAACGAGGCGCTGCGCCGGCTCGGGCTGCCCACCCAGCAGTTCCTGGAGAGCCCCCGGGAGGCGCTGCTGGTGATCTGCGTGATCGCGCTCTGGGGCGAGGTGGGCTTCACCGCGGTCGTCTACCTGGCGGCGCTGCAGGACATCCCGCAGGAGCTGGTGGAGGCGGCGGTCGTCGACGGGGCCGGCCGCTGGCGGGTGTTCCGGCACATCACCCTGCCCGAGTTGCGGCCGGTCACGGTCTTCACCGCGATCTGGCAGACCATCACCGCGATGCAGCTGTTCGACCTGATCTTCACGACCACCCGCGGCGGCCCGCTCAACAGCACCCAGACGGTCGTCTACTACATCTACGAGCTGGCATTCCAGACCCAACGCCTCGGGTACGGGGCGGCCGTGGCGTATCTGCTGTTCGCGGTGACGATGCTGCTCACCATCGGGGTCATCTGGTACAGCCGGCGCTCCGGATCGGAGGCGTTCTGATGCGCCGGCACCGGTATCTCCCGTTCAGCGCCTGGCATCTGCTGCTCATGCCGCTCGCGCTGATCTTCGTCCTGCCGCTGGTGCAGATGGTCCTGACCTCGTTCATGTCCACCGCCGAGATCAACCAGTTCCCGCCCAAGCTGATCCCGACCAGCCTGCACTTCGAGGGCTACCGGGCGCTGCTCACCGAGTCGCACGTGCTCCGCTGGTTCGCCAACACGGTGCTCGTGTCGACCATCGCCGTGGTGTCGCATCTCGTGCTCTGC
>Ga0307515_10020220_pt1 | contig 11897 bp, 4 predicted proteins | sample 17_EM_MG_FD_194513 | JGI IMG/M metagenome (GOLD analysis project Ga0307515, IMG submission 194513) | Populus trichocarpa ectomycorrhiza microbial communities from riparian zone in the Pacific Northwest, United States - 17_EM | ecosystem: Host-associated > Plants > Roots > Unclassified | place...
TAGTACTTCCTGCTAGTGCTTATATTGCCACATCGCCACATTAAAACAATTGCTTATTTAGTATTAATACTTCGTTATTCCTCCTCTACGTACCCCCTAACTTCCTCCTTCGTTATAGGAAACCTCTGTTATCTTCTCCCCTTTAACAGCCTCCAGATATTCTTAATTGGGTTTAAATTAAGGGAATTCACCGGCGAACAAGATTTGGTATTTTAGGATATAAGATACAAGGCTCTCTTGCTCCCCCCCTGTTGTTTTATATTATCTTTCTATTCTAGTAGCTTCTGTATGCATTTATAATACGAGGAACTATACTTTGTTTGGCCTAAACCCACGCCAGCGCTAGCAGGGAGGGCGGCAGCCCGCTCAGGCTACCCCCTTGTATGACCGCTTTGAACTCCTTGATTTAGTGGTAAATAACTAGTAAAAGCCATTATAAGTCATCGCATCGTTAGTAAGAAGTCTTGAAGATATAAATGTATGTAATAGAGTCTATATAAAGTCGATTTTTGGTGTTTTACAGTTTAATTGGCCACTGAGTTGGCTCATCTAGGGACTCTTTGTCGCTCGCTTCAAAGCCGCTCTTTACAACCACCGCCGACACATCAGTGAGGTCCGGTCCAAATCCAATGCACTATACCTAAATAGGAATAGTAGTAATGTAGGCTTTCCGACCCCTCTGACAATGCCTCCGACAAATGCCCTGAAGTTCGACAAGAGCTGTTCGTTTCCACATCTCTTATATCTATTCCCTTGTCTTGTTCCATACATTCAGAATTTAGCCATTCTTCAAGTCTTGCTCATTATGGCGCCTCTTGTAACCTGTTTGGCTTTTATACTCTCTCTAATTTTAGCCTGAGCTCCAAGCACAACTCCTCAACCAGATCCCGTACCTACATCAGGTGGAAATTTACAGCTTAGTGTGGACTGTACGGGTGGCATAATTGCAACAAAGACAAAGTACGCTTGGGGAGCAGCTTGTTCAGCTCGCTAGTGCGGGTTTGCACGGAGTAATTACCGCGTGTGGTGAGCGCTTCTAGAATAGCACGTAGGTGGAGCCGTTCTTGGGGAGCTTCGTTAGTGTCCGCAGGCTGCCGATGGTCATCGCTATCAGAACGAAGTCCATGACCGCTTTCGACAGGCAATTTCTCGGAGAGTCGATGTAGTCGTCGAATTGGTACTAGGTGTGTGGCTTCCGCTGCTTGTTTGACGCAACTAGGTGATGACGCGAGGCGCTGCACTTTCTGCCTAGCTACCTCTTCTTTTTGGATCTGGATCCAAGAACGTATCAGAGTCCAGGTCCTGAAAATCTTAGCCTGAGCGTCTTTGATGCTGCCTTTGTTAATACAATCTGTCGCATGGGCGCCAGTCGGTACTCACTGTAACTAGGGACCTTTCGCACGAGATTGACGCTAGGAGTTGGCAAGCCTGACGAGCCACAATAACCGTGCGGTTGGCCCGCGCAAGGGTTACTCAGTAATATCCACAGCTATATTCAATCATAATCAGAATCATTCTTCCACAAAGGGTCGCGTCCCCTTCTGTAATATCCCCCTATCCACATCTCTTCCTCCTCCCCCAACTCGGCATCATATTTGTACTCTGTATCGTAGTCGTCGTACTCTGCATCATAGTCGTCGTTAGTGTGGTTGTTAATAAGGCAATAAGGCATCAATCAATATTGCTTATTAAACGTCGATATCAATTAATATTAACCACGCTTGTTAATAATGCTTAGTATTTACCGAGTTCCCCCGTAACTGTCTACTAAGTTTTACTGTAATCTGCCGTTTTCTGCCTGTGCAGTAACAGTATTAATTAGCTTATGCCTTGGGCTCTATCCCAAGCTTATCCTTTACAATACCACTCCATTTATAATGTTTTAAATACTCTACTCTCTTAATATTTTCAGCCCCTAACTATGCCCTTTTCTATAAAATCTTATAACACCCTTTAAAAAGGCTTGCTTTAGAGCATCGCTTATAGCTAGAATTAATAAAATATTAATTACTATAAACGATAGCGTTAGCCAACGTTTTCTTTATTAATCTTAATACTACTATTTAAGAGCAGAAATTTTTCTAATATCGTATAGTTCTCTATTAGAATAGTCTTTATACTTATCCTAACTTACTAATTAAGTATACTTTTATAGGTCTTAAGTAATATAATTAAATATGTTAAGATCTTAACTTTAAGTAAACTTCTTTTTATATAAAGAAATAGAAGGGGAAGGGCTCCTTTCCTAATAGGACTTCTAAAGCTCTTTTACCTTCTTAAGCACTAGTTTTTACCACTTTACCTTCCAATTTACGTAAATGTATTTTATATATTGGTTTGGATAAAGAATAAAAGCGGCCGTATAAAGAGGGTAGTTATCTATCTTAGTATAGTACTTACCAAAGGCCTTCTATTCCGTTCTAATTTAGGAGCTAAACTTTTTATTATTAGTATAGAGAGAGAGAGAGAGCCTTTTTAGGGTATTAAATAAGGATATCTATCGGAAATAGTACACGATTAATTATTGCGTTATATCTTTAAGTTTTAAGTGTCGCTTAATAGAATAGTTAAAGAAATACCTTAATCTTAGTTACTTAGAGAGAGATAGTCCTTTTTAAACGTAGCAAGGTTATTCTTTAAGTAGGTGTTAATAGCTACTTTTTTAATTGCTATAAGTAGTATTAGATACTAGCTATTCTATTTTATCTAATTATTAAGGGGAATTAACCTTTCTGCTAGAGCTTTAAACTCCTTCACATAATTAGTAGAACTATAGATATATATAACGATATTATAAAGTTTTCTAAGTAGACTTATTACTTAAAAGGTTACTGTTGGTACCAATTTAATGGTATAAGTCGTGTCTAGGGGCACGAAATACGTTTAGTATCATATGCTCATTTAGACGGTGGTGACTGTCGATTGTATTAAAGCAGACTACGTGGTCTATATACTAATGCGTCCTCCCCCTAATTAGTCAGTGCTTTATAAGTGCACCAGACGCATAAGCGAGTGGCTAGTATACCGAACGCGTAAACGCGTACCTGGCGTACCAAACGCGTAGGCACGCGGTTGGTACAACAGGTGCTGTAATTATACACTGGCGGTACTTGAAAAATAAAGCCGCTTGTGTATAGTCTCCGTAATTGCTTTAATAGAACCATAGAACACAAAAGAAAATACATAGGAAACTCCTCCCGAGGTGCCTTCTGGGCTGCCTTCCAAACGGTGCCCTAAGCTAGCCGTAAGTCCTGCTTACGGTCCGTAAAATGAATCGTACGGCCTTTTAACGGGCCGTAGACGTTCCATAAATGCTCCGTTAGTCTCGTTCTACCCATTCTATAACTTCTAGGTTAAGCTTATTTGTGTTAATTAGGGTTTTAAGGGCTTAACACGGCTTTGCCTTAGTCATGGCGTCTGCTAGGTTGTTTCCGCCGCTAATCCATTTAACCTCCGCAATTTCACGTTGTTCGTAGGCCTAACATAAGCACATTAGGTTAACCATAAGCCTCTTCTCTTATGTCGTACCTAGTTTAACTAGGCAGTCGTAGAGGGACTTTAAATCGGTGCATAAAACCAGGGGTAACTACTCCAGTTATAGAATCTTCTGGACCGTTAATTTAATTACGGCTGCTATATTAAAGCCATAAGCTAGTGCGTATAGTTTAGAAGCTAGTACGCTACGGGTTACTCATTTACATTTAATTAAAGACTAGTACAGTATATTTACGTCCTAATTACGGTCCGTAAGTACAATTATAAAGCCGATTTATAATAATAGGTCTTTATTATTGGTAAAGGAGGCGTCCGTAAATGCTAGTAAGCTAAGGGAACTTAGGTCTAGTAGTACGAAAGTAAGTCCCCTTACTACATTATCAATTTGCCACTAAATGCGCTTATTAAACTGCTTAATATTTTCTTCTTACAGATCTACTACCTAGGCTATAAAGGATAAGTTATAGGCAGATTCGGGTTAGCAGACTATAGCAATATAGGCGCCTCTTGCACGTTATGCAGCGTATTAGTCCTTTATATTTACGGTCTTACGGGTCTCTTCACGGGAACTAGTAAGGTCCGTAGGCTTTACTATAACAAACTTTAGGTTTTAAGCTTGGCGTTCCTAGGTCAGCTAGATTAAGTTGCCCTTTTATATAATTAAGCCTCCGTTAAACTTAATTGGAGCCTACTTAGTTAACTACTCTTACGGCTTTGCCAAGAACTTGGCCTTTTATAGTTTAGTTTCTTTAGCATCCGCAAAGGTCTAGTCTACTAGGAAGAGGGTATTATCTGTTTAGAGCCCAACGATATTAAGGCCGTTTAATGGGCTGTATAGGAGGCAGGGGTCGTAGGTCAACTGTTCCATTTTAAGCTTACTAACGTAATGCTAGTAGTACGTCTTAAACTAGTGGTTTCTAGCTTCTAGTACTTCATAGAGAGGTTTTATAACCTATAAGATTATTCTTAGTTGCAAATTAAGCTCGAGCGGTGGTCGTATAAAGATGTCCCTACTTAGGTAGGTATTAGACTATACATAGGCTTATAAGATATCCCGTAAGTAGAGGGCTATGGGTTTAGTTTGCTATAGTCTAGGCGTAAGCGTAAGTATAATCCGTTAACTAACCCGTTAAATTATAGGCAATTGCGTAAGGACTAAGCCCTTTCCCTAGTTATTATAAGCTTGTATAACGAGCCTTAATTTCTTAAAGGCTTTATTAGTACCAGGGTGCTTAATCTTATTAATAAAGCGTAAGTTAAATATACGGACGCCTTGCGGAACATCTCTCTCCATTATAACCGTAAAAACGCCCTTTTTAAGTAGTCCATTAATCTCTTTGCGTCGTAAGTCCGTAAAAGGGGTTTCCTATACTAGAACTAATATATCCATAGGCGGAGATTGCCTTGCGGATATTCCTGCGGAGATTAGGTAATTCTCTATTATAGTATTCTTAGTTATGGGGTACTTTTAGGGGCGTCCTCGACCACGCTTTATAGCAGGTTTAGTAGGTTTAGTAGGTTCCTAGGGGACTTCTAAAGTAAGCAGGGGTGCTTCTATTTCGTCTAGTTCGGTAGGTGCTCCTAGTTCGTCTGGCTTAACGTTATAGGTATCTTTAGGTTAAAAGTAGGGTTTTACAGACGTGCTTCTAAACCTAGTTGGCCCGCTAGGAAGTTATACGTAGCACGTCTCGTTTTCTACGGCCAGTAAACGGTAGGGTCCGGTTCACTTACCGCTTTTACGCTATATAAGGACTTCAGAGTTAAGCGGGAGGTCGTATACTAAGGTCGTGTTAGGTCCGTTGCGGTAGTACAGAGCATTATTAACAGTTTGTTTGGCCCGTAGTTTAACTATCTCGGCCATTACCTTCCGTATTATAGCTACTCGTTCCGTAATAGACGGGGCAGGAGGATCTAGATTGCTTATCCTTAGGTAGGCTCTATAGACCAAGAGGGTGGGTACTAGTCTATCTAGGCCAGCGGTGTTGTTAACGGCTTTTACGGCCATCTATAGAGCCAGTTCCTTTTAGATGTCCTTATATTCGTCCGTAATAATCTAGTAAGCTCTCTATAAGGCTAGGTAAGCTCGCTTAATAAGCCTAACAGACCAGTGCGCCTTAACTAAAACAGCTTTTGTTAATATAGCCATGGCCATAGTATACTGCTAGAATTCCTTGCTAATAAAGTTCTTACTAGCGTCGTGGGTAATATACGCAGGGGGTCCAACGTATATATCAATCCAGCAGGTCCGTAGAATATCCCAGGTGTACTTTGCGGATATATTTTATAACTAACGGGCGGCTTAGTAGCGGGTTGCCTCGTTAATTATATATAGTACTAGGCTGCTGTTAATGTATATAATATCTACATATACTAAATAGTTAAAGTTAAGATCCTTATAAAGAGTAAACTTAAATCGGCCTAGAGAACGTCCGTATTTCTAGCAGTAGGAGTAGTATTTAGTTAAGTGGTTAATTGCCTTTTTGTTAACGTCGTCATATCCAGAGCATTTAAGGACTCTATGCAGCTTTTTGGCTAACGGGTGGCCGAAACGGCGGTGTAGGCAGTAGATCTTAGTACTAATAAGGTAACACAGGTTATAGTTAAAAGACTCTTAAATATACGTCCGTAAGGTCTCTCCCTATATAAGGAACGGGTGTCTAAATCGTTATATAATTAGCAGGGTAACGTGTTTACTTCCTAGGGCAGTTGCTGGGCTAATTAGGGTGTCCGTAACGTTATTGTAGTACACCTATAACCTATCCATATCTGCAAGATAGAGTAGGAAGGGGGTATCCGCTTTTACTACGTGGAATTTAACTAGGCCAATTAGAGTCTTAACTATAATTAATCCAATTAATGCGGTTAAGCCGATGCTAAACTGGACGTTTACGGCCCCAGTCTGCGTAGTGTCAATATCCGCATTATTATTTGTGGTGGCCTTATATGCAAGGTATTGCCCATAGCCTGCGGTAGACTTCTTAGAGGCACCTATGTTAATTATAATACCGTAGAATTCCTTAGGGGTATAGCGTTCTATAGTGATATATGCAAATAGGTCCTATTTATAATCCATAACGTCTATAACAGGGGTACTTACGGAATAGTTTTTAGGCGTAACTAAGTGTATAAAGGAACGGTCGGCTAATACGGTTGTAATATTAAAGGCTTAGCTGTCCGTAAAAGGTCTAAAAGTGGTTAGGAATGTCTCTAAGGTCTCTTATTCCTAAGCGTCTAATTTAAAGTCAATTATAAGGGCTTCTATTAACTCATTAGGGGGCTCTTCTACTTCCTCTCCTTTGTATTCCAAAATGAACTAGTTAATACGGCTATCAAGTCTCTTCCTAGACTTGTCACGTTCTTCCTAGGTATGCCTTATAGACCAATATCCTTCCTTACCGCACACGAAGCACTTCTAGCTGGTTCGTTTATAGGGGTATATTTTTATATAGGGGTTACTATAGGGGTTGCGGGTAGGACTTGGTCGGTATAGGTGCTGCTAGCAGTAGCGGCGGTCCGTAAAGTAGACGTCTAAGTCTGTTTATAGATATTAAATATCCGCAGTAAAGGCTTAAGTGTTGCCTGGTGGGTTTAAGACTTCATACATTATAATAGAGGAGTGTAGATCGTTAATAAGGCCAGCTAAGGTATCTACAGGCTTATAATAGGCGTACTTGCAGGGCTCTACTTCCTAGCAGGCCGTAATAAGTTTATTATACAGGAAGTCGTCTATTCAAAGCTTGGTATTAAGGCCGTGCTATAAATACCGGAGGTCCTTAAAAAGTATTTACAGACACTCTATAGTCGATTTTTCGGTATTCTTGTTAATTACGGTCCGTAGCTTAGTTGCATTCCATTGGGTAAGGATATCACGCTTATATTCTAGTCCTTTAAAGTAGTTGCGTATAGCTTTGCATAGCTTATTAAAGGGAACACCAAGGGGTTTGCTCTTAAGGTTAGTGTAGTAGTAGTTAAGGGCTAGGCCGCGCAGCATAGTTAAGTAGGCTTGGCTAAGTGCCTATTTAGGAATATCAGCCTTCTGACAGAGGTCCGTAAAGATGGTCAGTTTAAAGTCAAAATTATTGTTTTTACTGCTGTATTTAGACTCGTCGGTATAGAGCTTAGCTAAGTTAGCTAGCTCCTTACCGTAGGTCTTCGCTTAGGTGGGTTGCGGATCTATAACTTGCGGATTTATAGCTTACAGATATATAGCTTGCGGATTTATAGCCTGCGGATATATAGCTTGCGGATCTATAGCTTGCGGATATATAGCTTACGGATCTATAGCTTACGGATATATAGCTTGCGGATCTATGGCTTAAACAACGGAAGTAATCTAGTCCGTATTTTGGGTTATAGGGGTGTTATAATCCATAGCTTGGGTATTAGGTGTATTTTGGCCAATAAGGTTAGTTCTAAAGCCGCTTATATTTATGGGACGAATTTGGTTAAGTAGGTCAGGTATAAGGCCAGCAATTACATTAAGTTTGGGACAAGTAAAGAGTTCCTTAGTAGTGTTGTACTCGTCTAGGAGTTCTTCCTTAGTCCATTCTATTTAGTCCTCCTTATGTGTTATATTATACAGGGACTATATAACAGTAACTCGTTTATTCCTTTCAACCCATACGCCTTGGTCACGTAGGAGGGTCCGTAGGTTGCGGATAGTAATAGGGTTGCATGCTTTAAAGATAGCCTTTATAAAGTCCATAAAGTCCTCCTGGTATTGCTCCCATAGGTCAATATTTATAAACTTAAAGTATCCATACTTAAGGGTTTTAAATTTAATGTAGTTGTTAACATCAGGTATGGACGTAAGGTTAACTCCCTGCCTCTACTTATCCTAACCTTTATTAACTTGCTTTCTAATATCTGCTATACTTGTGTAGGGTAGTATATAGCGGGTGGAAGGGTCTTGTAGTTATCCGTAAAGGTAGTTAATAGGTCCGTAACGGTTTATAGAAGGGTAAGAGGTCTCCGTAAGGGGTTAGAGAGGAGGCCGGGGTATTAAGGTAGGGTGTAGTAAGGGTTGGGGTTCGAGGTGGTCGCGTTAACTACTAGTATAGTGGTTAATATATCTAATTAAGGTAGAGCGTAAACGTCTTTTAAAACCAGTATAGATTTAAGGTAGTTCTAGATAAGGTGGAGCGTTAAACATCTTCCAAATCTAAAGTACTTTTATTTTCTTTAACTGAAATAGGGGCTTATAAGGTGGAGCGTAAACGTCTTCTAAGCGAGTGCGTATTTCCTGATCTGTGCGCGCTTACTAATCAGTATTGGTACCAATTTAATGGTATAAGTCGTGTCTAGGGGCACAAAATACGTTTAGTATCGTATGCTCATTTAGACGGTGGTGACTGTCGATTGTATTGAAGCAGACTACATAGTCTATATACTGATGCGTCCTCCCCCTAATTAGTCAGTGCTTCATAAGTGCACTAAACGCGTAAGCGAGTGGCTAGTGCACTAAACGCGTAAACGCGTACCTGGCGTACCGAACGCGTAGGCACGCGGTTGGTACGACAGGTGCTGTAATTATACAGTTACCTACTTCTCATTTTTATTTCTAAGTTCTCCTATTTCCTCCTATTTATTATACTATTTAACTTACTTTATTTTAATTAAATTTTAAAATAAAAGGGCTTATATAGCTAGGTTAATAATATGCCTAATATAATAAATCCGTTAATATAAAGTATCTTACTTAATTACCTTTTCCTCCTAGAGGTAGATACTAAATTATTAGTAAAGAGTATTGTTTAAAGAAGCGTTGTTAGAAACGATAGCACTAATTTTTTATATAATCCTATACTCTTAAAGGACTAGAAGAAGAGTAGAGAATTACTTACTTCTACTATAATTCGCAACTAGATGAAGCGTAATAATGTAAGGGTTATTTTAATCCTTACTCGGATACATCGCCTAAGGGCCGCTTAGGGGTAGCCAAGGCCTAGGCTTGGCACCTCCTTATAAGCACCTCGGGCTTACAGCCCTTTCCCTCCTTATCGGTTCGTCTCTGTACTTAGGCTATTGCCTATCCTTATTACCATATCGTCCTCTTCTATTAACTCTCTTTATAACTTATACTCGGCTTACCTACTCCCTACTATATACCCTAGCAACATACCTTATAAATAAGAATATTTAATAGCTTTTTACTAATTACTTTAATAAAGTGAACGCAAATCCTAAGAAGAAGAAGTTTATTTAGAGAGATCCGGATATTAAGTAAAAGATAAACGCTTACTATTACTAACTGAAGCTTCTTTTATACAAGGTCTTTATAAAATAGCTATAATTTTTTAATCTTCTTTATAACTTTAAAGTATATCGTTATAATATTACCTTTTACTTCGGGGTTAAGAACTTAATAAAAGGCATAAAACTCCGGCCGTTTAATAATGCGAAATGGAAGATTTCTTATAATAATTATAATGACTAACGTCTTATTAATAATATCTTTATTTAAGACTTTCTAAAGAACTTAGATATTAAGCTGTTATATTTAACCTATGGATATTGCTCTAATATATAGCTATTGTAGTTAATTAAGAGTTACTAATTAAATAGGGCCTAGAGTTAATTTAACTTTAATTCTATATTTGCTATTAAGGTAAGCTCGGAAGCTATTACTGGCAAGAGTACTATATAGTGGATCTAAACAGTATTTGCAGTAGAAAATCGGTTATTTCCTTGTTTTTCTAGCTCTCCATTCTTTGGCTCGCGTGCGTAGGCCCAAGTTTTAGTAGCCGTAGGCGTGCGTTTTTTACTCTTTTTTAACACAGTCCCGATTAAGTCTTAAGCAGTTAAAGGGGCAAGAGAAAATAAATCAACTTTAGAATCCATATCTCGTGTAGTGCCGGAAAAAGGTAGATTTTTAGAATGTTTTCAAAAATTATTCGGGTGCCCAGAATTATTGACAATAAATTATTGAATACTACACACGTCGTCGTAGTCATCAAAAAGGTCACCATCGTCCGAATGCTCTGTAACCTTGATCGTCCATGCGTGGTCGCGGATCTTCTTCCTTAGATCGTCATTGGGAGGTTTATCGTACACGTTGACAATAACCTCTTCCAGCGGCGAGATAGCCTTGAAGCGCGCATCTACCAGCGCTAGCGCCTCAGTGGCGGCCTGTGGACTGTCGAGCGCATTAATTGCTACCTCCATTGCATCCGTGGTCACCAGCGACGTCTCGAGTGTGATAATATTTGGGCAGTTAAGTCGGATGAGCTCCAGGGTGCGTATACTGTCTTCTCGGAGCGTGACGCGTCCGATGTGGTAATCATCGAAGGCCGGGAAGGCGATGCAGATGTGGTGGAGAAGGCTTGCGTTCTGGCGGCCGATGCGGTCGAGAAACGAGGTGAGAATCGCACTTTGGAGTGGATATCCGGGTGGAGACTCTTGGTCCGGGAGCGTAAAGTGATTTTCGGAGTAGAACAGGAAGCTGGCTTCACTGTACACCCTTTTGCTCACGTGGAGAAGCGCCAGACAGAGACCAGAGGTATCCAGCTTGACGGCCGGTAAAACCCCATGTAGGTCATGCCAGGAGTCGGTGGCGATGTCTATTGTGACGGGTTGCGGGAGCACGAGGAGCTCCTCATAGATCTTATTCCGGATCTCGCCAGGGAGGCTGAAGAAATTGAGCGGCATTGTGGTGCTGTGGACTGCTACCAAAATTGTCCTGCAGTTCATTAACTGACTAGAAGTTGGCGGGGATGCTATGATTCACATGTGCCAAGGCTCACTAAACCATCTTGGTTAGCATCCTACCTACCTTAGTTAAGCGTCCATCTCATCGAACACGCCAAGAAAGTAACCCCACGGGGGAAAACTCCGCCCTCACGCGCTGTAAGAAATAAGAAACATTAACATTAGTCTTCCTTTGAATTGCTATTTTGTAGATCCCGATATATTATCTTTGGCCGTTTCAGTGATGCAAGGTCAGAAAGGACAACATGTCACAGCTGCCTATATGATTTGAGAGAGATGACCGGGTTAAGACGAAAGACCCTAAGGGACGCAAAAGGATACAGGATAGGATAGCACAGAGAGCTCATCGTACGTGCTTCATACGCTTGAAAGATTAACCCAAACCAAGTTATTCATTTAGTATACGCAGGCCGACCAAGAAGAAACGTCAGCAACACCGCCAGAGCAAGAGGAGAGCCAATATCAATTCAACCCAGCACAGCACCCAGCGAAACCCAGCCCCCCTCCAACCCCCTCGCTCTAGTAGCTTAGCACTAGTCGCACCCTCGAAATCTCAAGCGCTAGCACCAACGACCTCGAAGAACTACCCCTACAAGGGGGTGACATGAGCGGGCTGCCCGCCTCCCTGCAAGTTTTGGTGGCATTATAGCAGCGTCCCACTAAAATGCTGCTGATATGGTTATAATGCCACCAAA
>Ga0307515_10020221_pt1 | contig 11896 bp, 6 predicted proteins | sample 17_EM_MG_FD_194513 | JGI IMG/M metagenome (GOLD analysis project Ga0307515, IMG submission 194513) | Populus trichocarpa ectomycorrhiza microbial communities from riparian zone in the Pacific Northwest, United States - 17_EM | ecosystem: Host-associated > Plants > Roots > Unclassified | place...
AATTATAAATGGTTGATCGATTCAAACTTTAGTCAAAGATATCTTAACTGTAAATTTTATAATTCTATTTCCTGTTTTTTTAAAAAAAATTATTGCTACACCCTTGCATCAGGGCTTTATGTTCTTCTAAAACGGTTTAATATTGAGTGACTACTAAAAATTACTTTAAACTTCTCTATTTTAAAAAGAATGCAAGGTAAAAGAACACAATAGTAACAAATTCAACATATCAACAATAATAATTATTTTATAATTGAATAGGATCTTCAAAACTTATTTATCAATAAGCTTATAATCTCTGTAATACCTTATGAATGATTTTATATAATTATCAATTAATAAAGTAATAATAATTTGATAAATTAATTAATATTAACACTCATGATGCATTTGACTCCATAAAGAAACAAATGAAATAATGTTTCTTTTAATAAGCTACATTGTTTAAACTCTATTTTGGTACAGAATTGTGAGTTTGTGTATATTCTACAATTTTTATATTAATATTTTTAATATAAACAATATACATGATATCATTTGGCATTTTTAATGGAAATTTATCTAGTCAAATTATTTAAAAACTATTCTTTATACAAAAAGATTGGGGATTGAAAAAAAAAATTGATTCAATACTAAAACTTCAGGAGAGACATCAATGTAATAATAACCTTAAATAGACAAGCGGAATCCATCCTAAACCTTATTTAGACTACTCAATCGAAAATAACCAAATATAGAATAAGTTATGACAAAAAAAAATTAATTGATATTAGAAGTGCAGATCACTCCACCTGTCCCATCTTATACCTAATCAAGTTAAGTTGCTTTCCATGATTATTAAAGAATTTAATATGATAACTAGACTATAACAGAACACGTAATTATTACAATAACCTTGTTTGTTTACTACAAAAATAATATATATATATATATATATATATATATATTAAAAAGGTAGTTTTTTAAAAAAATATATTCTTGAAAAGTAAATTATTTTTTGATATTTGATAATATCATGAAAAATAAATTGAAAAACATTTTCCAGTGTTTGGCTATGTTATAAAAAATAAGCTGGAAAATAAATTGTTAATATTTTTTTAAGTTTATTAAAATAACAAGAAACAAATCTTACAAATTAAAAAGTTAAATAAAATTAAAATTAAAAAAAATCTAATATTATAAAGTATCTCAAATAAAATAATTAACAATCAAAATAATAGAGATCAAATCTAACAGATAAAAAAATTGAAAGATGATGACATTAAAAAAATTACAATTTCATAAATTATTTTAAATAAAACAAATAACAATCACTAAATTTGATAGATAAAAAATTTTAATTAAAAAAATTAAGAGAAAAACAAATAACAATTATAAAAATAAAAATTTAATATAAAAATCAAATTTTAAACGATGAAATTGAAAAAAAATTTCAAAACAAAATATATAGCAATCAAAAGTTTTTGGATCAAATTTGATATAATCAGCAAATAACATGATATTTCTAATTTTTTTATAATTTCTAGAAAGTATTTTCCGTCTAAAATAAAAAGAAAACATTTTTCTAAAAACTACATCAATTTTTTTTTTATTAAAACATGTTTTTCATTGATTAATTTTTCTAATGACAAACAAACATAAAAAAATTTGTAAACTAATTTCTAGCAAACCATTTTCCATAAAATAAACAATACCTAAACCTACCTTTTAGATTACAATTATCCATCTGGCATCATGATATGTTAGTTTTTCAATGAATATAGTATAAATTGAATTTTTATTTATATTTAAATTCAAAATAAAATAACAACAATGTGATATAATACCTTCTAAAAACCAATATGATCATATAACAAAACAATTAATTAACTAAAAAAAGTCTTAATTAATACGCAAAAATTGATATTAAAATATATTTTCATATCCAATAAAAACAATTAGCTAAAAGACTTAATAAATATTTTTGAAGAATGCTAAAATTCAAATAGAAAAAATGAATTATTTTAACCCAGAATAGAAATTTTAATAAAGTATAAACACCAATTTTATTTTATTTTTTTGTTATCGAAGCTGTTAATAGTCTAGTTTGTGTGTTTTGAAGTAACCATATCAGATTAATTACTCAGGTTAAAGCATATTATTTTTAATTAAAGATTTAGGTATTCATTTACTGAAAGAGTTAAATTGAGTACAATTTTTTTTAATGTTTACTTGCTAAAAGTTCAGGTACACTAAAGTCTAAACTCTTCTAATTATTGAAATATTTACTTATAAACTAACCTTATGGTAATTAAAGTCAACTATTTTTTAGCCCTTTTCTCCATTTTCATAAAGAACTCGCCCCTTTTTTTTTTTCTTTTTTTTCAAATTCACCTTCTATTTTTTTTATGAAATCAGAAAGAAGAAATGGTCATTCCGACTTGCATAAAAAGGAACGAAAGACTACGCAACCCCTCACAAATACAAGGCTGACAAAGGAGGTGCAGAGAAATCATCATTGCAAAACTTGACTGCCCTGACATTATAGATGTTTCAATGGCTCCTACTCCCATGTCGTATACTTCCATCGCCGCTAGGACCATCACCGGCAATTAAGGGACCCCTTTTTATGCCTTTTTATTCCTTGGTATCTCCGCCCTAACATGGCAGGTCCTCCCAAATCTTCCGCCATGCTCTCAGTCAGAATCTGCAAATATTACGAACATTAATAACGTTGTTTCATCGGTCAAAGTTACGGAATCATGCGGGTCTTTTACCAGACTACTGTTTGACAAAACTTTAGAGGATGTAAATACAGTTTGTTTTTAGATTTTAAAAATATTTTTATTTAAAAAAAAAAAATTATATATTATTAAATTGATTTAATGTATTAATATCAGAATTAATTTTTTAAAATAATAAAAATATTATTTTAATATACTAGAAAAAAAACACTTTGAAAAACAATCATTACTATACTTTCTAACATCTTATGATATAAAATAAAACGATTTCAATGAAATAACATATTTTTATATAATTATTGTGGTTTTATTAATAAATTGCTACTAAAAATAGTAATTATATTAAATACCAGCTAGCTAATAATAATAGTGGTTATATAACAAAAACCGTATTATTTTTAATACAAGTTGTGTTCTATTTCCTTCTAATGTTCTATGCCTGAAAGGATTTGGTGGTGGTGGAGTGATAACACTGAAAGAACCATCTGTGACTTTGGTACCAATTTCTTCAAGTGCTTTCGCTCTATAAGCCAAGGTGTAGCATTTTCTGTAGGTTTTTTTTTTTTTTAATCAATTCATCAAAACAAAGGCACCGAAACCAGCCACTATTCATAGGCACTCCGCAGATAAACCACAACATCAAATCAATGTTGCATCATATCATCTATAATTGTTGGGTTCTGATCGATTTTTGGAGCAATTAAAGCTTCCAAAACATGTTAGATGAGAGGAACATCTTTCAAGCCTGAGGGTGGTTCAACAACGAGATGTGTAAAGATTGTTACCTATTTTAATGCAGTGATTAAGACTCCTTTTATTGAGAATATTTTTTTTCTTTACTTTGGATATGAAACTACTATTATTTGTATGTGTGGCCTTTATTAGTTTACGTTCACAAGTAGGGGACTGCTGCTGGGAGGTCTCTGGACCCGGCAAAGTTTATCTGCTGCAATGAGTTGACAGCATAATTGGATCAGATTTTTGAGTTCAATGGTGAAAGAGTTGCTCCTATCAAAGATTGGCTGATTGTTTTTACTGACGATGAGCGAGGGTGATATGATGCTTGTAGGAGATGATCGCTGGCTGTAAGAACTCAAACTTGGGTCTTATTATTTTTGTTCGAACACGAATTGATCAACAAATCTCATTCACTATCTTCGTCCTTGAATGATACAAGACTTCGGTACCAATTGCTTTGATCTGTCCTTGAATGATATAAGCCAAGCTGTAGTATTTTTTTTTTAATTAAAACTGTTATTTAAAATAATAATTTTAATTAAAACTATTATTATAGTGGTTATATTAAAATCATGACTTTAAATAATAATTTTATTTAAAAATGTGATTCGTTATTAACGGCGGTCGTGTTAAAATATGTTATCTTTTCAATATTTTTTCAATAGATATCATTCCCTTAAAATTTTCAATATGTCAATTTTTCAAAAATATTCGAATCAATGAAATGCAATGTAATGTAATGTGGACATGATGCGTGTCAATGAAATCCTTATTTTTTATGCTAACTGTTAAAAGAAATTAACCATAATATTTCTAATTATCAATTGTTTTTTCCTCTTAATTGTAAAATGATATTTGAACTTAAAATCTTTTTGAAAAAGACGTGGATGAAAATTAAACTACAAACCTATTGAATTCATTACCAAATGATGTTCAAAAATTGAATATACTTAGGTATAAGTTTTTGATGATTGGATAGCGGGTTTAATCATATGTTCTTGCTATTTTATTCATTCTCTATATCTAAGGAAGATGGTAGCTTGATGTAAAAATATAATACTTATAAATAAGTCCTCTTTTAGTGATTTGAAAAGTCTTTGGATTTTTAAGTCAACATTTTTATAGAAAGAGTGCAATAAATATACAAAAAAACATTAAATTTAAAAAAAAAGGTTGTTTGTTCTTATTTTTGTATGTAAGAAATACTCTAATTAATTAAATAGTTTTATGTGTATATGGTAAGAATAAAAAAATTAAAATCACATTCCTTGGATGATTCAAGGAATATTTATAGCTCTTGAATCTTGTCTTTTTGTTTGAATAAGAGAGATGAAAAGTCATTTTATCCTTGTAACATTAATGAGAAACAAATATCTCTTACATATGCATTAATGAGAGAGATATATACCTTGTACAAATATTAATGAGGACTCTTGAATCTTGTCCTTTTGCTTGAATGAAAGGGATGAAAAGTCATTTCATCCTTGCAATATTAACGAGAGACAAATATCTCTTACATATGCATTAATGAGAGAGATATATAACTTGCACAAATATTCATGAGGAACAAATATCATTGACAAATATATTAATGGAAGACAAATATCTTTTACACATGTATTAATAAGATGAAAATGTGGTAGGTCATAAGAGACTCTTATACACCTAGAGATGTAGATAGACTACAAACTTGCGAAGTAAGTCTCAACTTTGTATGAAATAAGTAAAAGAATATCGAACTTTCTAAGGATGAGATGCACATAGTCCATTGGCACTTTGGATACAAGTTAAAAAGCCTAGGTCAGACAATGCCCCGCACTAGGCTTAGGTCACGCGATATGGTCTAAGGGCGCCAAAATGTGGGCTTGGTGCTAGGCCTAAACCCATGACCAGGGCCAAAAATGCTTTAGGATGCACGCCCAACATTAGGCCCATATTATGAGCCTGGACCTAAACCTATTTTCAGACCTCTCTAGGGTCTGGGTTATCATTAAAATGGGCTTGAGCCAACAAAAAGTTACTTGAAAAAATAATAATAAATCTTGGTTCATCACCAAATATTATGTAGTACTTTAGGAAAAAAAGCTAATATAACAAATATGATGTTTATATTTTTTTTGTTTTATTTTCATATTTTTCTCAAGTCTTTCAAATATTTTTTTGATAGGTGGTGGTTAGTTGTCTATAAAGTCTATATAGTAGGGGTGAGTTTTTGGATGGACAAGTAATTTTTCTTAGTGGTAGCGTGTTTAACATTAATCCTAACAAATTGTGGTGATGTGACCTTATGTATCATGCTAATAGTGATTGTAAGCAGTGTGTGGGGTTGAGAGTGGTGGAAGATGGCAATGTGAGATGTTGAAATTTCATGATATATTAAAGGTGTTTGTGGCAATAACATGAAAATTATGTTAGGTGTGGGTTTAGTCAAGTTGTTAGATGTTTTAGGTATTACCCTCTAGTTGGTAAAGGTCATTGTCTGTTTAGAGTGGATTTTTTTTTTAAAAAAAAAGGTACTCTTGGTGTCCTGGTTGAATATTAAAGTTTGGGATTGAAAATATTGGAGTGATTGTGGTGATTTTGGCTGAATATAGATTATTAATGTATAGCAGCATGGATATCACAAATAGAGGAAGGAGCAACAGTAAAGAATATGGTGAGCTGAGAGAGCGGTGATAAAACGAGCTTTCATTAAGGTTTCAAGTTTCCCTTCTTTTGCCTTTTTTTACTTCATATGAAGTCTAAAGCTCTCTATTTATTTTGGTAACTCATGAGTGATATAGTTATAGGAATGGTATAGTGGGCACCCCATCTCTTATGATTGATGGTGATGGAAGTGAAGATTTTCATCTTTGTTAGGTATGTTATTGCACTAAAGTTTTGTCTTTTATTATAAAAAATACTTAGATTTTGTTTTTTAGGTGTCATTAGCTATTTGACCTGTGCCCTGTCGCATGTCATAATTTTTTTAAAAAAATTGATATGTAGACTTTTTCAACGTGTTTTTTATATAAAAGAATTCTAAGTGTAAATTTAAAAGCTTATGCAAACATCTAATTTAATAAATTGATATTCTTCTGTATAAATAAATAAACAAAATCATTAATGGTAACTAAAAGCAAAATTGAAAAAAATCAAGAGATAGATGTAAATCAAGATATTTGATATCGTAATATAGAACATTTATCTAGTTGTGTTTACTAAAATTAATTTTTTATTCAATCAAATAAAAATAAAAATAAAAATAAAAATAAACACACAAATAAAACTAGTTGAATAAAATAAAAGAGGAAAAGAATATTATGTGAGGCTCAATGTATAAGAAATATTACCTAAAAATAAATATTTTTTATTTTAAAAAATAAAGTTCATCAATATAAAATATAAAACAAATTATAGATGAATAAGAATAATATTTCTGAAAATCAAATAGATACAAAATTATTTTAAAAAAACCTTTATTAAAAAAAGCTAAATAAACAAAATGAAAAATCATAGAGGAGAGATAGTAATTGAAATATAAATTAAAAAATTTATTTAAAAAGTATCAGTTAAAATAAAAACCAAAATTACAATAAAAAATAAAAAAAATACAATGATGCGCAAACACTTTTAAAATAAATAAGAAAAACAAACAACATGGGTTACAAGCTCAATTGAATTTAAAAATTTAGTTATATTTAATTAGATGATGATAAAATAGGCAACGATAACAAACAGATAAAATTTTTATAAAAAAGGATAATGATAACATGAAAACAAAAGTTGAAAGTATGAAATTTGATATAAAAAAAAGACAAAAAAGCACTCGAGTTAACTTGAGTTAGCGTGATAGATATGTAATCTGGGTAATAAGGGGCAAATCAACCCTTATTAATTTGCAAAACTCATGGTCTAGGTCACAAAACCAAAATAACACGATTAAAAAATTGAAGAAAATCACAAAGCCAATCTTTTTTTTTTAAAAAAAAATAATGTCTAAAGATGAAATCAAAAAATAAAACGTGAAAAAAAAAGATATCGATCCATGTTAACTTTTTAAACCCGTTTCATTAGATCAAAATAATTGATAAAGGAGTTGATGAGATAGGATGCGCTCTAGCCAACAATGCGCTCAATTTATGTTGTGGTAGACTTTAGAATGCCAGGGAAGCTTAACATCTCAAAGCAGCCCTTAGCAAAAGATGAAATTGCTTGTCATGAACAGGAACACGTGGTTAGGAAGGTAGGTATATCCATGAGCGATCCAGGCTCTCCCACAAGCGTTATAGATGAGTTTACGAACGAGCTAGGAAATTTTAGTGTTGACTTATATACGAGTGTTATAGGTCTATCTTCGAGTTGGGGTGATGCAAACTTATCCTGAGATGATTTTAAAAAGTAGTTAAATTATATGTTTTAATATTGTAAAAAATCATGAATTTAGTTTAAATTTAACAAAATATTATATAAATTTTCATTGTGGTTAATTATAAATTGTTAATTGTTAATTTTGCGTAAAGTGTGTTTATTTTTTTTAATTATGTTGAGGCAATGGATTGTATATTATGTTTTTAAATTGTGAATCGTAAGTTTTTATATCTTTAATATTTTTCTAAATATTTTTAAATTATATAATGTTTTAAAAAATATCTTTTGTTACTATGAAAAAAAAAAAAAAAAAGACTCAAAACCCAAGGCGGAGAAGAAGAACCCCACGCACAATTACAATCACTTCACAATAATTTCAGTATGAGCTGCTATTCAAAATGAAGGACCCCACAACATGGACAGGAGTCTACCGATAATAATAAAAACAAAACGAAACGAAAGCCCTGATAAGATCCGATGTGCGAATGATTGCTGCTGTGAAGATTGTCTCCTTAAGACGACGCACTGTGTCCCCATCAAATTTGGACCTCCCAACACCCTCCATTATCCACCATGATTGGTCCTCTCTCCTCCTCCCTCCTCCTCCTCCTCCACCTCCTCCCTCTCTCTCGTGACATTAATTTGTCTCACCACAACCCATTCTTCATCATTACTCCGCTCACACTTTACTCACGTGACTTTCATTCCCTGTCATTACGTTCTCACGTAAGTTAGCAAGCATGGTGTACATGTCAGTTGTTACACATATTGGTGTAATAAATGTTGACACCTAACAAAAACTAATGATGATGATGATTTAAATGTAATATAAGTAATTTTTTTAAAAATTAATTTCAATTCAAGGTCCAATTTATTTTATAGAGGTTTTAATTTTATTAATAGTCCTATTGACAATGGCGGATTTAAGGGGGCTAGCAACGGCAGGGTCCCTTTGCAAGATTTTTTTTTCCAGCCCTCTTTCAATAAATTAGGTTTTTAATCTTAAAAATAGAAAATTATAAATTTTGGCCCTCTTAATTTTTTTCTCTAATTTGGTCCTCCCAAACTAAAATTCCTAGCTTCATCCTTGCCTATAATGTTTCAATTATAAATAAAAACTAAAAAAAATGAGAAATTCACAGTTCTCCAAAACATAATGCACCGTGGATGGGAACAATTAATTCCTCATCTCTTTTTTACCCATAAAAAAAAATGCCATGAGGATGAGGGCATAGATTATCTTTTTAATGGGAGCATTTTGATATTTTTAAATTGATTAGGGTAAGACGGGTATTTACCTTTAAAATGACACTACAAATAATCATAAATACCCTTAAAGTTAGAGCATTTTTTGGTGTCATTTAAGGGTAGATTTATATTTTTACTTGTAGAATGCACTGTAAAGTTACCAATCTAGCTTTATAAACCAAAAAAACTTTGGTTGGCTAGGAGGGGTGCTTGCATCTTATCATTTGTATTTGTATTTGTACAGTAAAAATATTTCATTGCTCTTGGGTTTTAGTTTTTTATGCCTTAGATTTGAAGGTATTTTTGTTATTATACTATATATATATATATATATTTTTTGTTATTAGGTAAAGTGAGGATTAACTTTGTCTTTTAACAAATTAAAGGGATTTAAAAAAATATTGGCGCGCGTTGGCACATGTCAACGCGTCACTGCTCTGTCGTCTTTGCACGGCGCATGCGGTTGATTCCGACAACTAAAAAACAAAGCTCCTTCATGTAGAAATGGTGCGTGTAGAAAACAGAGCTCCGGTTTGGCTTCGATGTACATTTCTTTTTTTTCCTCTCTCTCCCTCAATTCTTGTGCCCTGCCCTGCATCCTTTTGCAGTTGAATTTAAACTAACTCAACAAGCTTTTTTGGTTGTGCGTGATGTCCACATTCGAGTGGTGACGGGTCTCTAATGAAATCGCCCTACGGCGTAGCGCGGTTTCCTAGTCTAGTCACAATCCATTACTTCTTTCATTAGAAAATTGTTACTCAAACTAATAAAATAAAAAAAATATTATTTCTATATTTTTAAAATTTAATTAAATACAACTATTTTTAAATAATTCAATAAGATCAAAATAGCCAAATTGTATCATATACATCATTTATAACTCTTTTAGAATAATTTATTAAGATTAAATATTTTACAAAGATCCAAATAATATAATATACATCATTTATTATTTTAAAATATAAGAAAAAAAATTAGAGTTATCATTTTATGTGCATTAAAAGTAAATAAATTAGAAAAACTAAAAAAAGACTAGAACCTTAAATCTATGGTTAATACTCTCTTTTTTCGTTTGATTTTCATTTTGATGCATATTCTATTAACTTCTTAATTATTTATCCTTATGATTTTAAATATAAATGAATGCGTGGCACCATCTGTATTTTCAATTGGAAGCTGTGGCTAGAAGATTTAATTTCATCCATTATTTTAATAGGTATCTATTTAATCAAATTTTTAAAGTTTAGGGACTGAAAATACTTTGTTGTATTTGTTTAGGTAAATATTTTTAAAGGATGAAGTAAATTGATTCATAGTTTAAACATGGATAAAATCGAAACCTCTGAGAGAAAAACCGTTGGAGGTGAATTAAAACCAACTCTTTTAAGAAGAGGAAGGTGGGAAATCTGTATGCAGGAAAACCGTGTCTGTAATTAATTTGATCAAATATAAATCATGCTGTACTTTCCCAGTTGATTGCCACAAATTTATTTTGTTTTGATGTGGCAATGGTAATTATAAGTTTGTTTGAAAACCACAGCGGAATCCAGAGCACTGAATGATGTTCAATCAAGCTTCATGTCTTAGTGACAATGGCTATTTGACCGACCCAAGGGAGACTCTGCAGTCCAATACACATGGAGCTACGGTGAGCAATCGGTGACTATAGATATGTTGTAAAGGTTAAAGCATCCATGCCCACGAGTGAGACATTTCCCTTAAACAAGTCTCACGTCCTCGTGGCTACTAGCTAGGGTTCAATTAAATATTACAGCAAAGTGCTCGATTAGGGGCGATAAGTTTGAGAAATTTCCTCGATCACGACTCGTGGGAGAGTAAAGAATTGTTATTATATGCAGACATACATGAAAAATATGAAAATTAAACCAAGAGAACGGCCTCCCCAAGATTATGGCCACTTTCAAGGAAAAGGACCCCAAAAATCTTGTGGTAGAGAGGGTATGGATTACCAAAATTTGCATAATCTTCGCAAGAAATGATTATATTCCTTGATATAATTCAAAAGTTGGTCATTGACTTCTTCATAGATAATATCCAACTCATTCGACAAATAATGTTTCAAGAAACTATTTTCTTGGAATCCAATAGTGCTTGTAAATAGGGATTGGTGGGGGAACATGATCGATTGTGTTGCTACTTAATTCCATTGTTGGATATGGTTTTTTAGCCTATCGATCTAGCTAGCAAGTTATATACAACACAGCAATAAAATTGATGGCGACCTCTGCATTTTTCTACCCCGTTGCCATACATGATTGGGAGGATAAAATGATTCGAGTTTAAAGATACTATAATATCATGATGCTAGATGCCCATTAAGCTTCACTATCAGCTCCCCTCGTGTTCCTACAATATGTGCAAGGAGAATCTACAATTAACAATGCTATTAGATGTTCTTAATTCCATATTTTAGTTCAGATTCAGGAGTTCCTCGAGTGATTAACCTAGCTACCAAATTGGCAATGCATAGATTAGATAAAATATAAAAACTTGTTTGTACACGCGTCGGCGCGTAGAGTATTGAATCAAAATAAATTAAATTAAATAAATAAATACTAAAAATTATACTTGTGCATGGGGCTAAGTAATAGTACTAGATAACTAGCTCGTGTTATACTGTGAGTCGGGCTAAATTTTTTTAAAAGTAAAAAAAGAAAGTTCAGACCATCATGATAAACTCTTTGATAATGTCATTAAACTCGGCTTAGGGACTAACCTTCAAACTACTTTTTCAAAATTATTAGACTAGTAATAAAAAAAATATATATATATATATATATATATATATATATATATATATATATATTTCTTAGTTT
>Ga0307515_10020222_pt1 | contig 11895 bp, 8 predicted proteins | sample 17_EM_MG_FD_194513 | JGI IMG/M metagenome (GOLD analysis project Ga0307515, IMG submission 194513) | Populus trichocarpa ectomycorrhiza microbial communities from riparian zone in the Pacific Northwest, United States - 17_EM | ecosystem: Host-associated > Plants > Roots > Unclassified | place...
GCGTTGTAAAGAAAACTTGTCTTCTTGTCTTCCTAACTTGTTGAATATCCACTCATCTAAAGACCTTACTCTTTTTTTTCTCTCTTTTCCTTCTCTTTTCTTTCTCTTCTCTCTCTCTCTCTCTCTCTTTTTCTTTTTCTCTCTTTTCTTTTCCGTTAACCTGAGATCCCATCTAGCGACCTCCTTTAACCAAAACCAAAGAATGTGTGTAGCTCGGTCAACCTGAAATCCCATATGGCGACCTTCTTTAACTCGAAACAAAGAATGTGTGTAGCTCGGTCAACCTGAGATCCCATCTGGCGACCTCTTTTAACCAAAACCAAAGAATGGGTGTAGCTCAGTCAACCTGAAATCCCATCTGGCGATTCCTTTTAACCAAAGCTACCTGAGATCCCTTCTAGCGACCTCTTTTAACCAAAACCAAAGAAAATATGTGTAGCTCGGTCAACCTGAAATCCCATCTGGCGATTCCCTTTGATCAAAGCTACTAGAGATCCCTTTTGGAGACCTCTTTTAACCAAAACCAAAGAAAATATGTAACTCGATCAACCTGAAATCCCATCTGATGATTCCCTTTAACCAAAGCTACCTGAGATCCCTTCTAACGACCTCTTTTAACCAAAATCAAAGAAAATGTGTAAAAAGTGATCTCGTTGTAATGGGTGACCTACCCAGGTGGAAAAAATATGAAGTGCGGTCTCATTGTAATGGGTGACCTACCTAGATGGAAAAAATGTGAAGTGCGGTCTCATTGTAATGGGTGACCTACTTAGATGGGAAAAATGTGAAGTGATCAGTGTGAAAAAATAGGACTTACCTGGCGAAGTCCTGAAGAGATGATAGGAGAAAGGCTGGAAAACTTGGTGCTTCTTGATAATTCTCGATCGCAGGGTTTGAAAACTCGATGCTTCCTGATTGCATGGTTGACCTGATAATTCCTGATCGCGGGGGTTGACAACTTGGGGCTTCCTAATTGCAAGGTTGATCTTTTCATTTCTTTGAGATTTTCCTAATGGTAGGGTTCATCTCATCTTCTTCTTATTCCATGATCAAAACCGATTCTTTGTTATCATCAACGCAATGCTTCTTTCTTTTTCCACAATCTTGTTGGACCTCATTGAGGATTTTTCCTGTAACAATTCAAAAACAATTATGCAATGTTTTGAGATTAGTTGACATGCATGCATTCTTACCTGATTTGGAATATAAGTCCCCCTTCTTTGATGCTCCATCATCATAAGGTGCCTTTGTTTGCATTCCAAAGCCTTTTTTATCCTTCTGATTTACCGGCTTATCCGTGTGTTAGCCATCCACTCAGCTGTAAGTGTCATGCCTATTATGGGCTATCCGCGATGATTACTCTTCTCGTTGTTCATCAAGCATGAGTGTGCCCTCAAGTGTGGTGTTGCTTGATTCATCATGAATAAGCTTAACAAATCGTTCATCTCCTGGATTCTATCAAGAATTGTTCTCTGGTTGGTTGTGTGCATCTTGCCAACACCCATCAAGATTGTCAATTAGTCATGAACCTGCCTCCAGTTGAAACATACCTTTCAAGTATATGTTATCACCAGTCTTCTTAGAAACTATCTAGTCATCCAGACATGCATCTCATAGCTTGCAGTACAAGGCTCATCGTTGTAAGCTCAATGTTTTTCTCAATGGATTCCTCTTATCTTGTCGAATCAGATTGCGAAGAGAAATGTATTGGCCTCATCAATGATGTTTAATTTATCACCTATATTCATATAGTGAAGTGCGCCTTTGAGCTTCAAAACAGATGGTCTCACAGTCAGTCTTGATGGTGTGTATCCTTTTAATGTTCATTCAAATGCATTCACACGATAACATCTGTCAGGAGTCATAGCCATGTTTCAGAGGGTAATTCAAGATGAAGATATGAAGTTGTCCTTCAAGTGCAACGTTGTTTTCAATTGCTGCTAGAGTTCACTAGATCATGGAATGTTTTTGAACAATATTGCCCCCGGTGTGATCTGAATGTGCTCGTTCATTGATTATCTTTCTTCGAACCACATTGTCCTTTGTTCACCGATTCTTCATTAAATCATCTTTCTTTGCCCCCCAGCTGAGCTGAATACTGTTTGTTTTCCTTCTCAGAGTCCACTGTATTGCCCCAAGGTGTCTCAACTTTTCAAGGAGTGTTGAGAAGAGTTGATGTCATTTCATGTCAAGGATTTCGCAGACTTAATCGATGTTCTTCTTTGTTCGACAATCTTTCTTGTTCTGGAATCAAATCTCATATTTCAAAGGTCATGTATATTCAAGTCTAATTGTTGAAATGAAATCAGAGAGATATCAGTTTTGAAAAAGATCTTTTGAAAATCAAGCTTTTTGGTCAAAGACCCAACACACGTCATTCAAAATATGTAATCCTTTTATTTGTCTTGTATTTTAAAAACATAAATTGACCCGTTGTAAGATTAAAATAGCCTTTCCCATGGTTCTTTGTGTCTACTTTAAACTCTGATTTTGGGAATATCTTTTTGATGGTCTTTGATGAGGTGACATTTTTGTGAATTTAAAAAACAAGATGCTCTCAGGCTTTATTAAGAAAGGTTGTTTCTTTTCTTAGCATTTATTTTATCAACATGCATAATAACCAGTAGCTTAATTCATGAAGTCACGACCCTTATAGAAAAGCTCTTCTAGTTTTGAGAGCATCATTTATTGGTTCAGATTGCTTACTTGATCGAAAAGGGCTTTTAAAAGCACGTAATGCAGGCTATGGTCATGGCGATGAAAGAAAGGGAAATTCACAAGCTTAAAAAGGTGTTTGAGGGTTTCAAAGACTTAGGATCAACATTAATTATTCATCAATTCTCTTTCTCTTGTTGTCTTTGTAGAGAAAGTGACATATAACCTTGTTAACCTCAAAGATCAGAATTCTCTTAACATAGGTCATAAAGCAAATCCAACTTCTTCCTTAATGAATAACCAATATACTCATTAGAGGCTTTATCATTGATACCAAAAGATAATGTTTGTAACTCGATATTTTTTCTGGTATTGACTTTTGGTGTATGCTGTGTCTTTTCTTAATTGAAACCTCTTTTGTTCTTCCTAGACTTGGCCTTCCTTCCTTAATTTTTGACTTGCCTTTAAGTGTTGGCAATTTCCACTCCTTTTTTATAGTCTTCCTCAAAGTTTTCTCACATGCCCCCAGTCTATGGTTTCTTTCTTTTAGCCCTCTCTTAATTGTTGGACTTTTTTTCTTAGCCTTTCTTTTATCCATTGATTCTATCAGTGTCTTCAAAATATCTCTTATTTGTCCCCAGTGTTGGGTGTGATCATATTCAGGGTTTCTTTTGAAAAGAAATGTTATATCAAGCTCAAATGGGGATTGCAAGGGATATATATCTTTAAAAAGTGAAGGGATGAACAAAGATGACATTTTCTCATTTCAAGCAAGGTCAATTAGAACCGATAAATTTTGATCTCGTCTAGTGTAATGATTTGGACTTATAAGAACCATGATTCACGAGTCCATAACTATTGAATCCACTACATGTCATTATGCATACTGCTAAAATTTAGCTACATGGTGTGTGGTTCAATTTCAAGTGTGAGTTCAAAATTTGTTTGGTCGCCTCATATTGTTTATCTTGATATTTTAACAAATATCGAGTCATTTCTGCAATCAAAACACTTTTAATCTTTTAGGATTGACTAGCTTTAATTTTGCATGTTGGAGCTTGATCAAAATATTTTGTCAAAATACCCTTTGAAAGAAGCATCTATTGATTTCAAAACAACAGGAAGACAAAGGAAAGACATGTTTCGTTCAAGGATGAGAAATAACCCTAAAACAAACTGCAAAATGGCAAAAATCCACAACAAAATGATTGACAATTCAACATCATTCTTGGATCAGCTTTTCTTGCAATATTTGTGCTTGGCCAAGCATTTTCGATCTTTTGTCAATCTGAGGATGTTCTGGTGACAATATGGTTCATGATATCATCTTTCACAAACTCAACTTGCTTCTTGCTCACCATGATCCGGTCTCGATTCTTGAAAATTTTGCAACTATTCAAATGAATGGCCCAAGACCCCACCATGATACTCACATCTCTTGTCTGGATTATACCACCTAGGAAATAGTGGTTGCATGGGATTTGACGGAGTCAGGACGACAAGTCTGGGGCGTAACAGATGCTGGTAGACAAACTTTAGTGGCTGAGGCATGTCAATCTTGGCAAAGACATTTGAGCAGTTGATGCTACAGTGAGACATGGCTAAACCATATAAATAACATTTTCCACCTTCAGAGTTATCTTCTGATTCATCTCTCATCATTGTTTTGGAATCCATGGCAGAACCTTCAATCTTTCCCATCATTATAGCTTGTTCAACTCTTATAGCCATCCTCACAATCTCATGCCAATCTTTTATGCTTGTTGTGGTTGTTTGAAGATTGGTGGAAACCTTTCAAGGTTGTTAGGTATCCTAGTAGCGCACAGCACTGCCACTGCCGACACGTGGAATCATGTATTGTCTCTACTATAAGAGAAATTGATGAATCTGAAACTCTTATGTCTCCTTCTTCGATTCCTCATTCGTGGTGCAGCAAACAAGCACCAATAAAGGGAGTTCTGTTATGTTGAAGTTTCAGTCTTCTTCATGTTTTTCAGTCTAGACATGTCTCTTCTCTCTACTTCTGCGTTTTAATGCTGACACTGGTAAGAGAAAAATTATAGATGATCTGAAACTACTGTATTCCTTCTTGGATTCTCCATTGGCAGATCCACAAATAGATCTTTGCAAAAAGAGCTCTGCTATATTGAAGTTTAATGCCAAATTATGTTTTTCAGACCAACATCCTGTGTTGCTGGACTGGAATGGAGTTCACAACATATGTGGCTAGAAAGAAGGCCTTTGCTCATGGCGTGAAAGGCTAACATCTATTGGATGCCATTGAAAGATGTGGAGGCAGTGAACAATTAACAGTGCAGCTGAACCAAAAAGGAGATTGTCTTTTGTTGATTACTGAAGGCGTTGCTGCTGCTGTTCATAATTGAGGAGAGGCAGTGCCACTTCAATGTTTTAGCCACTGCTGGTGGAGTGCTGAGAAAAAAGAGTTCATTATTTTTCCTTGTGTGGGACATAGACTGACAGTGCTTCCATAAGAGGCTGTGCAGACATTCCCTTTCCACTCTTGAAGTTCAACACTTGTTCAAGCAGATCGAGTTTAACTACTTCACATTTGATGCTCTCAATTTTGTTTTGACAATCGGTCTCTCGCCAACCTCTTTCTTCATTTTCTATCTTTTTTCAATCAGTATAGTAGACCTCGGGTGAGGGAACCAACTTTTCATCCTGGTGCATGCATGACAAATGTATGAGCATGTAATCTATATGATGAACTCACCCTTCGAGGGGTGACATATGGTCATAACTCTTGTATGATGAAACAAGAATCATGATTCTTGCCCAAACTCTACAATGAAAATTTTCTGAGTGACGGCCATTGTGTCACCCACAAGTCTTGAGTTCAAGATGCTTCAAGAAGGGTTTGCCCTGATGCAAATAATGATATCAAATACAACCTAAGGACAAGTTCTATTCATTATGTGAACATGGGTAGGTTGTCTACTTGGTCTCAAAAGGGTCTCATATCTGCCCAGTGACGATCTTCGTAAAAACAGTATAGGGGCGTTGCAAGAAACGGTTAAGGCACGTATACCCATCATTACCAAGCAGGCACTCAGATATGAGTTGGGTGTTTCAAGCATCTGAACCCTGACCAATAGTCATAGGGCAGATCGCTAGTTCCCCACCTAACCTAGAAGCTTGTGTGTGCTTTCAAAAATTAAAACAGGTGATGCATGAGACAATTCTATAAAATGCATGTAAACAAAAACATTAAAAAAATACAAAAACTTAAAGCACATCAAATACACAAAGCTCAGTCCAATATTGTCAGAACAGTACCTTCCCCAGCGAAGTCGCCATTCTGTTGCAAATCACCCGCGCGGCGTTCGTTGGCGATTTTTCTTTTGTTTGATTGATTGGTTCTTAGGAGTCTTCACCTAGTATTTGATTCAGGGTTACTAGGAAACCCAGATGTACTGGTCTTTGTCAGAGATTCACGAGTAAGGGGCTGGTTGTCGTTAGGGAAGGTATTAGCACCCCTAACGCACCCTACATGAGGTAAGCTGCTTCGCGACTTGATGTAATTTAATTTTTTTTGAAAGTTGTCTTGCCAATGATTTCTTAAAAACTAAAGAAAAGTTCTCCTCGGTAAGGAGATCCTTATCTTATCGGATAAAAAAACCTAATTGCTCTAACATCAATGAAAACAAAACAAACTTTTCTATTTAATATCAAGAATACATCTTACGTATAAGATTATAATCTTGGATACCAAAAGAAAAATATTTTTTTGTTAAAAGGGAAAGGGGGGGCGGCCGGTTCTGTTTTGCTTTTTTTTTTTGGGTCCGCTGAAATGAGCGGCGGCTTGAGTTAAAGAGAAGAAAGGGTTATGGTTATTAGGGTTTTTTGTGGTTTAGGGTTTCTTTGTAATTCCCTCAATTGTGCAAAATTGCCCCCCCTTGTGTGTGTTGTAGAGACTAGTATTTATAGGTAAAAGTATTGCTAGGTTTCCAAACTTGGTCCCTCAACTTCTTTCTTTTTTTTGTAAATTTGATTTTTCTTATTGTTTTGGATTTTTCTTATTTTTTTTTGGATTTTTCTTATCAACATCGCCTTGAATGAGGAAAATCAGTGATTTTAAAAATAACACGTTAAAAGTCGAACACGTTCTAAAAACCTTTGAAAATTTAAATTCTTTTGAGATGATGCTAAAAATGATAAAAATGATGCAAATATATTAAAAAAACATATTTTTTGGATTTTCATTGTTTTTCGCTATTTTTGGAAAAATGTTTTTTGAAAATTTATCAAAACATGGGTCAAAAATTGGGTAGCAAAAGCAAGTATGAGTTATGATTGAGCCTTTGGAAACTGTTTAAAGCATGAGCTTGTTCATGGAGGCATTCCTTGAAAGAAGGCAAAGTTGGACAGTCATTGGTTGAGTCTTCATTGGTTTCACAAATTTGACACACAATTTCCTGAACAGATTTTAATTGACCACTCTTTTTCAATTCTAGTGCCTCGACTTTTCAGCTAAAGATGCAAACTTGGCTTAGAGATCATGATCTTCCCTAAGGTTGTACATTCCTCTACTAGATGTATAAGGTTGAGTTTTACTTGGTGCCTCATAAGTGCCTGTAGTGTCCTAATTTTGAGCATTTTCAGCTAGTAAGTCTAGGTACTCCATTGCTTCATTAGGGTCTTTATCTTCAAAAGTTCCATTGCACAACAATTCCACCATTTGTCTATCTTTAGGTGTTAACCCTTCATAAAAATGTGAAATCAATCTCCATGTTTCAAAACCATGATGAGGGCAAGTATGAAACAAATCTCGATACCTATCCCAACATTGGTAAAATGTTTCTTTTGTTTTTTGAGTGAAAGTTGTGATTTGTCTTTTGAAAGAGTTTGTTTTATGAGATGGAAAAAACTTTTTTAAAAACTGTTGTTGCATTTCATCCCAAGCATGAATGGATCCTGACCTAAGATTTTGTAGCCATGTTTTAGCGTTATCTTTTAATGAAAAAGGAAAAAGCTTTAATCTGATGGTGTTCATGCTATAATTTAAGTCATTATAGGTGTTACAGACCTCCTCAAATTCCCTTAAATGCAAGTATAGATTTTCTAAATCTAAGCCATGAAAAGAAGGTAAAAGTTGAATAATGCCTGACTTAAAATTGAAGTGAGATGCATCAGAAGGGAAAACTATACATGAGGGTGCACTTGTTCTTGTGGGATTCATATGGTGTATAAGTGTTCTAACTCGATTATTCTCATTATGAAGTGATTGGTTATCTTTGTCATAACCCATTTTTGGGTCACTCCCAAATTCATTTTTCTTTTCTCCATAAAAAAAAAGAAGACACGGTGCCGTTTTAAACGGTACTGTGCATATTCTTCTCCCCTGCGAATGCAAAGACAGGGGAGAAGAAGATTTTTGAAAATTTTTCCCGCTATTCTTCCCCTCTCTCTTTCCCCTCCCACTTGCACAAAACCCATACCTATAAGCCCATGCCGCCATGATGAAGAAAACAGGAAACCATGCCCTGCCAGCAGCTCCCATCACCCACCTTACCCTGCGCCATGACAGGGGTAAGGTGACCCTCTCCTCCTCTGCTTATAAATACCAGAGGAGGAACCAGCAAGTAGGGGGGGCAAAATTTTGTAGAAGGAGAAGCAAACGACATATTCAAGGGGGGAAAGCTCGGAAAAAACAGAAGAAAAAAGGGCATAAAACAGGAGAGCTGGAAGGATTTTTTGAAAGAGAAAGTGAGGGAGACCGAGAGAGAGAGACCGACAGTTTTGGAGAGAAAAAGAGGTGAAACCGAAAGAAAAAGACAGGGGAGTGAAAGAGCAGGAAGGAAAAAGAAAGAAAAAGAAAAAGAGAGGAGAGAAAGGGAAGACAACAGAGAAGAAGGAGGAGCAGCACAACAGCTGCCATCTTCCTCCCCCTGCTGCAAAACGGGTGAAAAAGAAGGAAAACAGCAGCACTGGTGGTCACAACCACTGTGCCGCGACTCCCCCATTTCTGTTCCTCCCCATCGCCACCGCAGCAACTCCACCATGAGCCCTCGTCAAAAAAGAAAAAAAAAGGACGAAGAGACAGAGGAGTAGGAGACAGAAACGGGAAGAAGAAGAAACACAGAACAAAGAAAGGGCAGAACCGCCGTCTAGCATCGCCATCCACTGCGAGCACACCGCCTGACCGCCGACGTTAGCCTCTGTCATCACCACTAACAGCACTGCCTCACCATTCCAGGTAACCTTCCTTCCCCTTTGTTGGTTCGTTTTCGTTTGCATGCAAAATGAAATATAATTAGGTGGTTACTGTGTAGAGCACAATAACCACCTAATTATAATTCACTGGTTACTGTGCTCAGCACAGTAACCAGCAATCCACCCTTTTGTTTGTTTTGGGCTGGAACATCAGCCCAACCCACGCGACTGGGCTGAGTCCAGCCTTGTAGCTGGGCCGATACAGGCCCAGCTCACATAATCGGGCCGGGTCCGGCCCAGTTCCATTTTAAAAAAAATATTTTTAAAAATTGCAATTTTTCAACGTATTTTTGTACGCCATTTTGATTAATATCGGTCTGTATTTTTATATCGTAAAAATACACATCCAGTATTAAAATACCCGGTTTTCGTTAAAACATTAAAAAAAAAATGTTTTTGTTTTCATGCATACGACCAAATCTCTCAAAGCTAAAAAACTCATATTCTATTTTCATACAACAAAGAAAACTTAAAAAAAAAAAAAAATTTTAACATGCATTTTGGCTGTAATAACCAGTTTATTAAAGTCACGAGAACTTGGCCAATATTTCAAAAAAATCCAAAAAAATTATTTTTTTTTCTGTTAATATCTGGGATTATGAATTTATACGTAAAACGTACTCCCGATATTAAAAAGGTAGTTTTTTTATTTGATGCTAGAACGGTTAGGTTTTACCCCATTAAGATAAGAACCTCCTTATTGAGGAGAGCTTTTCTTGAATCTTAGACAGACAGGACCAACAATTAGAAAACGCGACCAAACCTTAGATTTTGATCAGACAAATAAAACAATGCAGCTTACTTTAGGTAGGGCGTATTTGGGGTGCTAATACCTTCCCTTTACGCAACCAGTCTCTGTACATGATCTCTGAGACCAGTTAGGGTTCCTAGTGACCAGAATACTAGGTGACGACTCCCATTCTATTTTTTCCACTGATAAAAAGACAAGAATTCATTGTCTCCCCATATTTGCCAGATAGATACACACATATTGAGTGTGGAGGACGATCGCCGCGACACCGCACATATGCGACTTTAAAAATGGTCCTCGATTCTAGAAAACAGTCAGCCCAATTTCAACATTGGATCTCTAAACAGGCCACTACAGGCCCGGAACAAGACAAAACCAAGCTTAAAGTTGTAGGTTGGATCGGTGTAAGAGTAAGGCATTGTTTGTAAGCTCGGCCAACCGTAATATTTTTTAATTTAAAATATATTAAATTAATATATATTTTTGTATTAAATACATCAAAATTATAAAAAAATAATAATTTGAAAAGTGTATTTAACTAAAAAAATTAACACGTCCTAAGAGTGTAAGTCAAAAGCCTTTTTAATTATCTATGACAGAACTGGTGCATGGATAACAAACTCAAGAACTAAATCTGAGGCTAAAGATAGAAGCCCGTCATCTCGATAGATGAAGACTGAACCCAACGTTTACCCTAATTGTTTGATTCACCCTGCATATTTCTCAAAGAGGTCTTAAATCATGTAGAACTAGCTTGCAACTTTAATGCTTTATTTGTTAGCAAATCTCATTAATTCTAGTTTAGAGAAAAGTATACACACGAATTCTTTATTTTGTTAGGTATAGGGAAATCAAACGGGCCTGGTTTTGTCTCAGTCTAAATTGTAGGAGCATTCCATAAATAGAGAGTTTTTTTTAAAAAAAAAAAACAGTAAGAGACATTGTATCTCGTTTCTGTGTATTTTAGAGAGTAATCTTTCTAAAATATTAAATTTAAGGTTAAGGAATATTTTTTAATCATCATCACCAAAGCTACTCCTGCTCCTTGAGTTTGAATAGAGTGAAATGAACTTAAGAGGATAAGGTGTTACTTTCACAAAAAGTTCAACACATGCTTAGTGATCGGATCAAAGCAATTATAATTAGGAGGAAATATCCAAATGGAAAGTTACAAAAAGATAAGAATAAATAAAAGATACCAAATGATATCTGATTAAAATAATTAACAAATGGATTAATTTGTCAGCCACCCTTTTTGGATTCATAACCAGTCACTATGATTGCGATTATATTTATTACTTAATTCCCCAGATAAACTCGGTCGTCTCCTAATCAAGCATACTTATATCTTTGACCCTCACGCCTAGAACAACGTCCATGAATTGAACTCAATACCAGAAAGAAAAAAAAACTGATGGGAAATACTTGTAATTCATGTGAATCCACCTCAGTGGTCACAGCAAAGCTGATCTTTGAAGATGGCAAACTCGAAGAATTTTCATACTCAATCAGGGTTTCGCAGATAGTACGAAGAAACCCTAAGTGTTTTGTATGCAAAGCAGACGACATGGAATTTGATGAATATGTTCCAGCGATCAATGAAAACGAACATCTTCAGTTAGGCCGTCTTTACTTCGCGTTGCCATCAAGTTGGTTAAACAATCCTCTTAGCACTGAACAGATGGCTGCCTTGGCAGTGAAGGCAAATTCAGCCCTGAAGATGAGTACCAGGGGCGGATTTTGTTGGTGTTGGATAAAGAAAGTGGATCCCGCGATTGAGTGGAGTAGCAAGAGCCCTAGTGATGAGACTAGTCCGATGGTGGCGGCAGGCACCCACAGTGATGGCGGAGGATTTGTTGCGGAGAGAAGAGGGGAGAGTGGTGGCAGAGAAAGGAAATCAACGACTAGATTGACTTCAAGATTGAGTGCTATCTTGGAGGAGTAAGGTGAGGGGTGCATTTTACTCATTGGTAAATATGCATGTTAAGTTTCTTGAATTAACGTAATTATTTTCTCTCCTCTTAATTTAAAGTCGGAGCAACAAGATCTGATAATGATTTTAATCATGTTATATATCCCTTTTAAGTTTTAAATTAGGAGTTAATATATAGTTTACGATTTTTAAAGATCATTTAACATTGATCAGTTTATGGGATTTAGAGTTTGATGATCACCGATGCTCCAACCAATTGTAAAACTAGCAGCTAATCTTTTGGTGCCCATAGTTTAGAAGAAAAAAAAACTAGGGCTGTGTA
>Ga0307515_10020223_pt1 | contig 11895 bp, 13 predicted proteins | sample 17_EM_MG_FD_194513 | JGI IMG/M metagenome (GOLD analysis project Ga0307515, IMG submission 194513) | Populus trichocarpa ectomycorrhiza microbial communities from riparian zone in the Pacific Northwest, United States - 17_EM | ecosystem: Host-associated > Plants > Roots > Unclassified | place...
CTCGGGGCGGTGGTGCTGCTCAGTTGTGCAAACGCACGCTGTAGTGACGGTTAGGCGTTGGTTGGCTGCAGTGAAGATTTAACAAGCAGCCCGCGGCGCTGACAGCTCGGTTAGGCAATTTCACCGTTCTCAGCAGTCTCTCGAAGCGGAGCGAGTGAGCTCAAACCATCTGGGCTCGACCGAATAACCATTGGTTATTCGCTGACCTCCAACTCTTCATTTGCGGGCGAAGCGGCTGCGGCGAATAATTTGGGCACAGCAACAACGCAGTTCGCCGCTATCTACGCAGGTCGGACGAGAAGAGACATCACGATGACCCAGCGGAACCGCCGCAACTTTCTCGGCTCGCTGCGAGTCGCATGCATGGCCTCCATCGCCGGCATTGCATGGATCTGCATTCCAACGACGGCGGGTGCGGCCGACGAGCCATGGCCTTCACGGCCAATCCGCTTCGTCGTCCCCTTCGCCGCGGGTGGCGCGACCGATGCGATGGCGCGCCTGCTGGCGCAACGCATGGCGACGGTCTGGAAGCAACCCGTCATCGTCGACAACAAGCCCGGCGCCGGCACCGTGCTCGGCAGCGACATCGTCGCCAAGGCGCCAGCGGACGGCACGACCTTCGGCATCGTCGTGTCGGCCCACGAGATCAACCCGAGCCTGCGTCCCAAGTTGCCTTACGACACGCTCAAGGATTTCGCCGCCGTCAGCGAGCTGGGCCTGCAGCACATGGTCATCGCGGCCAACCCGTCCTTTCCGGCCGACAACCTGGCTCAATTGATCGAGTTGGCGAAGAAGCAACCCGGCAAGATCAGCTATGCGAGCTCGGGCAGCGGCACCGCCTTGCATCTGGGCATGGAACTTCTCAAGACGCGCGCCGGCATCGACATCCTGCATGTGCCCTACAAGGGCGGTGCACCGGCGCAGCAGGACGTGATCGGCGGCCAGGTGCCGCTGCTCGTCGACATCTATCACAGCAGCGCGCCCTTCATCAGGGCGGGCAAATTGAAGGCGATCGCGCTCTTCAGTCCGGAGCGCCCGAAGTCGCTGCCTGCTATCCCCATCATCGCCGAGACCGTGCCCGGCGTGAGCGCCGTCAGCGTGCTCGGCGTGGTCGCACCGGCGGCGACGCCGCGCGCCATTGTGGTCAAGGCCAGCTCCGACATCGCCGCGGTCATTCGCTCGCCCGACTTCGTCGAACATCTGCAATCGATGGGCGTCGAAGCTGTCGGCTCGACCCCCGAACAGTTCGACGCGATCATTCGCGCCGACATCGAGAAGTGGGCGCCGGTGGTCAAGTCATCCGGCGCGCTGCCCGATTGAGCCACGACGCCGGCCGCTTTGCCCATCCCCATCACGAATCACCACTTAGGGATCTTTCATGACCACCGAATGCCTTCAGCATCAATCACAATCCTTCGCGTGGAAGGCTGCCTCCTTCAAGAGCTCGGCCGACTACAGCCTCAAGCTCAGTGAAGCCGAGCAGGCCGAGATCGTCGCAGCCGTTCGCGCCTTGCCCGACGTGAGCCACCCGCAAGGCGCGGGCGCCGCCGCCTTCGCGATGGCGTCGCTGACGCCGCGACTCCAGGCCGCTTACGAAGACGTGCGCAGCGGCAGAGGTTTCGTCGTCATCCGCGGCCTGCCGGTCGACAGCCTGAGCAAGGACGAATTCATCGCCGCGGTCTGGGGCGTTGGCCAGCATTTCGGCAATGCACTGTCGCAGAACACCAGCGGCGACCTGATCGGCCACGTGGTCGACGCGACGGCCCAAGACGCGACGCCGCGCATGTACCGCAGCAACCTCGAACTGCGTCCGCACAACGACATCACGGCGATGATCTCGCTGGCCTGCTGGCACAAGTCCGAGACCGGCGGCGCGTCGGTCATCGTGAGCGCGGTGACCGTGCACGATGCGCTGTGCAAGGACCATCCGGAAGTACTGGCGCCGCTTTATCGCGGTTTCCACTACCACCAGGTCGGCGAAGAAGCGCCGGGTGGGCCACCCGTGACCCGGCAGCGCGTGCCGCTCTTCGCGGTGCGCGACGGACAACTCAGCTCGCGTTACCTGCGCTCCAACCTGGTCGCCGGACATCGTGCGCTCGACATGCCGCTGACGAATGAAGACATCGCCGCCCTCAACACCTTTGATGCGGTCGCCACCGCGCCCGAGAACCGGCTGGCGTTCTTCCTGGAACGCGGCGACATGCTGGTCGTCAACAACTACACCGTGATGCACGCGCGCACCTCGTTCAAGAACTATCCGGAGCCCGAACGCAAGCGGCACCTGGTGCGGCTCTGGATGGACCGCCCGGGCTTTCGCGACGTGCCCGGCGAGTACATCTTTCACGAAGTCAACGGCGTGCCGAAGCGCGAGGGCAAGAGAGCCTCGCTCAACTTCAAGAAGCTCTATGCGGACGATCCGCTGGCGAGCGGCGGCGTGGCCGACCTCAAGGTGACCGACGAAATGGCAGCGAGCAACGGTTGAGCTGCGGACGCGCCAGCGCACGCCGCTTCGGTTAGGGTTCGCGCATCGACACCAACCGGGCGACGACGTGAACCTGCGAGAGATGGAAGTGTTTCGTGCCGTGATGCTGAGCGGCACCGTCAAGGCCGCGGGCGCGCTCATGCACATTTCGCAGCCGGCGGCGAGCAAGCTGCTGGCCCTGGCCGAGCGGCACGCGGGCCTGCGCCTTTTCGAGCGCGTGCGCGGCCGGCTGGTTCCGACGCAGGAGGCGCACCAGCTCTATCCGGAGATCGAGGCGGTATGGAAGAGCATGGAGAAGGCGCGCTCGGTCACGCGCGAGCTGGCGGCGCCGCGGGGCGGGAGCCTTCGCATCGCGAGCACCGCGCGCTTCTGCACGTTTCTGCTGCCGCAGGCCGCGACGGCGTTGTACGCGGCGTTCCCGCAGTTGACCATCCACGTCGACATGGTGATGCCGCATCTCGTGAGCGACGCGGTCGCGCGCGGCATGTGCGACATCGGCCTGGAAATGCTGCCGACGGAGCATCCCGAGCTGGAGATCGTGCGCACGCTGCACTGCGGCCTCGTCTGCGTCATGCCCGAAGGCCATCGCCTGGCACGCAAGAAGGTCGTCAAGGCCGAAGACCTTCGCACGGAACGCCTGATTGCGCTGTCGCAGGCGCCGCCCTTCGGCCATCTGCTTGAGCAGGTGTACGGCGGCCAGATGCAAGGCATGCGCGTCGACCTGGAAGTGACGTCCGGCACGGTCGCTTGCTGGTTCGCGCAGGCCGGCGCCGGCATCGCCTTGCTCGACGCGCCGACCGCGGCGGGCGGCGCCTTCAAGGGCCTCGTCGTCCGGCCGTTCTCTCCGAGCCCGCGCATCCCGGTGCAGATCCTGCGCGGCAAGCATCGCTCGATGACGCCGGCCGCGCGCGAGTTTTGCGAAGGCTTCGAGCGGCTGTGGAAGCAGCACGTCGCGCCCGTGCGGCGCTGAGCATCTCGCGCGGGCGCGACCTCGAGGTTTTTTTCGCCGACGCGGGCCTGACGTCGTGACCGTCGCCGCCCGAGGCCGTTATGCCTTCGGGTATTCCCTTTGTTGACGAATCATTAAATGAAACATCAAATAGACGACATGAAAGCAAGCGATTTGTTCAACGTCGAAGGCCGCGTTGTCGCCATCACGGGCGCCGCCGGCGGTATCGGACTGGCCTATGCCGAAGTGATGGCGGCCAACGGCGCCAAGGTCAATCTCATCGACATCGATCCGCAGGCACTTTCAGCGGCCGTCGGGCGGCTCCAGGCCGACGGCAGCGACGTCCACGGCGAGGTGGCCGACGTGACGAAGCCCGACACGGTTCGCCAGGCTTTCGCCAACATCGTCGACCGCCACGGCCGGCTCGACATCGTGTTCGCCAATGCCGGGATCAGCGGCGGCCCGGGCTTTCTCAACGGTGCCGGCGAGCGCAATCCGGCCGGCGCGATCGAGAACCTCTCGCTCGAAGTGTGGGAGCGCGTCATTGCGACCAACACGACCTCGGTCTTCCTCACCTTGCAGACCGTCGTGCCGTACATGAAGAAGCAGCAGGGCGGCGGACGCATCATCGTCACGAGCTCGATCTCGGCATCGAAGACCGAGACGCTCGTCAGTTCGATCTACGCGACCTCGAAGGCGGCCGTCGGTTACCTGGTGCGGCAGGCCGCACATGAGCTCGCCAAGTACAACATCCTGGTCAATGCGATTTCGCCCGGCCCGGTCATCACCAACATCGGCGGCGGACGGCTCAAGGACGCCACGGCCCGCAAGCCCTTCGAGCGCGCTGCGCCGCTCGGGCGCATCGCCACCACGCAGGACCTTCAAGGCGCCGCGTTGTACCTCGCTTCGTCCGCGTCGAGCCTCGTCACCGGGGCGCAGATCCTCATCGACGGCGGCACGGCGCTCGGCCCGGCGGATTGAAGCCAATCACATGAACACCCAGAACAACGTCAGCGACATCCGCGAGCCACTTCCCATCGAGATCACATCGCCCGACGGGCACGTCTTCGGTTGCTGGGTCGTTCCGGCCGAAGGTATGTCGCGCGGTGCCGTCATCGTGCTGCAGGAAATTTTCGGCGTTAACGCGCACATCCAGTCGGTCTGCGTTCGGCTCGCCAAGGAAGGCTATGACGCCTATGCGCCCGCGCTCTTTGATCGCCTGCAGCCCGGCTTCACGTCCGGCTACAGCAAGGAAGAGGTCGCGGAAGCGCTCAAGTTCCTGCCGCGGCTCGACTGGCCCGCGATGGTGGCGGACACGCTCGCGACCATGGACGTCGCGAAGCAGACCCAAGGCTCCGTCGCCCTGATGGGCTTCTGTCTCGGCGCCTCGGTCGCGTGGATGGCGGCACAGTCCCGGCCCGGCATCGCGGCGGTGGTCGGCTACTACGGCGGCCAGATCGTCCAGCACCTCGACCGGCCGGCGCAGAGCGCGACCTTGCTGCACTATGGCGAAGCCGATCACACGATCCCGATGGCCGATGTGGAGCGCATCCGCTCGGAGCGGCCCGAGTGCGAATTGCATCTCTACGCGGCGGGTCACGGCTTCAACTGCGATGCACGCGCTTCGTACGAGCCCGCGTCTGCGACGGTGGCCTGGGACCGCTCGATGCAGTGGCTCGCGGCGCACAGGGGTTGACATGGCCGGCAAGAAATTGGAGCCCCCCGACAGCGCCTTGGGCTTGCTCGCCGCACCGATCGCGCCGCTGGCCGACGAGTACATCGCCGTGCTGGCCATGAGCCTTGCCGGTCGGCTGAACCGCGGCGCGTCGAACTACTACCTTAAGCATTTCGACATCAGCATGGTCGACTACCGGATCGTGCTGGCGCTCGGGCTCGCGAAGAACCTGAACATCAGCGCGGTAGCGACTTCGGCCGATGTCGACAAGGCCGCTGCAAGCCGCAGTCTCCGCGCGCTGGAACAGCGCGGCGTGGTCGAGCTGGAGCAGACCGCGACGCGCGGCCGCGCGGCCATTGTCCACCTCACGGAGTCCGGCCGAGAACTCGAACGCCAACTCAAGAAATCGTCGCGCCTGCGAGAGCGGCGCCTCATCGCCGGGCTCTCCGAGGACGAGCACAAGCAGGCCGTCGCGCTGCTCAAGAAGCTCGTCGCCGGCGTACCGCACATGAACAAGGAATGAACTCCGTGACATCGATCTACGAAAATCCCCTCAAGTTCAAGCGCATCGAGGTCCGCCCGATGAACAGCACCATCGGCGCCGAGATCCATGGCGTCGACCTGACCCGCCCGCTCGACGAGCAGACCTGGCAAGAGGTGCGGCAGGCCTTCGCCGACTACCTCGTCGTCTACTTTCCGAACCAGCCGCTGACGCACGATCAGCATCTGGCCTTCAGCGAGCGCTTCGGCCCGCTGATGGCGATGCCGCAGCTGCTGTCGGTCGAAGGCTACGAGCAGATCCACATCATCAAGCGCGACGCCGACGACAACAGCCGCGTGATCGGCGAAAGCTGGCATTCGGACAGCACTTACTTCGAGTCGCCGCCGGCCGCGGTGATCATGCGCTCGGTCACGGTGCCTGAATTCGGCGGCGACACAGGCTTCCTGAGCATGTATGCCGCATACGAAACGCTGTCGCCCAAGCTGCGCTCGATTCTCGACGGGCTCAATGTCGTGCACAGCGCGACGCGCATCTACGGCTCGGCCTATCACGCGCAGAAGAAGAAGTTCAGCTCGGTCAATGCGCGCACCGATCTCGACATCGAAGCCGGCGACCGCGAGCAGATCCATCCGGCGGTGTGCACGCATCCGATCTCGGGTCGCCGCTTTCTGTACCTGAACCAGGTCTACGCGCAGCGTTTCGAAGGCATGACGGAGGCCGAGAGTCTGCCGCTGCTGCGCTTCCTCTACGACCACGCCGCGCGCTTCGAGAACACCTGCCGAGTTCGCTGGCAGAAGGATCAGGTGCTGATCTGGGATAACCGTTGCGCGATGCACAAGGCCATTCCGGACTACATCGGCCGCGCCCGCTACATGACGCGCACGACCATCGCCGGCGAGCCACCGCGCTGAGATTCCACCGAGCCTACCGAGACACCCACCGAGGAGACCCCCATGAAAAGCAAACTCTTTCGCAGAACCTTCGTCGCTGTCGCGGCCGTCGGCGCCATCGTTGCCGGCGCCGGCCTGTTGTCGGCCACCCCGGCCATGGCACAGGCCGCGCCCGCGCTCACCACGGTCAATGCCGGCTTCGTGCCCGTGACGGACGTTGCCGCGCTCTACCTCGGCGAGGAGGTCGGCATCTGGAAGAAGCACGGCCTGCAGCTCAAGGCCAACGTGGCATCGACCGGCGCGGTGCCATCCGTCATGAGCGGCGAATACCACTTCGGCTTCACCGCGCTGGTCAATGTGCTGCAGGCGCGCGACAAGGGCTTGCCGCTCAAGATCATCGCGGCCGGTTCGAGCTCGACAGGCGTGAAGGGCGCCGACGTGACGATGATCCACGCCGGCCCACAAAGCGGCGTCAAATCGGCCAAGGATCTCGAAGGCAAGACGGTCAGCGTGAACGCGCTCAACGGTCTGCTGCAGATGCTCGGCAAGGCGGCGGTGAAGGCCGACGGCGGCGATCCGGCCAAGGTGCGCTTTATCGAACTGGGCTTCGCCGAAGCACTCGCCGCATTGCAGGCCGGCAAGATCGATGCGATGGTCGGCGCTGAGCCCTTCGGCACCGCGGCCATCGCAGCCGGCTTTCCGCCGATCGCTTCGCCGTACCAGTCGATGTCGACCAAGAGCATGCTGACCTCGTCGTACTTCACGAGCGAGCCGCAGATCAAGGCCAACCCCGAGCTGTTCAAGAAGATTCGCGCTGCCATCAACGAATCGCTAGAGTATGCGCAGAGCCATCCGGACGAAGTGCGCAAGCAGCTGCCCAAGTTCACCAAGCTCGGCCCCGATGTGGCGGCCAAGCTGATCCTGCCGCGCTACCTGACCGACATCCCGCGTGACTCCGTCGAGATGTTCTCCAAGACCGGCAACGAATTCGGCATGCTCACCAAGCCTGCCGTGTACGACGTCGCCGTCTGGACCGAAGGCAAGTGATCGTGGCCGCGAGCAACGGACTGGCGGGGAACGACGCAGTGCCGCGGATGACGCCGGCTGCTCGCGACCGCGCCTTCGACACGGCCACGATCACGCGATGGCTGGGCAGCATGATCGGCATCCTTTTGCTCGCCGCATTGTGGGAAATCGCGCCGCGTGCGGGATGGCTCAACCGCGACTTCTTTCCGCCGCTGTCGGTCGTGCTGGGACGCCTATCGGTGCTCGTTGCGACCGAGGAATTCTGGGGCTTCGTCGCCAGCACGATCCGAACCTGCGTGTTGGGCCTGGCCATCGCGGCCATTGCCGGCGTGCTCATGGGTCTGGCGATCGGGCTCACGCCCGGTGCGCGCAAGTACACGCACTCGACCATCGAGTTCCTGCGGCCGATCCCGTCGGTCGCGCTGATTCCGGGCGTGATCCTGCTCTTCGGTGCCCGCTACCAGTCGGGCGTCGTACTCATCACGTACGCGGCCTTCTGGCAAGTCCTGCTGCAGATGCTCTACGGCCTGAACGACATCGACAGCGTGGCGCGCGACACCGCGCGCACCTTCCGTTTCAGCCGCTTCGGCTATGTGCGCCATGTGGCCTGGCCGACCTTGCTGCCCTACCTGTTCACCGGCTTGCGGCTCGCCGCCGCCATGGCACTGGTGCTGGCAGTGACGGCGGAGATGGTCATCGGCAGCCAGGGCGTCGGTCGCGGCATCGTGGTGGCCCAGGCCTCCAATGCGACGCCCGAGGCCTACGCCTATGTGCTCGTGGCGGGCCTGATGGGCGTGGCCATCAACATGGCGGCGCGCCTGCTGGAACGACGCCTGCTTCAATGGCACCCGAGCGTGCGCAATGCCGGAGGAGCACGATGATCCGGTCCTTCCTGCGCAAGTTGATGGTCGAGCTGGCGCTGCCGCTCATCCTCTTCGGCCTGCTCTATGCGCTGAGCGCCGATTCGACCAACTTCTACTTCCCGTCGCTCGCCGCAGTGCTCGAAAAGTTCAACGGCCTGTGGCTCGGCCCGCGATTCTTTTCCGACGTCATCCCGAGCTTCCAGCGGCTGATGGCTGGCTACTTGATCGCCAGCATCCTGGGCACGGCCATCGGCATCGTCATCGGCGGCCACGCCGGCGTTCGCCGCGCGGCCGAGCCGGTGCTGGAGTTCTTCCGCGCCGTGCCGCCCGTCGCCATGATCCCCTTGCTGATCATGAGCATGGGTTTCGGCGACGCGATGAAGATCACCGTCATCGTGGCGGGCGCGATCTGGCCGATCCTGCTCAATACGGTCGAAGGCGTGAAGGCGGCCGACTCGGTGCTCGACGACACCTGCCGTACCTACCAGATCAAGGGCCTGGCTCGACTCTGGCACTTCATCCTTCCGGCCGCGTCGCCACAGATCATCGTCGGCATGCGGCTCGGGTTGTCCATCGGCATCGTGCTGATGGTCATCAGCGAGATGTTCGCTGCGCTCGACGGGCTGGGCTCGGCCATCATCTATTTTCAGCGCAGCTACGAGATCCCGCAGATGTGGAGTGGCGTGCTGATGCTCGGCCTCTTCGGCTTCGGCCTGTCGATGGCCTTCAGGCTGTTCGAGCACCACGTGCTCGGCTGGTACTACGGAATGCGCGATCTCGAAAGAAAGAGCTGAACCATGAGCGCTGTCATGAACAACGAAGAACCCAAGGTCGGCACATCCGGCGCTTCCGTCGCGTCGGTGGTGTCGGTCCAGCATCTGAACAAGGTCTACGAATCGAAGGAGCGGCGCGTCGAAGCCATCGGCGACCTGAGCTTCGAGGTGCGGCATGGCGACTTCACCTGCATCGTCGGCCCTTCGGGCGCCGGCAAGACCACCTTGCTCAAATGCCTGTCGGGCCTGCTGGCACCGACGCGCGGCACCATCCGCGTGAACGGGCACGACGTGACGTCGCCGCCTGAAGAAATGGCGATCGTGTTCCAAGAATACGGCCGCAGCCTGTTTCCGTGGAAGACCGTGCGAGAGAACGTCGAGTTGCCTTTGCGCGAGCGCAAGGTGCCCAAGGACCAGCGCAAGCGTATGGTCGATGCGGCGCTCGAAGCCGTGGCACTCGCGGGCGTCGGCGACTCGTATCCATGGCAGCTTTCGGGCGGCATGCAGCAGCGCGTCGCGATCGCGCGCGCCGTCGCCTATCAACCCAAGGTGATGGTGCTCGATGAGCCGTTCGCGGCGGTCGACGCGCAGACGCGGGCCGACCTCGAAGACCTGATGCTGCGGCTGTGGAGCGAGTTCGACCTGACCGTGATCTTCGTCACCCACGACATCGACGAAGCCGTGTATCTGGGCCAACGGGTCCTCGTGCTGTCGTCTTCGCCGACACGGGTGCTGGACGATGTGCCCGTCGACATTCCCGCGCCGCGCACGCAGGCGTTGACGCGGGTCGAACCCGGCTTCGCGGAACTGCGAACGCGTGTCTATCGGGGCATCCAGGCCGCGAAGGCTCAGAAGGTCAGCCCATGAAGCGCCGGACGCTGTTGGGAACGATGGGGGTTACCGCTCTGTCGATGTCAGGAGCCGCGAGCGCGTGGGCGCAGACTGCGGTCTTTCCGAAGCCTGGCAAGGTGATTCGCATCATCGTCGGATTCGCACCCGGCGGACCGACCGACACGCAGGCGCGTGTGCTGGCGCTGGAGATGTCGAAGTCGATCGGCACCTCGGTCATCGTCGAGAACAAGCCCGGCGCCAGTGGCGGCATCGGCGCCATGGAGGTTGCGCGCGCCGAACCGGATGGCCACACGCTGATATACATCTCGGACGGCGTCGTCACGCAAAATCCGCACACGCTGAAGTCTGTTCAGTACGACGCGCTGAAGGACTTCACGCCCATCGCGCAGACCACCGCCGGCGGCGTGGTACTTGTGATGACGCCGGCGCTGCCCGTCAAGACGGTGAGTGAACTCGTCGCGTACGGCAAGGCCCATCCGGGGACGCTCTCGTATGCGTCGTTCGGCACCGGCACCGTATCGCACATCTACGGCGAAGTGCTGCGGCAGACGACGGGCATCGACCTCGTCCATATTCCCTACAAGGGCAGCGCCGACGCGCTCAAGGACCTGCTTGCCGGACGGGTGCAGCTGATGTTCGACTCGCCTTCCACCGCTGTGCAATATGCCAAGGACGGGCGCCTGCGGATTCTTGGCAGCGCCGGGGAGAAGCGGCGCAGCCTGATGCCCGACACGCCCACGCTGCTCGAACTCGGCCTGCCCGGCTTCGAAATCCGTGGCTGGAACGGGCTCTTCGGGCCGGCGAAGATGAGCGATGCCGTGCTGCAGCCGCTCTATGCCGGTGTCAGCGCGGCGACACGGACGAAGACCTTCCAGGACGCCTTGATCGCGATGGCCTTCGACCCGGTCGACGAGACGCCAGCGCAATTCGCCAAGGTCGTGAAGCGCGATTACGATCGTTGGGGTGCCTACGTCCGGCAGGCGAAGATCACGCCGGAATAGACCCTCACAGCACGTTCCGAACGCCACCCATCAGGTGCGGATTCAACCGGTCGATGCAACACACCAAGAGCTGCGTAGACAGAAGGAGCCTGGCGCGAAATCGCGGACCTTACATCAGCGCGCTCGGGCGCTTCGATACCACGTCATGCCAGCGCCTCAGCGCAGCATGCGTCTCTGGTAGGGGGAGATTGATCGCCTTGGCCGCGAAATCCACAGTGACCAGGGCCGTGACGTCGGCGGCAGCGTAGCGATCGCCGGCAACGAAGGGGAACTCCCTCAGGCGGGCATCGAGGTCGGCGAAGAAATTCTTCACCCACAGCTTGCTGCGCTCCGCCAACTCCGGGATCTGTTCGTAGCCGTGCGGGCCGGCGATTGCGCGGCCCTTGAGGCCTGGCGCAGCGTTGCGGATGGCTCCATGACCGCGAAGAGAACCAGCAGGAATCGCGATGCCTGACATCACTCAAGCTGCAGCAAGCCCTGCTTCCGGGCGTGCGCACCTCGTCTACGCGCGCCCGTGCCCAGCTCCTTTGTCTCGGCAATGCGCGACAGATGAATTGGGTGCATCTCGCGTCGACGCCTGTGACCTTGGACGACGAACGTCAGTCCAGGCGAATCGTGGGAGGCGGGCTTTGGATTGCCGACGCGTACTTGGACGAGGCGGATGACTCACATGAAGACGTTCCGGAAATGCTGGTGTACGGCTACAAGATTCTTGGTGAAGAACTGCTTCGAACTCTCCACCCATAGCGCGTGAAGGTCAGCTTGGGGGGCGACGCGAACTTTGGCTTCGCAAGCCCTCCCCTGTACTTCGCAAACGGCCGTCGTACGGCAGGTGTGCAGCGCAAGCGTTCGTCCGTCACCGACAGAAAGGGTGCGAGCGTT
>Ga0307515_10020224_pt1 | contig 11895 bp, 9 predicted proteins | sample 17_EM_MG_FD_194513 | JGI IMG/M metagenome (GOLD analysis project Ga0307515, IMG submission 194513) | Populus trichocarpa ectomycorrhiza microbial communities from riparian zone in the Pacific Northwest, United States - 17_EM | ecosystem: Host-associated > Plants > Roots > Unclassified | place...
GCGATGTCCTTGAAGGCCACCGAGCCGTCGGCGTTGGGCCAGGGCTTGGCGTAGCTGCCGTCCGCCTTCACGCCGTCGAAGCCGCGGCCATACATGGCCACGCCGGCCACCATCTTGGCCGCAGGCACGCCTTCGGCCTTCAGGTTGGCAACCGACAGCTCCAGGCTCTCGTCGCCCGGTTTGGCGCTGCGCAGCGCGGTGTGATTGGCAGCCTTCTTTGTCCAGGGGCCGGCGAAGTCGTAGGTCATCATGAAGACGAGGTCCAGCGACTTGGCGGCGCGACCCATGGGCATGCGCGCCAGCTGCTCCTTCGTCGTGTTGATGGCCACCGTCAGCGCGTAGTGCTTGTTCGTTTCGCGCCCCAGCAGGTCCAGGCCCGCGCGCAGGTCCCGAAGCAGTTGCACGAAATGCTCACCATCGGCGGGGCTGCCCAGCTGCACGCCGTTGGACGCGCCGTTATTGCCGGGGTGCTCCCAATCGACGTCCAGGCCGTCGAAACCGTGGTGGGCGCGCAGCCAGTCCGTCGATGACTTGACGAAGGCCGCGCGGCCTTCGGGCGTGGCGGCGAGATGGAAGAACGGGTCCGACCCGCCCCAGCCGCCCACGGAGGCCAGCACCTGCACCTTGGGGTCGCGCACCTTCAGGCGCTGGAAGGCGGCGGAGAAGATGTCCTGGTCGGCATGCGGCGCGATGCTGAAGCCGGGCTTGCCGGCGCAGGCCGGGGCCTCTTCCTTGCGCTGGCCCTCGCCGCAGATCAGCAGGAAGGCATAGAGGATGTGCGTGACGCGGCCGGGCTTGAGCTGCTCGACGACATCGACGCCGCGCTCGGCCAGGATGTAGGTGCCGACGACGGGCGCCTGGGCCTGGGCCAACGAGGCGGCCAGCGCCAGCGCGGCGATCAGGAGTTTCTTCATAGGTTGCACTCGCTCGTCAGGCCCATGTCGGGCACGGTGTCTTGCCGGGCCACGCCCTGCTTGCGCAGCGCCTCGGCGCGGGCCTGCATGGCCTCGGGGCTCAGCGTCTGGCCGGCCTGGTGCAGCACCCAGTCGACGTCGAACTGGTAGTCGCGCGGCGCACCGGCCACGGCGCCGAGGGCCAGCCAGTGGTTGAAGCTGATCGCCATCGGCTTGGCTGGCACGTTGCGGCCGGTGTGCTCGCCCATCAACTTGCCGTTGACGAAGTGGCGCGTGCGCGTGGCCTCGACCTGCACGGTCAGCAGCTGCCAACCGTCATGCGAGCCCGGCACGATGGACGCTTGGTTGAAGGACTGCCAGGGGTCGATGCGGACCGTATGCCAACTGACGCCGTACAGCCGCGTCTCGGGCTCGCCCCAGCCGCCGTGGGGGAGGTATTCGAAGTCGACCTCGCTGAAGTCGGGGTCGTAGTCGTGCTTGAGCGGGCTGGCCAGGAAGAAGCTCTGGATGATGGGGTCGCGCGAGCCGGCCGTGTCACGCAGGCGCACACGCGCCGTCGTCGTGCCGATGAGGAACTTGCGCGCCGCGCAGAGCTGGGCGAGCGTCGTGTTGGAGGGCGTGCCGTCGGTGGAGAGCTTCAGCTTCAGCAGGCCGCCGTCGAGCGCGAGCTGGCTGGGCGAGAAGCGTGCGCCGGGCAGCCCGGGGTGGCCGGTGCCGTCGCGCAGCACCCAGCCGCTCGTGCGCAGCGCGTCGAGGTCCTTCTGTGAGAAGTCGTCGAAGAACTCGCCGGCCGCGAACGCGGGTGCGGCGGCGAGCAGCAGCCAGGCGGCTTTCATGCCGGCACCACCTCCGCGGGCAGGCTGGTGCGCTGCATCGGCACCCACAGCAGCAGCAGCAGGGCCGGCGCGCCGCAGACCAGCGTCCAAAGGAAGAAGTGCTGGTAGCCCATCGCGACCTGCACGTCACCGCTGATGGTCTTGCTGAGGATGAAGCCCAGCTGCATGACGCCCGAACCGAGCGCGTAGTGGGCCGTCTGGAAGCGCCCCGGCGCCACGACCTGCATGATGTACAGGATCATGCCGACGAACCCGAAGCCGTAGCCGAACATCTCCAGGCCCACGGCCGCGCCGATGGTCCAGATGGACGTCGGCAGCGCCACGCTCAGGCCCCAGAAGACGGCATTGGGCACGGCCATCATGACAACCAGGATGGGCATGGCGCGACGCAGCGACAGCCACGACGTGAAGTAGCCACCAAGGATGGAGCCAACGAGGAAGGCCGCCGTGCCCACCGTGCCGTAGACGCCGCCGACCTGCTCGCCCGTCAGCCCCAGGCCGCCCTTGTCACGGGCCTCGATGAGGAAGAGCGGGCCGATGGTCTGCACCTGGCCTTCGGCGAGGCGGAACAGCACGATGAAGACCACCATCTTCCAGATGCCCGGCTTCTTCAGAAAGTCGGCCACGATCTCGGCTAGGTGCACCGGCTCGCTGGACACACGCTGCGGGTTGGGCAGGGCCTTGGCGTTCCACGCGGCCAGCAGCGCCAGCAGGCCGGCCAGCATCGCGAAGATGACGCTCCAGGCGTTGAACACGCCCATGCTGGTTTCCAGTCGCCCGGCCAGCACCATCAGGCCACCCAGTGTCAGGAACTTGGAGGCATTGAAGAAGGCTCCCTGCCAGCCGGCGTAGGCCGCCTGGCGTTTCTCGTCCAGCGCGCCCATGTAAAGGCCGTCGCAGGCGATGTCGTGCGTGGCCGAGGCATAGGCCAGAAAGAACAGCACCGCGATGCTGAGCGCAAAGAAGTTGCTGGCTTGCAGTGCCAGCGCCAGCAGCCCGAGGCCGACAGCGCCGCTGAACTGCATGGCCACCACAACCATCTTCTTGCTGCGCGCCAGCTCCACCAGCGGGCTCCACAGCGGCTTGAAGGCCCAGGCCAGGCCGATGAGGCCGGTCCAGCGCGCGATCTGGTCGTTGGCAACGCCCATCTGCTTGAACATCAGGCCGGCGATCAGCATGACGACGAAGAACTGCAAGCCCTGTACGAAGTAGAGGCTGGGGATCCACCTCATGGGCGATTTCGTTTCCATCACTGCAGTCCTTGCGGCGCACGGCCGGTGGCTTGGGTCTTGCCTTCCAGCCATGACTTAAGCCCGGCCAAAGCACCGGCCGAGAAGCCCCAGGTCAGCACCGTCGGGCCGGCCACATCGAGGGCTTGATACGGATTCCACAGCGACAGATGCAGGTCCGGCCGCCACTCGCTCGCGGCCAGGCCATAACGCGCACGCCGCGTGGACACGAGGATGTTGACGCGGCCATCCTTGGGCACGCGCGTCCAGTCCAGCTGGGCAATGTCGTCGACCATCTGCACCTGGGCATCGGTGAAGGCGTCGAACAGCGCCACCGCCTGGCGGCCGGTGGGGCCGGCCTCGGAGACCATGTCGGTCGGTACGTCACCCTGCACGATGACGCGGATGGGCGCGTTCAGCGCGGGCGGCTTGGCGCCACGCAGCGTCGTCAGGCCCGCAGCCCAGGCCTCGGCCATCAACGCGTGGTCGGCGGCGCGGGCGGCGCTGTCGTCCACGGCACGGGCCGGGTAGGCGGCGGCGAGCGTGTCCAGACGGCGGTTGGCCGTCTCGCCCTGCGCGGGTGTGAGGTGGCCGTTGGCGAAGGCGTCACGCAGCGCATTGATGGCGACGAGCTGCTCTTCCAGCGAGCCCTGCGCCAGCACCATGTCGGCACCGGCCGCTATGGCCATGACGGCGCTCTTGGCGTAGCCGAAGCGCTCGGCCACGGCCTTCATCATCAGCGCGTCGGTGATGACGACGCCGTCATAGCCCCAGTCGTCGCGCAGGATGCCCTTGAGCAGCTGCGGCGACAACGTGGCCGGCCGGTCGGGGTCGATCTGCGGGTAGACGATGTGGGCCGTCATCATGGCCGGCGCTTGGGAAGCCAACGCCTTGAACGGCGCCAGCTCCAGCGCGTTCAGCTCGACGCGCGACTTGTCGACCGTCGGCAGCGCGTGGTGCGAGTCCACATGCGTGTCGCCATGGCCGGGGAAGTGTTTCACGCAGCAGGCCACGCCCTCTTTCAACGAGCCCCGCATCCACGCGGCCGCGAGGCGACTCACCTCGACCGGGTCGTTGGAGAAGCTGCGCTCGCCGATGACCGGGTTGGACGGGTTGTTGTTGACATCCAGCACCGGCGCGAAGTTCCAGTTGATGCCCAGCGACTTCAGGCCCCGCGCCACCGCCGCGCCCACTGCCTCGGCGCGATCCGCGTCGCCGCTCGCACCCAGGGCCATCGCCGACGGCGGCTGCGGCAGAAAGGTCACGCGCACGACGGCACCGCCCTCCTGGTCGATGCCGATCAGCGCCTCGGAGCCGAGCACGTCGATGAGATCCCTCATCAGCGCGCGCACCTCGCTCTCGCTGCCGATGTTCTTGCGGAACAGGCAGACGGAGCGGATCTTCTGCTCGCGCAGGAAGGCGGCGGTCTCGGCGTCGAGTGACTGGCCGGGGATGTCCACCATCACCAGGCGGCCGGGGTCGAAGGTGCTCATGGCGGCTGCCTCAGTGTGTTTTGGTGACCTTGGCCAGGTTGGGCGGCACGTCGGGGTTGAAGCCCCGTGCGCGCGCCAGCGCCTCGACCATGGGATAGAAGCTCTGCACGAGGGCGATGGGGTCGAGGTCTTCGTTGCCTGTCGTCGCCAGCGGCAGCTCGGCTCCCGGCGTGCCGATGGGCGCGGCGAGCAGCACGCGACCGCCGCGCGAACGCATCTCTTCGGCGATGGCCAGCAGGCCGGCCTGCGCCGGCCCGCGCGGCGCGAACACCAGCAGCGGGTAGCCATCGCGCACCAGCGCCATCGGGCCGTGCTTGACCTCGGCGCCCGAGAAGGCCTCGGCCTGGATGCCGCAGGTTTCCTTGAGCTTCAGCGCCGCTTCCATCGCCACGGCCAGGCCCGTGCCACGGCCCAGCACGAAGAGGCGCTCGGCGTTTTGCAGCACCGGCAGCGCGGCGGTCCAGTCGAGCTTGGCGGCCTGCTCCAGCGCGATGGGCAGCACATTGAGCGCAGCGCGCAAGGCATCGTCCTGCTGCCAGGCGGCGACGACGCGCGCGCCGGCCACCAGCTGGGCGATGTAGCTCTTGGTCGCGGCCACGCTTTTCTCGGGGCCGGCGTGCAGCTCGAAAACATGCTCGGCCGCAGCCGCCAGGGGCGAGCCGCTGGCGTTGACGAAGGCCACCGTGCGCGCGCCGCCGTCGCGGAAGAAGGTTGTCGGTGCGATCAGGTCCGGGCTCTGGCCCGACTGCGAGAAGGCCAGCGACAGCAGGCCCTCGCAGTGGATGCGGCTCTGGTAGAGCGTGATCAGCGACATGGGCAGCGACGTGACCAGCCGGCCCAGGCGCGCCATGACGAGGTAGGCCAGGTAATGGGCCGCATGGTCGGAGCTGCCGCGCGCAATCGTCAGCACGCTGGTGGGCGGCACCTCCTGCAGGGCCTGGCCCAGGCGGGCGTAACTCAGCGGGTCGGCCGCCAGCTGGCGGGCCACCACGTCAGGCGCACTCAGCGCCTCTTCAAGCATCAGCGACGACATCGATCTCTTCACCTTCTACAAACACGCGCCGCAGCTGAAGCCCGGCATCCATCACGACCACATCCGCCCACGCACCAGCGGCAAGCCGCCCGCGGTCGGGCAAGCCCAGGTATTCAGCCGCCGCGGTGGACACGCGCCGTGCGGCGTCCACCACGTCCAGTCCCAGCACCTGCACGAGATTGCGCAACGCCTGGTCCATGGTCAGCGCGCTGCCGGCCAGCGTGCCGTCGGCCAGGCGCACGCCGCCCAAGCACTTCTGCACCGTGTATTCGCCCAGGCGGTATTCGCCATCGGGCATGCCGGCGGCGGCGGTGGAGTCGGTCACGCAGAACAGGCCGGGGATGCAGCGCAGCGCGACGCGGATGGCGCCGGGGTGGACATGCAACAGGTCGGGGATGAGCTCGGCATGCTGACCAAACGCCAGCGCGGCGCCGACCATGCCGGGCTCGCGGTGGTGCAGGCCCGTCATGGCGTTGAAGAGGTGGGTGAAGCCGGCCGCACCGGCGTTCAACGCGGCCACGCCGTCGTCAAAGCTGCCGGCGCTGTGGCCGATCTGCACGCGGATGCCGGCGTCGCGCAGCGGGCCGATCAGTGCTAGGTGGCCGGTCATCTCGGGCGCGATGGTCAGCACCTTGATGGGCGCAAATTCGTTGAGCCGCTGCACCTCGGCCAGCGTCGCGGGGATGGCATGCGCTGGCTGGGCGCCGAGGCGGTCGGGGTTGATGTAGGGGCCTTCCAGATGCACGCCGAGCACGCGCGCCGACTGCGCACCGCGCTCGCGGCAAACGGGGCCCAGCGCCTTCAGCGCGGCCTCGATGTCGCCGACCGGCGCGGTCATCGTCGTCGCCAGCAGTGCGGTCGTGCCGTGGCGGGCGTGGCGGCGCGCAATCGTCGCGATGGCGTCGCCGCCTTCCATCGTGTCGCGGCCACCGCCGCCGTGCACGTGGGTGTCGATGAAGCCGGGCAGCAGGATGGGTCGGCCGCCCTCGCCGGCACGCGACGCGTCAATGGGCGCACCGCCAACGACCGCGATGCGGCCGTCAGCGATGTCCAGGTAGCCGGCGATCACGCCGTGCGGCGTGACGATGTCGCCTTCAAGTCGCAGCTTCATCAGTCTCGGCGCATCTCGGCCACGAAGTCGTAGTAGTCGCTGCGGCAATAGGAATGCGTCAGCTCCACAGCCTGGCCCGACGCCAGATAGCCCACGCGGGTGATGAAGAGCACGGCCGCCCCTAACGGCACCTCCAGCAGACCGGCGAGCTTGGCATCGGCGTTCAGCGCGCGGATGTGCTGCAGCGCGCGCACCGGGGCGCGGTCGCCGAGGTGGGTGTACAGCGACGCCTCGACCTTCTGCGGGTCGGGCAGCGCCGACTGCGGCAGCACCGATACCTCGTAGGCCATGACGACCGCATCCGCCAGGCGCAGCCGCTCCAGGCGCGCGACACGCTCGCCGCTCTTCAGTTCCAGCGAGAGTTGCTCGTCCGGCGCCGCCGGCGTGAAGCCGCGCAGCAGCCAGCGCGAGCTGGGCACGAAGCCGCGCTGGTGCAGCTCTTCAGAGAAGCTGGTCAGGCGCGTCAACGGCTGCTCCAGCTTGGGCGCGATGTAGTTGCCCGAGCCGCGCTTGCGGATGATCAGCCCCTGCTCGACGAGCCGGTCTATGGCCTTGCGAGCGGTGACGCGCGACAGCGCCAGCTGCTCGGCCAGCACGCGCTCGGAGGGCAGCGCCTCGTCGGCGTGGAAGATGCCGTCGCGGATGGCCTGCGCCAGGCTTTGCGCCAGCTGCATATAGAGCGGCGAGGCCGCATTGGGGTCAGCCTTGAAATCGAAAACTGCACTCATGCGAAGTTTGTCTCTCGTTGTTGGATCAACCAGAGCGCGCCGGCAACGGCATCGCCCTTGGGTTCGATGCGGCGGGACTGCAGGGCCGGGCCGAGGCGGTCGCTGAGGCGCAGCGCGACGCTGCCGGCCAGGGCCAGCGGCAGAGTGAGATGAAGGGCGGTGGCCAGCGCGTCCAGCGCGCGCGCGGCGGCATCGAGCAGGGCAGAGGCGGCGGGGTCGCTCGCCTCGGCCTCGAAGACCAGCCGGGCCAGGCTGGCATAGCCGCCCTGGCCGGCCTGGGCGCAGAAAGCCAGCAGCTCCTTGCGGCTGTCGCCGGTGACCGCGTAAACGCTGTCAGCCAGCGGGCCACGCGGCGCACGGCCATCGAAAGCGGCCTGTGCGATCTTCATGGCCTGCTGGCCCAGCCAGGCACCGCTGCCCTCGTCGCCGATCTGCCAACCCCAGCCGCCGGTCATGCGGTGTGAGCCGTCTTCCAGCAGCGCTTCGGCCACCGAGCCCGTGCCTGAGATCAGCAGCGCGCCGGGCTGGCCGCCATGCGCGCCCAGCAGACCCGCGAAACCGTCGGTGACCAGCGAGAAGCGCGCAACGCCGGGATCTGCCGCGACGAAGGCCTGCAATTGCGCCGGCACGCCGGTGCCGGACAACCCCAGGCCCAGCGCACAATCCCGCAGCTGCAGACCCGGCACATCGGCTTGCTCGACGGCCTCGGCAATATGCCGCCAGGCTTGTTCAACACCTTGGTTCAGTGCCGACGCGCCGGACTCGCCGCGGCCAAGCAGTTGGCCGCCGGCATCGGCCACGACGGCGCGCGTGCTGGTGCCGCCGCCGTCAATGCCAACCCACCAGCAGGCAGGCCGGCCGGAGTCGTGAGAAGTCACCAGAGAGGGATCGAGAGCAAGCGGCATGATCGACAGGATTCAGTCGATACCACTCTAATACCAACGAGCGCCGCCGTCAATTGGTTTTAAACTGGTCTATGGCCGACCCAGCGGGTGGCGCATCGACTCTCTGACACGCTGGCAGGGCTCTCGAATGAACAAGAATACCAGTGTGAAACCAACCTGACCCAGCTCTTAGCCAGACTCTGCCGTGTTCACTCTCCAACCCGCCGCCAGCGACGCCCTGGCCACCCTGCTGAGCCGCATCGCCCGCGTGGCGCACCGCTACCCCGCCGCGGCCGACCGGCTGCTGGAGCGCCTGAGCGCCCAGGCCTTTGCCGCCGGTGACACCGCTGTCGGCGCGGACGCCCTCTACGCCCGCTTTGGCCTGCTGGAGCCGCGCGGCCGTGCGCTGGAGCTGCTGCCGGCGCTCGAGCAGGCCGGCGCACTGGCGGCGGCGGGGCATTTCCCAGTGCAGGCGGCGCGTGTCTGTGAGGCTCTGGGGCGCATTGCCTATCAACAGGGCGAATACCAGCTCGCCAGCGAGCAGTGGTCCCGCGCGCTGGACATGTCGGAGGTCAGCGGCCATCTGCAGACCGCCGTGGCGGCGCGCATCGGCCTGGGGCAGATCCACTACGCCCAGGCCGACTGGGCACGCGGCCTGCGCCAGATGCGCGATGCGGGCGAGCAGCTGGCGCAATCCAGCAGCCACGGCGACGACAGCTACCTGGCTGCCAAGCTGGCGCTGAACATTGGTGTCGGCAGCTTCGAGACCGGCGACTTGCCGGTGGCCGAGCGCCACTTCAGCCACGGCCTGGCGGCGGCGCGGCGCGGCGCGCATCGCGTGTTCGAGGCCGAGGCGCACTGGCATCTGGCGCGCGCGGCGCTGGCGCGGCAACGCATGGACTGGGCCGTCGCCGACTGCCGGCTGGCCCTGGACATCGCGGCCCGACAGGGCTACCCCTGGCTGGAGGCGGCCGCCAGCCGCACCTGGACCGAGATCGCGCTGGCCCGTGGTGACAACGCCGCAGCCGTGCGCTCCACCCGCCACGGCTTGGCCCTGGCGCAGCGCATCCAGGCCCGCGCCCAAGCTCGCCAGGCCCACCTGAAGCTGGCCGAGCTGTTGCAGGCCGAGGGCGACGCGGCCGGCGCGCTGGACCACCTCTGGCAACACCTGGCCCTGCAATCGGAGATCGAGCGCCTGAGCCTGCCCGCGCGCGTCACGCTGGCCGCGGCGCCGGCCGAGGACGCTGGCGCGCCGGTCACGCCCGAGGAGTTGCTGCTGCATCTGTGCGGCCAACGCCAGCGCCTGGCCGCCGCTCCACCGCCCGAGGCCCTGGGCGAGCTGAAGACCGCCAGTGCCCGCATCCTCGGCGTGGCCGCCGTCATCCGCCTGCCCCTATTTGGTCAATTGGGCCAGGGCGGCCTGAGCCGGGAGCTGCAGCCGCGCTATGTCGATCTGCTGACCCGCCACGGCGCGCCGCTGGCCCTGCCCGACGCGGCGCTGCACCCCTGCCACGTGGAGCTGGCCGGCCTGGCCGGCGCGACCGAGGCGCGCATCGAGGTGCCGCTGTACGACGGCGCCCAGCTGGCCGGCGCACTGTGGCTGGTGGACGCCCGCGCGACGCGGGCGTGGACGCGACAGGAGTTGCTGATCGCAAGCCAGCTGGCGCTGCTGTTCGAGGCAGTGGTCAGGGGCTGACGCCGGGCGCCGTGGCGGTCGGCCCGCCGTTCAACGGCGCGTCATACGAGATTTCATCGGCGCTTCACGGCAGGTCGGCACAGTCCGGGCCTCGTGCCCACCGCCACCTCCGACCACGCGCCCGCCGTCACCCTCTGTTCGCGGCGGGCGCGGTTGCCGCGTGGCTTCGGCCTCGTCATCGGCGCGCAGTTCGCCTCGGCGCTAGCCGACAACGCCATGCTCATCGTCGCCATCGCCCTGCTGATGCAGCAGGGCTTCGCCGCCTGGTGGGCGCCGCTACTGAAGTTCGGCTTCATGCTCGCCTATGTGCTGCTGGCGCCCTGGGTCGGGCCGCTGGCCGACGCCTTCGCCAAGGGCCGCGTGATGGCGGTGATGAATGTCGTGAAGATGCTGGGGCTCGCCCTGCTCGCGCTGGGCCTGCACCCCGTCGCCGCGCTGGCCGTCGTGGGCCTGGGCGCCGCCGCCTACGCGCCGGCCAAGTACGGCCTCATCACCGAGATGGCCGCGCCCGAGGCGCTGGTCAAGGCGAATGGCTGGATTGAAATCAGCGTCGTCTCCGCCGCGTTGCTGGGCGCGGTGCTGGGCGGTGCGCTGGTCAGCCCGCTATGGCTGGGCTCCAACCTAGCTGACATCTGCGACGGCCTGGACCTGCCCGCCGACAAGCTGACCGGCTCGCTCGCGGCGCTGCTCGTGATCTACACGGTGAGCAGCCTGCTGAACGCCGGCATCGCTGACAGTGGCCGGCGCCAGCGCAGCGCGGCACATGACCCGCTGACGCTGCTGCGCGAGTTCCGCGCGGCCAACAGGCTGCTGTGGCGCGACCGCGAAGGCGGGCTGTCACTCGCGGCGACGACGCTGTTCTGGGGGGTCGGCGCGACGCTGCAGTTCGCTGTGCTGCGCTGGGCGGGAGAAGCACTCGCGCTGCCGCTGAGCCAGGCGGCGTATCTGCAGGCGGCGGTGGCGGTCGGTGTGATCGTGGGTGCCGGCGTCGCCGGGCGCTGGCTGGCCTTGCACCAGGCCCGGCACGGACTGTGGGCAGGCGTCGCGCTGGGCCTGCTGATGCCGGTCGTCGCGCAACTGAACGACGTCGCCACCGCAGCCGGCACGCTGGCCCTGGTCGGCGCCGTCGGCGGGGCGATGGTCGTACCGCTGAACGCGCTGCTCCAGCACCGCGGCGCCACGCTGTTGAGCGCGGGAAGGTCGGTTGCGGTGCAGGGCTTCAACGAGAACCTCTGCGTGCTGGGGATGCTGGCGGCGTATGCGGGGTGCGAGGCGGCGCGGGTGCCGATTGGCGTGACCTTGAGCGCACTGGGCATCCTCGTGGCTGCTGCAATCGCGCTGTTGATCTGGTCGAATGCGCGAGAGGCTTCAATGCACTGACGCGGATGCGCCACAAAGGTCCGGTCAGCCCGCACCGCCGGCAAACCAGGGCCATGCCTCACCATGGCCGTCGGCGCCCGGCGCCGTCACCAAGCAACGCGCAACGAGCCTCTTTATTGCCCTGGGAGCGAGGTCAGTTGTGCCTGGAGGGCATTTGAGCCAATCTTGGCTACATGCGAACACGTCGCGGTGACGCGAGCCATGGATCGGCCTAGCATCCCGTTCGCGGTAGTGAAGCAACTAGGCCTGGCTCTCTTCATGCCGACGAATTGGCACCAATCTCTCTCGGACCGCCATTGGGAGGAAGACACGCCAGATCTGCGCGAGAGGATGCTTCGTGCGGGCGGCAGAGTGTCGGCGCAGGCGGTCGCCATGACCTTGAATTGCATCGTGGCCAATGGGGAGCATTGGTCCTTCAGGGCCAGGGGCCGCCCGGACGGCTTTCCCGAGTTGCTCGCCGCGATTCATAGGGCTCTCGTGGCCGAGGGGATTGATGATCGCGTGGGACATACCCCGCACCTCACCCTGAGCTATACCGCATCCGAGGACCAGAAATCGCCAAAGATCAAGGAAGCCATCGAATGGATTCTT
>Ga0307515_10020225_pt1 | contig 11894 bp, 4 predicted proteins | sample 17_EM_MG_FD_194513 | JGI IMG/M metagenome (GOLD analysis project Ga0307515, IMG submission 194513) | Populus trichocarpa ectomycorrhiza microbial communities from riparian zone in the Pacific Northwest, United States - 17_EM | ecosystem: Host-associated > Plants > Roots > Unclassified | place...
ACAGTGCATCCAGCATCGTCAACCACAACCTCTCCTCTACCTTTCCAAAACAAAACAAAGCTCAATCTCTTTCTTACCTGAAACCCATAAAACCTGAAACCATTTGTCCCTTTCATCATCTCTTCCCCATCACTATTGCCGCCCTTCTAAACCAAGCAAACCATCGTTTTCACCTCCACTATCAAGCATGACCTTCATCACCAACGACTCCCTCCTCTTTGTGACAACCCATTCCTCATTGCCAGCTTCCCTCTCTCAGCCATTGCTAAGCAACCCCCACAAACCAAAAAAGAAAACATTAGCCTTCTGACCACCACCACAAGCGCAACCTCCCCCTCTAAACCATTAACCACAAAACCCAAAATCAATAGCACCTCTCATTTATTTGGTTGAAAACAAACAAACCCTTCACAAGACCCACGAACTGCCATCCTCCTCACGGTCTCTTTCTTCTCCACCAACCTCTTATCATCCTTAATCAATAGCTAAACCACCCCAGCTCCAGCTTATAACTCGACAACAATCCCCCTCATGATCTTCATAGTTCCTCTTTCATTCCTAGTAGTAGTCATCTGTAAAAAAAAAAAATTGTTTGAGAAAGAGGAAAAATAGATCTAAAAAAGGGAAATGAACCGAACTGTTTGCATTGATTTACTCTTGCCGGTAACAATAGCTCTTATCGTTGGCATAAAAAGAAAAGAGAGAATAAATGGTTCCAAATCCATCCATTTTCTGCTTCATCAATGACGACACGTAAGGCTAGTATTTGATTATCAGGAGTTAACTAGAAAATTCTCAGATTTATTCTAAATATTCACCAATTTTAATTTGGAGTATTTTTCATCATAACATTTAAATTACAAAAAATCCTTTTTCATAAAAATTTATTTGGGTACACGAGCCCATATTAAATTCTTAACTCCAGATTTATTCACACGAATAAATCTCAATCTTAAGTCATGGACAGACTTTTGGTTAGGAACCCATCAAAATCTTTAAACCACATTCAAAATCACACGAAATAGCTTACCTCAGGTATAGTGCGCTAGGGGTGCTAATTCCTTCCCTAGCCACAGCTAGTCTCTTACCCTTAAATCTTTTATAAAACCAGTACACTCAGGTTTCCTAACAACCTTGAACCAAATAATTAGGTGACAACTCCTTCAAACCCCCTGACGACACACATTCACGTGCGACAAAATCAAAAGCACAGAAACGTTGGAAATCATTCAAGGGTCAAGAATTAAGGGTTATCTCCATATGAAATTCTCATGCAGGTTAGTTCAATGTATATGTCTTATGACAATCACTTATATATTTGTTCTAAGTATCCCTTATATCTCAACTTATAAGAACAACTGCTTCTTTTTATAAAGAAAAAGGCATAATATGTATCAGTCTCTGCAGCTCTAATAAATTTTCAATATTTAAGAGAGCATCAACAAGGAATATTTTTGAAACAATGCTTCGATATAATATGAATCTTATAATTATAACAACTTTATAATTTTTTTTGCAAAGTATTTTTGTTCCATGAACTTTATCTTTACTCTAAATCATAAATTAAACATTAGATTCATTAATATAATATTATATGAATATTAAAAAAAAAATAATTTTATTAATAATAAATATGTATTGACATGAATATAATAATGTCATGTGCAACTAATTGATTGGATACAGAGCCTATAAAACTAACATATATTTTCTAGCAAATAACACTCTCATAAAACAATGGATTAGGCTAAACTTAATTTTTTGAAAGAGTTTTGGAATGTCAGCCTACAAAAACCTTTTGAATATAGGCCAAATCTCAATTGGTTTTATGAACTAGTTATAAAACCCAAAATAAAAACATGCAATGCGATAAATTGATTTTGATTTAAAAAAAATAAAATAAAAGGACATGCAAATGTAAAATAAAAACATGAAAATTACTTGTTAATTACAAAACTTGTAGGAAAATAAAAAAATGAAAAAATATTTTTATGCCTAGAGTACTAGCTCTTTATTTTTTGACTTACGTTGTTTTTGTGTCTAACAAACAACAACTAAAAAAAATAAGAGGCGTAGCTTACTATTTCTAGAAAAATCTGAAAAACCCTATAAATTAGTAAAATATCAATTTGCCCCGTGAATAATATTCATATATTAATTTAGAATAATTTTAAAAATTAACTCAATCAAGTCCTTACATGATTTTTATAGGTCTAGAAATATAATCCATGTATTGATATGAGTGACACATTAGGTTCCTAATAAGTTGGCCCAAATATAATTTATAATTTTAATTAAATAGAATTAAATAAATTAAATAATTTAATTTATTATCAATTTAACAATAGAGTAATTTATATTTGAAGATCAGGTGCATCGTCTAGTAAAGTGTCATGATCCCCTAAATATTAGAAAAGTCAATAGTGGTTTGATTTAATCTTTTGAGTGATTGGTTTCTTAGTGTAATTAATATCACTTCATCAATAGTATTCTGATTTAACATTAAAGTATGTTTGTCATGTTAAATATTGTTTATTCTTTATATAATGTCATTGATCATTTGAATAAGATTTGAAACACTTTTCAAATCTCATTCCACCTTACCCAAGTATTTCTCTGTCAATACTATTTGAGAACATATAAAATATTTTTCTTAATTCACCTAGGGTGATGAATCCTTTCTTGATCACTCAAGCACCTTCATATAGTTCATATTATACCCAATGTTTGCCCTTTGTTACCTTAATTAAGATAACATGTATCAGGCTCAAAGTATAACATTCTTGATTAGTACTTAAAAGTGCATTCTCACTAAGGCTTTATATCATCATATTGCACTTAAATTATCATTAAATTCCCTAACTTAAGCATGTTTTATAATAACAAGCTTGATAATATAAGATAGCTTTAATTTATGGTAAATTCTCATTTTAAATGCAAGCCTATCACATAAATCAAAGGATTGATTGATGAGTTCAACTACTGAAATTGAGAAGACAAAGAGAGGGTTGAGCTTAGAAAAGAGATGTTGATTCAGGCCAAACTGGAACACTATTTAGTCATTGGGTCATATCTGGAGCTGTAGATCTTGGATTCCAATTTGGTTTATATGGCTAGGAAGCTAAGAAATAGGGCTAAAACATTCATGGGAGTCCAAGACTCAATTCTGCTGTTTAGAAGTCCAAATCTTAGCAACAACAGAGAAGTCGGAATCTGTCCTACAGCCCAGACATTGTTCATTGTTCAGCCCATATCTCGAGTTCTAGAAGTCCAAATGCACCGATTCTTTTTTTTTTTAAAGATGAGACAATTTCCTAGAACTTTCATTAGGATAATCTATTCAAATTCTGATGTTAGCGATGACATTTTATTCAGACAAAAAGATAAGGATTGTCACCAAGTCAAGATGTGGCCACTCACTCAACAATTAGTCATCAAATCAATAGTTCCAAATTTTAGCCTATAAAATGAGGCATTTGCCATTCATTTAGACATCTTGGTTTTCAGATCAAGATCATATTCTTGTTTTCTTTCTTTGTATTTTTGTAATTGTTAAGTTTTACTTTCATTAATCTCTTGTTTATGCTTTTCATTTCCTTTCCTTTACTTAGTTAACTTATATCTTATTTATGTTCTTATCTTGTTTATTTATGTTTCTCTCTTTCATTATGTTTAGCTAAGTTTATTATGTTAAGGTGAAAAGGTTACACTAATGGTGTAAGAATAAGTATAGTATAAACTCAATATGGACTTTAATGTTTGATACTAACATGTTTTGTATTTGTTATCTTGTTCACTTTTAATACTTTGCTTGTTAAATAGTTAATCTAGATTTATGTTGTATAACCCTTGGTACAACAAATACTTGGCACTTTCATAGCCCAACCGTATGGTATAACCGACACCTGTGCTATAAAAGGAACTTGATTTGTTGTTAACATAAGTTATAATCATGAATACCTGACAACATTTACAAGTACTAGCATTATTCGAATAAGATAACTAATGTGATCATGTTAACAATTTATAATCCGATTGAAACCTCCTTTGTGTGTGGTTTCCAGTTGAGTAATAAAAAGAGTTTATACTAAACTTATTTGAAATACCATTAGTGGATCCTCTAACCTTGACAATTATTTTATCCTTGTTTAATCATTATATCAATATCACATCTCAAAGCTCTTTTCAAATCCTTTTATGTTATTATCTATTTCTGTATTTGTAGTTTATACATTTAACCTCCCTGTCGTTCGACCCTGGTCTTGCCGGTTTATTTATTACTTCGACACTCCTACACTTGGGAGAAGACATCAACTTTTTTTTCCTGTCAATACTCTATATAAGATCACTTACATAACCATCATATGAGCCTTTCTATAAACATAGGTGATCTCTCTATATAGAATTCTCATGCAGGTCAGTCCAGTGAACATGTCTTATGACAAGTACTTATATATTAGCTATAGGTATCTCTTATACCTCAACTTATGAAAACAATTGCTTCCTTTCATAAAGGAAAAAATATAATATGTACCAATTTCTACGGCTTTAATAAATGTTCGGTATTTAAAAGAGTATCGTCCAGGAACATTTTAAGAACAATGCTTTGATGCAATAAGAATCTCATAATTATAACAACTTTATAATTTTTTTTGCAAAGCATTTTTATCTCATGGACTTTATATTTACTCTAGATTCATAAATCAAATATTATATTCAAATATTATATGAATATTAAAGATAAATTATTCCTTTATTAATAACAACTATGTATTCATATGAATATAATAATGTCATGTATAACCAACCAATTGACGACATAACATATTAAATTAACAATCTTCTACTTGCACTCAACTCAATCGCTCATGTATCTAATACCATATTGCTTCATGTAGCATTAATACTTCTACATGGATAGTGACTTAGTAAGAGGATCTTCTAGATTCTTTTCAGTTGGTATCTATTTTATCTTTACATCTTGCATTTCATTGATTTATCAAATCAAATGGAATTTTTTAAGTACTTGTTTGGATCATTGATGAGATCTTGGTTCCTTTACCTATGCAATAACTCCATTGTTATCATAATACAAGGCAATTGGGTCAACAATGCTAGGAACTAACCTTGTTCATTAATGAACTTCGTGATCCAAACAACATTATTTTACTCTTATTCAGTTGTAGAATTAGTTATGCTCTCTTGTTTGGAATTCTTCTAACTCAGAGCACTATCATTTAGAATAAAACATATATTAACTAGTGTTCACTCTTTTTCAAATATTTCATTGAAAAAAATCTTAATTCAAAATTTTTTGAACTTCCAGTTTATCTTCTCCATTGATGAATCCTATAGCCAAGTGTAAGATATCATTTTCATCATATCTCTCTCAATCTATATCTTAGAACACATATCGTTGGAGGGAGGTATTCCATGTAAAATAGAGGTATTCCATGTAAAATAGATACGAATTCAATTTTAGATTCTTCCATGCTAAGTTATTAGCTTCTAGTCTATATGTATGGATTAGGACAATCTAAGCAACCTTCTAGATCTATCTTTATATCTACTATATAGGTTGCTTCTCCTAATTTTTTTAATGCAAAAAAATCTGGGACAACCAAAACTTTACTGATTAAAGTAAAATATGTTGTTTATTAACAATAATATGTCATATACATATAATATTAGGAATATAATACCACTCTCACTAACCTTTTGTAAACACAACATTTATTCACATTTTTTAGAAATCAAATTTGTTGATTATACCATCAAAATTAGATATTCTTGCTTCTTAAAGCTTGCATTGTACATTTGTACAATACCTTTCATATGAGTCTTTCTCTTAAGGACTCACTTAGATTCATTAGGTTTTATCCCTTCAGGTGGATCAACCAGTTCCAAACTTAGTCTTGGTTAGAACATGAAGTCCATAGCTTCAAAACATTTCTTGGAATAAATATCATATATTACTTTCAATTAATTGGTAGGCTCATCAATTATGAGCAACATGTCATTTAAAGCTTTCATGAGAGGTTATTCTGTCATTGATGCATGACATGTCCTATCAAATTTATAGAGATTTTGTGTTTCTTAAGGTTCAAGCTAAACATCCAATGGTTTGGCCTTGGGAATATATTTCATCTTGTTGTAGTGGTCTAAGAGGTGTAGAGAAATTCATTATCTTTTAGAAAATCCTTTAAATATTTGGTCAAATATTAACTATCTCGATCCAAACAAAGTTTCTTAATACTTATTCCAATCTATATTTCAATTTTATTGCAGTTTATATTGAACTTGAGCATTTTAAATTCAAGTATATGTAAATCATTTGTATAATTACCGAATCCATAAAAACATCATTATTATAAAAGAACAAAATTTTTCCTCAATAATAAATTTAAATTCATTTAATACAAAATAAAATGAAAAAAAAGTCTTAAAAATATTAGAAAAAGAAATAATTATAAAGTTATAGTATCATCTTATTAGGCAAAACAAAATAACCAGTTCATACAACTAATGCATAACTAGTTTGTATAGCTAATACAACAATCCTTGCTTTATTACTTAGTCGTAGGACCACTTCGCCTTAAACTAATCTTCTACTTTTCTTCCATTCCTCCATATTGTCACGGGGCGACGTCAAATGATAATTAATGCCTCTTGAGAGTGTGTCGGAAAGGAAAGATGGTTTTGGGTATAATCATAAAATTATTATTATAAAATTCAAGAGTCGCCACCTAGTATTACGGTTACTAAGAAACGTATGGTCTACAAGAGTCTGGGTAGGGGAACTGGTTTTGCAAGGGAAAAACACATCACCCACAGTGCACCCTACAAGAGGTAAACTACATTGTTGTTTAATTTTTTTTTCTAGAGGTCAAGTTTCTATTTGTTGATCTCGTCTAAGGTTCAAGGTAAATCTCCATTTGTGAGGAAGTTTCTACCTTATTACGTTAAATCTAATCGTTCTAAAGTTTAAATTTTAGCATCGCATTTATTTTGCAATTTGTATCTTTAAAACCTGAGGGTATACTCTACTATGTAGTTTTACACCTTTACACCCCCCAAATATTAAAGTCTGCAGTTAAACCCTAACACTTTAAATATAAAGTGAAAAAAATGATTGGTGAAAGATTTTTTATGTTTTGGCCAAACCCTAATGGATAAATCATAAACTAGGATGTAGTCAAATTAATGGTCAATCGTGCAAGTTTTGTCAAATTTGGTGGAGAGATGAAGCATTAAATGTCTTGCAAATGAGGTCACTCAAGCAACTTTTTCTAGCTTAAATGAATAAGAAGATGAACAGTCACCAGACGACGCGTCGTCTAGTCCTTTTTTTTTACTGTTCAAAACAGCGCCATTTGGGACTTTTTAGGGTTTGCATTTAGGGTTTTGGCCAAGTTTAATTTGTTCCTCCATCTTTTAATGTCTTTTAATTGCATCCCTAATTGACCCTAAACTTCTAATTTTATGCAATATTTCCCTTACGAACTTTAATGTCAACCTTGAATTTTAACGCCTTTTTCACATTAGTACTTGGTCTTGGATTTATGCAATTTGACCCTCAATTGACCATTAAACTTTGAATCAATTGACTTTGTAAAAATTAAATTTGGTCTCCTAAAATTCAAATTTTCTCAATGAAGCCCAAATTGAGCCCTCAAACTTAATTTTTCACCAATTAAACCCTTAATAAAATTAATTTGACCCATTTAAAGATAATTAAATCCTTATACCTAATTAAATCCTTCAATTAGACCTAAATTAATTCTTAAACATAGTTAAACTTTAATTTGGCCCATGATTAAATCAAATTGGCCTATAAAAAATCTATTTATGTCCATCTTTTTAATTTTTATGCAGATTCATCCAATAATCATGTAACTTGACCTTGAATCTTCATTATATCTCCAATTTTCGGTAAAATGGGGTACAATTAGGCTCCTGATTCCATTTGGAATTGTAGCTTGGTTTTTTCCACATTCGAATCCTCCTAACTTGTTTTTATCAAAATGTTAGTCTTCTTGCTATTATTATTTTATTTTGGAAAGAAAGAAGATGAATTTGGGGAATAACCTAGAAATAAGTTATGACACATGCAATTGCAAATGTGAAAATCACATTCGGTATCTAATACCCAATAATTACAATGCAAAGTAGTAAGATAATTTTCAATTATAAACATACTTGAAGTAGAAGCTTTTTTAAGCTTGTTTGCCTTCACGATTCATCCTCCAATGTCTTTCTTTTTACAATGATGACAAATGTCCTTGTTTTTCTTGTTGTCTCCATTAGGTTTGTTTGCTTTAAGGACAACACCCTTATTCTTTTTATCCTTCTTCCTAGACATTCTAAAAGACTAAATTAGAAGAACTGAGCTTGTTTTCCTTTCTAAGGGCCCCTTCAGCAGTATTAAGTATATTAAGCAATTTTGGAAATGTACTTTCCAACTTGTTCACGTGATAGTTCATAATGAATTGTGAAAATCTTGGGGGTAATGATTGCAAGACCAAGTCAACACTTAATATGGGTGTTCACTGAAGAACCCTTTGTCATCTTGCAGTAGAATAATTTGGGTCCTATTGGCCTCATCAAACATGTAGCTTGTTCATCGTCATCAACATGACGTTGATGTTCGTTCATAACTTCTTCTTCAACATCTTCAATAGGGGCATTTGGAATTGGATTTTCAAGAACATACAACCTCTTTTCTTGCTTAAGAACAATTTTCACATCTCGATATCAATCTAAAAAATTTGATCCAGTCAATTTGTTAGAATCAAGTATGCTTCGTAGGGATATGTTACAACTCATTTTGATCTACCAACCTATTTATATTAAGATAGAAAGTATTAGTTTCATGGATACATATTTAAATTCCAAATTTAGGTAAGGTCTTTAATTCTAATTTGATCTTCCACTAGTTTCTTGCAAGTTAATAGCCCTCACTATTAATTCGGGATATCTCGCTTAGATTTTCCTAGTGGGCTAGGATCCTATTTAATATATTTGACCTTGAGTGACTCAATAAATCAAAATAAATTAAATTAGGTAGATAACATAGTTTATCAATAACATCTCTTTGTCTAAACATATCTTTTATGTTTCGCCTAACATCTGCCTCTAACCTCATATGATCATAAGTGACCCATCCAAATTATATAGGTTAGTGAAGTAGAAGCTAATTTTTAGCATAAAACATATTTAATTAATGGTAACATTGAGTGACTCAACAAGTTATTCAGGAATAAAATTCTAGTATTATGCATAAAAAATTGGAAGTTAGCTTTACATGTTCTCAACATGTATTTAATATTTTAATGAGGGATTTAATAATTAAACAAGTCTCATTCAAAACATGGCATAATAGATATATATTTCATACATAACAATTTATATATAAATACACCCCTAGCATGTCATTCTAATCGTATAATTATAGACATATCTAAGCTAATCCCCTTGAGCTATTGAAGGAAATTAGATGGTCAATTCGTAAATAGTTGCTGCAAATCTTCATAGGTCCTTTGCAAGCACCTTGATTGTAGCCTTTATTGTCATTTCTTTCTTTGTCTTGGATTACAAAATTATTTTCTATCTATATTCCTACAATTCTAAATTACATAAAATTTACATAATTAATTAAAAAACCTCATGTTACATTCGAGGGGAATTAGTTGAGAAAACAATTTACAACTCATAAGAAAAATAGAGATAAGACAAAATATGCAGGCCCTATTTAAAAAAACTTATAATCATTCAAACATCAAATAAAAACACAATCACATAGGCCTTTAATGTCCACAATAATCTATCATGCATAAAAACATTTTTATATCATGATAAATTACATCGCATGCTTCAATTCTAATTATTGGTTTTATATGCTGATTAGTACTTAAAAGTAGGGGTGAGCAAAAAAACCAAAAAACTGATTAAACCGTGAAAACCGAAAAACAATAACCGAAAAAACCGAATCGTAAAAAAAACCGATTAGAATAATTAAAAAACAAGCCGGTTCGGTTCGGTTTTGATTTTAAAAGGCTGAAACCGAATAAACCAAACCAAACCGGTTCAAATAAAAAAAATCAGTAGTACTATAAATACCTACCTTTCCAACTTTCCCCATCTACTTTCTAAACCCTAGCCGCCACCCATGTTTCATAATCTTCATCTCAACACAGCCCCCACCCCCATCTTCACTCTCAACCTTTCTCGCCCATGTTTCTCAATCTCCATCTCTCAGCACATCCCCCCATCTTCATCTCTCATCTCTCAACCTTTCTCGCTCATGTTTCTCAATTTTCATCTCTCAGCACAGCCCCCCCTAACATCTTCATCTCTCATCTCTCAACCTTTCTTTAAGGCTTTAAGCACAACCCCCCCTCCTCCCCCAAAGTAGATCTATTGAACGAACCATCCTTATCTCTCATCTCTCAATCTTTTTGTCCTTTTCTTTAAGCATAGCCGACTAAGCCCATGGATTAAACAACTAAACAACAACTCTGGAGCCCCCTCCTCTTCAATCTTTATCTCTTAATTTTTTTATCCCTTTTTACTTTTTTCTGATTTCTATAGATCTATTATGTATTCATTTCCTATATTTATTTACAAGGTTGTTGATTTGCCATAGTATGCTCATGTTGCGATTATTGTAATGGATGTTGTGAGAATTATTTTTTCCAAATTTTCGTCTGACTCTTGTTCTTTCTGGCTTCCTTATTTTCAATTTTAGAAAACCTGTTCGATATGCCTGGCCAAGATGAAATCGGTTTTTTCCGGTTTTTCCTTTCAATTAACCGAACCGAACCGAACCGAACCGAAACTGTTGGTTTGAACCGGTTTCGGTTCGGTTTCGGTTTTGATTTAAAAATGAATAAATAATTTGGTTTGGTTATTTTTTTTGGTGAAAACAGGACCGAACCGAAAATGCTCACCCCTACTTAAAAGTGTATTTTTATCAAGGTTTTATATCATCATTTTGCACTTAAAGTATCAATAACTCTTTAACTAGAGCATGTTTCATAATAACATGTCTAATAATATAAGATTCCTTTAATTTATGGTAGATGATCATCTTAAATGCAGGTCTATCACATAAATCAAAGGATTGATTGATGAGTTTAACTACTGAAATTGAGAAGATAAAGAGAGGGCTAAGCATAGAAAAGAGATGCTGGTTCAGTCCAAACTGGAACACCATTTGGTTATTGGATCATAACTGGAGCTGTATAACTTGGACTTAGGTCTGGTTTATATATATGAAAAGCTAAGACATAGGCTTAAAACTTTCATGAGAGTCCAAGATTTAAAAGTGCCATTTTCGAGTTCAAATGGTAGCAACAACGGAGAAGTCAGAATTTGTCCTGCAACCCAGACATTTTTCCGTGTTCAGCCCATATCTCAAGTTCTAGAAGTCCAAATGACCTAATTCTTGTTTTGTTGCAAAGCTGAGGCAATTTTCCAGAACTTTCATGAAGACTATCTGTTCAAATTCTGATGTTAGCAATGACGTTTTCAGCAGACAAGAAGATAAGGATTGTTACCAAGTGAAGAGGTGGCTACCCACTCAACAATTAGTCATCAAATCAATAGTTTCGAATTTTGGCCTATAAAAGGAGGCATTTTTCATGCATTTAGGCATTTTGGTTTTCAGATCAAGATCATGTTCTTGCTCTCTCTCTTTATGTTTTTGTAATGCTTAAGTTTTGTTTATATTAATCTCTTGTTTATGCTTTTCATTTCATTTCCTTTGCTTAGTTAACTTATATCTTATTTATGTTCTTATCTTGTTTATTTATGTTTCTCTCTTTCATTATGTTTAGCTAAGTTTATTATGTCAAGGTGAAAAGGTTACACTAATGGTGTAAGAATAAGTATAG
>Ga0307515_10020227_pt1 | contig 11894 bp, 13 predicted proteins | sample 17_EM_MG_FD_194513 | JGI IMG/M metagenome (GOLD analysis project Ga0307515, IMG submission 194513) | Populus trichocarpa ectomycorrhiza microbial communities from riparian zone in the Pacific Northwest, United States - 17_EM | ecosystem: Host-associated > Plants > Roots > Unclassified | place...
CAATAATAAAATTTTAAATTAGGATTTGTGGTGTGATCCTATTTGATTAAAAAATTTGTTCCTTATTCTTGTTTTGTTTCTTGTATTATTGTCATCTGCATGTAAAAGGAGTTATGGTAGTGTATTATGAGTTCGTTCCATGTCTTCAAGTAGAGAAAGAGAAGTGTAACATGGGAAAAAAATCTTTTATAGCATTGTTGGTTGGGTCATCCTTTGTTTTTGTATTTAAAATATTTATTTTCTAAGTTTGATAAGGAAAAACATTTTATGATAATTCTATTTCTAGCTAACAATATGAGTAATGCATTTATGCTAAAAATCATTGTATTCCTTTTAAAGTAAATTTTAATAAAAGATTAAAGTTTTTTTAAGTGTTTATATTGATGTTCGGGGTCTTTTTTCTACCCTTACTACTTCAATCATAAATATTTTATTTATTTTATTAATAATTTCACTAGGCTAACCTAGGTTTATTTATTAAAATCTAAGAGTGACATTATACATGTTATTCCTTAATTTTGTAAAATGATTATCACACAATTTCATTATTAATTTCAGGTCTTTCGTTATGACAATGGTCATGAGTTATGAATCAATCTTTTTGCATTTTTTTTAAGATTCATAGCATCATTTACTAGACAATTTATCTACACACCATAATAGAAAGATATAGTACAACATATAAACCATAATCTCCTAGAGGTAGCTCAGGCATTAAGTTTTACTATGTATGTTCCTAAACGTTGCTATGTTGATATTGTCATGACTATTGTCTTCTTTATTAATAGGATGTCTACCTATATTATTGACCATAAAACTTCTTTGAGGATGTTATCAAGGTTTCACTTTATTCCTTCTACTCTTAATCTTCGTCCTAAGATTTTTAGTTAGGGGTGTTATGTTTATATTCATTTTTTTCATTGAGATAAACTTGATCCTCGTGCTCTTTAGTGTGTTTTTCTTGGTTACTTTAATTTTCAAAAGAGATATAAATATTTTCATCCTTTTATAGGTAAATACTATATGTTTATGGATGTTTAGTTCTATGAACAAGTATCTTATCTTTCTATGAATGTGTCTCTCATTCCTCTTTCGTGAGAGATTAGTAGCAAGGAAGAAGAACATTTATAGTTGGTGGAAAAGACATTGTTGATTTCAGGAAAGAAAAAAGATTAAGTTATTTTAGATGAAGGATGATCTTTTTTTTTGTAAAAGAAGTTGTATCTGAACCTGAAAAAGGTAGGCCCACTTAGTTATTTTAAAAGGGTTATACATAAAGAACAAGAATATAATTGTCAAGCCTTCACCTCTACCTAACTCTAGTACTCCTCTTAATGATATTACCATGCCATCAGATGACTATTTTGAAATTGACTGTGAGGTATGTGTTCATTTTCTCTATAAATTCATAACATGTACCTTTAGAGTTTGTCAACTTAAGATCATAAATTAACCATCAAGATAGGAGATATCCTTTTCATGTTTGTAAAGAGCCTAATAGACTTGGTTTCTTCATATCATCTTTCAGTGTCATTTATCTCATATTTGATTTTATCTCTTATCATTATCTGTCTAAGTTTCACTTATCTTTTACCCTCTAATTGTCTTATATGCCTATTCCTAGTCCTTTTCAGGTAGCTCTTGGAGACCTTGATTAAGAGTTTATTGTGGTTGAGGAAATAAAGGCACTCTAAAAAAACTCTACTTACAAGATAGTCAAGTTAACTCAAGAAAAGAAAACAATCAATTGTAAATGGATTTTTATGATGAAGTATAAGTCATATAAGATAGTTTACAAGTACAAGGCTAAATTGGTTGTTAAGGGTTACACTTATAGTTTTGATATTGACTATCAAGAAACTTCTACTCATATGGCTAAGATGAACATTGTTAGAGTTATACTCTCTCTTATAGTTAACATGGATCGGCCATTATGACAACTTGATATGAAAGATGTTTTTCTTCACAATGATCTGTCGGAGGAGGTGTATATAGATCCTCCTCTAGGATTTATACTAGAATGAGGTAAAATATACAAGATAAAAAGGTGTATAGACTTAAGTAGTCATTAAGGACTTAGTTTGGCAGATTAAGTCACTCAATAAAGGGTTTAGGGTTTAGTAGATCACACTCTCTTCTATAAAATAAAAGGTGATGATATTACAATTCTTATTATTTATATTGATGACATGATTGTTACATGCAATGACATAAGTGTTATAAAGAAGCTTCAAAACTACTTGATCGAGGAATTTGAGATGAAAAACTTGGGACCTTTAAAATATTTCTTCGGCGTTGAGTAACTCGATCCAAGAAAGGACTTTTTCTTTGGAAACAAATATTAGATCTCCTAGCCGAAACTAATAACTCTACCTATAAACTTATGGATACTTCTATTAAGATGAATCATGGTCTCGCTTTCTACTTACATTAAGTCCCAACAAATAAAGAGTTGGCAAGGTAGCTCATCTATCTAACTCATATAAGACTTGACATATTATATACAGACAATGTTGCAATAAATAATATCTTGACTTACCTAAAATTCTCTTTAGGTAAAAGTGTTATGTTCTCCTAACTTAACACATGGATATTTTGGTATATACTGATTTTGATTTATCGATTTAGATTCTAGGCCTATTGTGTAATTGACTTGCCTAAATATTTGATATGTATTTTGCATAAATACCTCTTAGTGTAACAACATTTAGCCTAATTTCATTCTTCAATTACAAGAAAAGAAAATAGCAGAATTTTGTTAATATCAACTGACTAACCTAGATTTGGGTTTTACAAAGCATGTTTTATTTATTTATTTATTTGATACATTATGACTTCTATATTTGCCCTACACGTGTACAGTCCCCGTTACCTTAGGCTGGATAATAATTCGAGTTATGTATAGAAATTATTAGATATATCAAGAATTATTTTGGGTCTCAACTTTATGCGAAAAAAAGAAAGAAACAATTTCAAACCTACTGAATAATTAATAGTATTTAGCATTTGGTTTAGGCTTAGTAAGGATAACATATAAATTTCCTTGTTCCATCTTAGTAAGGAGAGACCACGGAAGAAACTTCTCAAGAAAAAACTATGCACGAAAAGCTATGCTCTGATGTGCGAAAACTGCAAGGAGAGCATTTGGAATATTGAACGAAGGTTTTACACATTTACACCAGGACAGTCTAATCATCTATTCTAATAAATACTTCAGGCGCAAGATCAAATTGTCGGAGAAAATGAACATAAATTGAAGGAATTCCTGCAACTGATATAAGAGGTGTTTAGGGCAACTCTGACCTAAAATTGAATCGAACTATGACAAAAAGAATTTCAAATTTGGAATTCTAATCACAAAACATAAATAGCATACAGAAAACAGAGAGGGATAGTGCTGTTTAGTGTACAGCAACATTATTTGGCTGCCTTTGAATTTCTATTATGTTACAATCCTCGACTTGCAGGAGCATGCTTCTTGACCCATCCACTCTTCATTAGCCTGCCCCTGACATGTTCATCCTTATCCAGCTCGCAATGTCATAACTTACTGGGGAAAATCACGTTTGAAATGCTCCCGGCCTTGCCTAGTTGAGTTGACCCTCTAAAAAGCTTGTCTCTTTCAGCAATGAATTTGGCAAATCTAGAACCCTTCACTTGTTTCTCATTATCTTGCAGTATTGACTCTGGCAGAGTAGACAAAGGAGGGGTTGGTTTGGGGGGGAGAGGTGGCATTAATGCCCATACAGAAGAAAGGTCTTCATTTGGTTGGTCAAGATTTTGCATAAGTGCTATATCCCGCATTTCTGTCGTGAGAAAAACAAATTTGTCAGCATCCACAAGCATGCTTTACCTTCATATACTACAGCCAGAAACAATGCTAACTTGCAAAAACAATGAAATGGATAAATTCATCTTGTATCACATATCAATTTGATCCTATAGTTGCTATATAACCCAATACTCATTCAAGGAACGACTATGAGTTCCATAGAAACACAAATTTTAATAACCTCTATGAAACGTGATTTTTTTATTAAAAAAAAAAACAATCTTTTTGGTGTTTGTGGTCATTAATTAATGAAGCATATCACTCTGCAATGATGAGCTTGAGAATCTAAATAATGTGGGAATACAGATTAATTCATTTCATGATTGACATGTTCTCAAAGCCAGTGTTTAGATGAACAACCTTTTGCAAAATCAAAGATAGGCGCCAAAACTGCACATGGAATGCTGAAGTTCAGATGTGGTATAACTGTTCCTCCACCATGCCTTGCATTGCTATACCAAGAATATATCTCATTAAATAAAGAAGTATATCTCTCATTAAAAAAGAAGTTCAATCTGCAAGAACTGGAGAACTTAACTAGGAGAAAATGAAAAAACCAAGAAAGAAGACTTGCTTGAGAGCTCATAATACAGAAAATGTGTTCCCTCCATCAAATTAATAACATCTATACTGCAAAAATATGTTTTGACCAATGCAGGTACGTCTCGTTATGTCTTTCCTGTCATTTTTCTGTCACGCATACCCCATCATACCAAGTCCATAAGCAACCAGCACAAACTTCAGATGGATTATATAGACTCATACCAAGAGGAAGACAGTTTCCATTGTGGCACAATAACCAACAACCAATCACATTGAACCATTTAACAACAGCAAAAAGGAAAAAAAACAATAAAGCAACTGTACCTGGTAACAAGTCCAATCATATGACCTTCTGAATTAATGACAGCACCACCACTACCACCTGGGTGGACAGCAGCTGTTGTTTCAAGCATTGCTGGAATGTGTGAATTCCTTCCTTGAAGGGATTGACAATATGGGGGTGCCTTTGTTTTGACTACTTTTGATACCACTCCGGAGCAAACAGAGGGGGAAGAGCCTTGAAAATTCAAGGCATAAACAGATTTATCAAAAAGCATGAAGTAAAGCACAAAAACAAATCAAGAGAATCTTCAAAGTTAACTAGATAATGGAAGTATCAATTCAGCAGAAAGCCAAAAGCAATAAATGATATGGACTCATGAGCACCATATGGATTTAGAACCATAGCTGTTCTCAAAAAAAAAATTCAGTGTTCTTGTGTTATATTTCTTGGCAGCGCGCGCACATAACGATTGAAAAGTTATAACCCAATTCAGAAAGTTTCTAAAGCTGGTTTGGAGGTTAAGGCAACCTATCTTGACATACAGTATATCATACAACATTTATTTAATACTTCATAGAAAACAAGATACACTTCATAACTAAAGCAAGTGATTCAAACAACAAACTGCATTGGTAGAGAGATGATCTTACCAGAACAAGTTAAGAAGTGGAGGGGGATGGAATGTGCATGAAATGACACTTTGGCTTTGGGTAGGCCGTCTATTATGACATCATGCATTAGTTAAAGTCCAGCATGACAGTACAAAAATAATTTTTAAACAAACCATTTTGAAAGTAGAACTCAATTAAGGATGCACTGGTAGCAAAGTAGGCTTCAAGAAGGGGAAAAGCCAGAAAATGTCTAAAAGAGTAGTCGATCACATTTATTTATAACAGCTACAGCCAGATTTTTTAAGTTCTTCAACTGGCAGAGGCATAGAAAGACACAGGTATAGAAAAATAATTGAAAGAAACACTCCTGAAAGAATAAATCTAACAAGAAATATATAAGGCAATCAAGAATTTACCACATCGGGGTCCAAAAAGTCCATGTCCAATGATATACGCCTTCGATCCCAGAGATGGAGATTTGAAATCCACTTTGGTAGGGCAAAGCTGATCTGGAACATGCTCAAGCTGCAGAAGGGCAACATCCAATGGTCCCTTACAAACATACACTACTTTAGCATCGCACCAAATCCAAGGGTCAGCATGGTCCAAACGAACACGTATATTTCTACTGCCTTTGTAAGACAAACTCAATTTGTATCCCTTCCTCTCATCAGCCACCAAAGAATCCACAATGTTCATTGTCTTTGGTGGCAACCTCTGACTCTTCCTGTAGCCATCAACTTCACTATATCTAGAAAATTCCTTGGGTGGAAAAAAAAGATCCTCTGATTTGGTTCCATCTTCTCTACCATTTACAGTTGTTTTCCCAAATCTCCAAGGTTCTAACAGGTGAGCATTTGTGAGTATCAGACCTTGATCGTTAAGCAGAACCCCAGATGCCCATACAGCTTCATCAATGGTAATAAGACAAATAGAAGCCATAGCCTTCTCAACTGGCAGTGGGGAAGGGCGATGAGAATTATGATGCTCATATTTGTAAGGGAAGGATCCATCTGACTTAGGGCTGTATGCATTCCCTACAGCATTTAAGTTTTCCTTATTAAAATGAATCCCTTTTTCAGCATTTTGAGGCTCCTTCAGCAGCAAGTCACTGCAAGCAGTTGCAATGGCTTCCCACGGAATCACCAGCTGTCACCCAAGGCTAGAATTTGTGTGATCTGTTAACTATCAGATAATTTAAACATTCAAATTGAGAATTATTCCAAGTCACCTGGATTTCAGCGCCGGTACTCTTTTGCCTCAATGGTCTAATCAATATGCCAATGAAATCTGAATTTTCACCAAAAACTGGACTACCTTCCATTCCTGGCATATTTAGTGTCAAAATGGATTCAGAATTATAAAGGAAGAAAGAGCCACAGAAAACATGACAGAGAAATGCTTGCACCTGGAAGACACCGAAAGTCAGCCATCAGTAATGATATGTCAGATGATCTGGGAGGATAGCAGTTGGCAATGGATCCCACTGACAAGCTGCAAATATCAAAAGAATTTGACAATGAAACTCAGGGTCTGCATGAGGTAGCAATACTGCAATTGAGTGCAAAGGGAATTTTTTCTAACTACACACCTTGTATGCACACAGACACATTGAATCCAGTTTAGTTTCAGGAGGCTAGATGACCACAGAATATAGATATTTCATTATCTGTTCTACACTAAAACATATAATAAATAAATGATCTCCTTTGGTATTAATGCTCTATATCAACCAAACTAGAAGTGCCACCTATATGGCCATTTAAGAATGGACGTTGCAAATACCAGATTTATGTGCTGTATTGTGCTTTTGACAAAAACAAATCATCAGAAATGAGATCTAAGAATCCAAACCAAGTGTAGACATTAAAAAAGATGGTAAAACAAAGAATAATACCTGTTAAAGAAGTGGACAGGTGAGAGGATGCCGAAAGGAGAACCCACCGCTAAAAGAAAATCCCCCCTTTTTCTTGATGCCAATATTTTAAAGTTGGGCAGATCCTAAATGATAAATTCCACGTCTATATTATATAACGTAGATGTATAGAAATTATAACAACACAAAAATCATGTAGATGGGTTGTCTAAGGTGGCATATAAAAAGGAAACAGAAAAACAAAAGGTACACTTTACCTTCAAATGTAAGAAAACACCAAGAATAGCAACCCTTGTGGTCAATCTGCCCATAATACTTGGATTGCTAGATCCTCCCCTTGCATGTCTATGGCTCTCCACAGTAGAAGCATTTCCATGCTCAGTCTGAGATGATTGATTCAACATTATTTATCCCATATATCATTAGTTCAAATTAGATGTAGATAGTCCTTTGGAAAAACATTATCCCTTGCTAACCTGTGTCTGGCCAACATCCATAAAAGGCTGAGGACCGCTCTCATGTGAGGCCAGAGACCAACCAACCTCCCATCCATGGTCCATCGAGCCTGAAGAAGCTTCAACAAGTGATTGAAGAGCAAGGGAAGATACAGGAACATCAACCTTCATGGAGAATTGATCGATTAGTAACATGCTGTGTAGCAGTAATGAGCAAGAAATTTAAACATCTCAATAACATTGAACACCAGTATGAAGTGCAATTTCCAATATTGGAAACAAGAAGCATTTAATATGCTCAGTTGACAGTGCTGTTGAAGTTCCAACACAAACATAACATCCAGTAATTATCAAATTTTAAGATGCATTTGAAATCTGGCATACATGAAATTGAACATCAATTCACTCCCTACCTCTATACATCATTTAAATCTTACTGATTGATAATGTAAACTAAGGCTATCATGGAAAAGTAAAATTTGCATGGAATCAGTTTTGGATCCCATGAAAAACAACAAAGTTGAATTTTTCATTATCATTAGCCTTCAAATACTGTAAAAACCATCCCACAAATAATGAATTTGCATGCCAAACACAGCCAAATTCATGTCCCAGGGCAACCAGTATCATACTTAGCTATCACATGCATTGATGAATCTAACAAAACCATCATGCTCCACTTTACTGAAAAAACTACACAGCAAACTAACCGAAAATCAAAATCTAAACTTAGTTGGCTAGTGTCAGATAACTAGTTTTCAATGCTGTTACACAAGCACAAATTGATTCTCTCTGAGGCTTCTTCAATGTTCAGCTAAACAGATAACTCACTCAAAATGCCTACCAATCTAATAAGTTGTGCACTTAGCCAGCAAGGGGCGCCTTTATCCAAAACCCCATCTTCATCTTTCCTCAAACCCAACTTTCCCTGCAAGATAAAACACATTAACTCCAGCTACTAATCACTTCAACCAAGTTAACAACTAGCACAGTATCATCTCATACCTCTACCATAACATCAACATGAGCACCAGGAATCAACTCGGGTGGGCCCTGCAATCAAACAACAATCCCCGCAATTCACCTAAAAAATCCAAAAACAACAAAACAAACCCAATTACACATTAAATATAAGTAATTCAAACCTGAGAAATGCCCTCTCTGTGTTTTGATGACAAAAAAGGCTCAACAACAGAAGCAACTGTGACTACCATCCCAAGACCCTGGCTTTTAGCCTCCAAAATCCGGTTAGCCAATTCAGCATCATAAAGGGTGTCAGGTAATAACAGCCCAGAAGCTGAAAGTGTTGTATTGCCAGAACTACACGTACCCAGATAAAGAAAATTCAATAAGAACACATTGAAATGAAAAGGAAGGCAATTTTGTAAACCAAGATAACATTTTTTAAAATAAATTCACTCACTTAAATTGATGAAAAGCATGTTTTCGCATCTTTAGTCCTTTGGGGTCCTAAATAAACACACGAAAACACACATATTCATTGTCAACCTATGAAAGCACAGATTTGTGTATAGGTGATTGAGGGACTTACGGGGCCTTGGATTCTGACCAAGACAGCGAAGTTACGGGCAACATCTACGATTTCAGGCAAACCCATGAGGTTGTTTTGCGTAAGAACGAGGAGAGTTAGTGACTTCTTAATGTGTTTTTCGATTGAATTGGACTTCAACTGTTTCTGTTGTGTTTTTGCTCGTGCGGAGACTGAAGAAGGATTGATGACATCAAATTTTAGAAATTCGAGGTGCAAGGCAATTAGTGTAATGCAATTAAATGTGTAATATAATGAACACATTTTTATTTTAGTCCTATATTTTTTTAAAAAAATCATTTTAGTCTCTATATTTTATTTGTATTTATAATTGGTCTTTGTTTGAGATTTTTTGTCCTTATATTTTATAAAAATTATAGTTTAGTTTTTATAATAAACATTTTTTTTTTGCAATTAAATTTTTACATGATTACTCTTAATTATATAATGGTTTATTATATAGTTTTTTTATATAATGCTTAAATGTAATGGATTATTATGATTGTAGTCCTCCACCACATTATAATTTAAAAAATTGATCAAAAATAGAAATGTAATGGATCATTACATTACATGATCTATACATCTAATTTAACATGCCATAATAGTAAAACGAATGTAATGATACGTAATGCATCCAAAATCTAACACGAGTCGTGGCAATTAGATTATATATATATACACACACACACACCAAATCTTTGATTTATGAAACAACTAAACCATTTTGTTCTGGGCCTTTTCTCTTAAAAAAATAGGTAAATCTGCAAGAAATTTTTCTTTCGAAAAGGGCTGGTTTGAGTCTTCGCAGAGCATAACACGGGTGAGAAAAGTGTTTTTATACCACTGAAAATTACTAAACTTCTTGCATCTAAGATTGGAGAGGAGTTCAGCATTTTTATCTTTTAGATGGGAAGGATCTCTTACAAAATGTAAAGAGATGGTTAAGATGAGGGTTGATACAGCATTTTGGATAGTATTTCCAGATGAGTCAAGGATAGGTGTTTGTTCTTCAATCATTTGGATGGAATTTAGGATTTGGAGGTGTTTAGCTTCGGTGAGATGATAATCTCACCATCCTTTTAACTAGCCAGAAAAACCAGCTATAAGAAATTCGGCTATAACTTTATCGGGAGTGTCAGTCTGGGTTTTGTAGACATTGGTTGTCATGGTCATTTGTTGGAGGGTGTTTAAGATGTAGTATTTTGACATTCCATCTATATTCCATTCATAGAGCGAGGAAGCATTATATTTGTGTTGGTTGATAATTGTAGGTTCATTTTGAATGGATATATTTGGGGCACTAAGAGTTTTGGGGTTTCTCCATAGGAGTTTTATCAATCTTGGAAATTTCTTTTTGGAAGATATCATCATTTGAAGTTTGGATAGTTGTTTGGTTATTTTGGATGGTGTTTATTTGGTTTGTGGAGGTTGACAAATTGTTACTGACTTCAGGGATGTCAGGTACAATTAGGGTTAAGGCCTTAATTTGGTGAAGGTGGTCTTTTAGGCTTTAAAAAAGTCATTTTTAATTTGGAGTTGTGTTTGGCTTGTTATGGTGATTTGATATGGTGTTGAAAACTAGGTTTTTTAGTCTGAGGTCTGTGGGTTTTGTAGTGTCAGCAGGGTTGACGATTGTCTTTGGATTTGTTTTTTTTATTTTGGTTAGTTGTTTGCTTATGATATTGAGGTTGGTATTGATGAAGTTGTTTGTAAAAAAACAAAGAAAAAAAGAAAAAAAAAGTAAAGGGTCAAGCACACTAGTTGTCCTCTCTTTATTTTTATTTTTATTTAAGTGACAAACAATAAGTAGTATATGATATAATTTAACAAATATGCATGCCCCAATTGGATTCATATGAATATCAAATCACCATAAAAAAACCAAAGTTTATTTTTAAAAGTGTTTAGATAATTATTCTAGTTTTTCTTATGTTTCTTTAAATATAGAGTTAATATTTAGATATACTTTGTTATTTGTTGGTTATATTAATCTTGTTCTTTGCGATTTTTTTTTCCATTTTATGTAGAACATTGGTGATATTTTTTATCTTCCACAAACAATGCTTGGTAATGCAATCCAATCCCTACATTATTAGTGTGTTGTGATTTTTTTTAAAAATAGCAATTTATAATTTGTATTATTTTGTTTTGTTTGAATGTAATATGAGAATGATAATTTGTTTGCACCTTAATCAATATCAATGAAATTGCTAGTTACAGAATAAACCAAAACATTTGGGGGAAATGAGCAGTACAATTTGCAATGTTCTTTTCCACTATTTTTATTTTAGTCATAGAATTTTATTTTATTTTTGCAATTTTATCCTTCCAAGTTATACTAGCATGGTTTAATCTGTTAAGATTTTTTCACTTTGCTTGCTATTCAAATATATAAAGTGTCGAAGAATATTATGATGATAAATTAAAGATATTTTGCAAAATAAAATTATAGGTTGCAGTAAAAAAAAAAATTAAAAGAACAAAGACTAAAATATACAAAAAATGGAGACCACTGTTGAGAAGGCATAAAAAAGTTTAGTTTGGTCCCTATAATTTTGTTCTATTCACTGTTTGGTCTTGAAATTTTAAGATTTTACATTTCATTCTCAAACTTTATTATTATTTTTTTTGGTAATCCGGGGTGTTCAGGTCAGCTTACGTACACCACAACTAATCTCCGGACCCACTAAACACCCTGCAAGCCCAATAAACAGGTAAAATATCGCAGGGGTGACAGACATG
>Ga0307515_10020229_pt1 | contig 11894 bp, 13 predicted proteins | sample 17_EM_MG_FD_194513 | JGI IMG/M metagenome (GOLD analysis project Ga0307515, IMG submission 194513) | Populus trichocarpa ectomycorrhiza microbial communities from riparian zone in the Pacific Northwest, United States - 17_EM | ecosystem: Host-associated > Plants > Roots > Unclassified | place...
AACTTATCTTGGCTATAAGGGCGGATGCTCGAGCGCGGCGATACGGAAGGAACGTCTCAAACGGACGTTTGCTTACTGCGCTGCGATTATGTTCGCCAATTCGATTGGAATGGTCGGGACCCAAAGCGTTGAATTGCTTTGGGTCCCGATGGTGCCACGACAGGGACTCGAACCCTGGACCTCAGCCTTACCAATACGCCATGTATACTTGGATGGTGTTGGATTGCACTTTCTATTTATTGATTTTGTTGAAAAATTAGATTTGGAATTTTTCCCATACGTTCCTACATGTTCCCGTAAATTCTTTGTCGTCGCTTATTCCGCGCTTACGCATCGCGACCCAGCCTTCTTTGGTAGGCTTCTTCGCAGCGGGCCTTTTTCTCAAGAAAGGGCATGAAAATGCGTGATCGTACGAAATTGACCCTTCGCTTTGTCGAGGGACTTACGCCGCAGAACAAGGACCATTTCGCCTGGGACAGCGAGGTTGTCGGCTTCGGCATTAAGGTCAGCATGGGCGGCCACAAGAGCTATGTTCTGCAGTATCGGCACGAAGGGCGCAGCCGCCGATACACGATCGGCCCGCACGGGTCGCCGTGGACGCCGGACACCGCCAGGACCGAAGCCAAAAAGCTTCTCGGCGCGGTGGCGAGTAGTGTCGATGTACAGGGCGAGAAGACCGAGCGTCGATCCGGCCTAACTATCGCCGAGTTGTGCGACCTGTACGTTTCCGTCGGTCTGGCGACGAAGAAGCCGACCTCCGTCGAAGCGGCGCGGTCCGCCTTCGACAATCACGTAAAGCCGCTCCTGGGCAATCGGAAGGCGGAAGGCATTACCCGGGCGGACGTCGAGAAGCTGCTGATCGATGTGTCCAAGGGCATGACGGCCAAGCGCGTGAACGGACAAAGAAAGCGAGGCTTGTCGCGTGTTCGTGGCGGTCAAGGCGCGGCCAACAGCGTCGTTCGCAAACTGGGATCCGCGTTCGCCTTCGGCGTCGGGCGCGGCGTGCGGCCTGACAATCCCGCTAGCGGCGTTTCTCGCTTTCGGGAACGAAAGATCGAGCGCTTTCTCTCCGGCGCCGAGTTGGTGCGGCTAGGAGAGGTCTTGGCGGCGGCTGAGGCGATCGGCGTCGAGAACATCTACGCGATCGCCGCCATCCGGCTGTTGATCATGACTGGGTGTCGTCGGAACGAGATTCTGACCCTTGAACGCAGCCATGTTGATCATCCCAACAAATGCCTGCGTCTGCCCGACAGCAAGACGGGTGCGAAGGTGGTCCATGTCGGCGCGGCGGCGTTGGCGTTATTGCGGGCGCTTCCTCAGGTTCAAGGTAACCCCTACGTCCTTCCGGGCAAGAACGGGAAGGGCCACCTGGTCGGGCTGCAAAAGTGCTGGGAGCGGATCCGCTCCGCAGCTGGTCTGGACAACGTTCGTATCCATGACCTTCGCCATTCGTTCGCCAGCTTCGGGGCCAATGGCGGCGACAGCCTCCTGATCATCGGCGCCTTGCTCGGGCATCGCAGCGCCAAAGCGACCGAGCGTTACGCTCATCTCTCCAGCGATCCGGTGAAGCAAGCCGCGGATCGAATTTCGAGCGAGATCGCCGAGCTGCTCGGCGCCCAGCCGGTGGCTTCAGACGATAATGCGTTCAATCTCATCGACGCCTCTCCTGAAGACCTGGCTGCTGTTCGGACCATTCTTGGTCGGACCGTCAAAGCGCGATGGCTGGATACGCGCGAGGTCGCGGCGCGCGTGAATTTGACCGTGGCGACGCTGCAGACCTATCGCTGGATGGGTGTTGGTCCGCCGTTCCGGAAGATCGGCGGAAGGGTCCTCTATTCGGCGGACGAGGTCGATGCGTGGAAGATGACGCAGGCAACCGAGGAAGCAGAAAAGGTGTCTGGGCCTGGTGGGTCAGCTTACTGAGGATTTCAGTTGCCGGGCGCGGGACTCGGCCGGACCTGGCGCAGCCCAGTCGTTCTCCCGGCGCGCCGATGGACCTGGGGCGGGGCGGAAATCGGACCCGAGCCCGTAGTCACCCGCTCTAACGCGCGCGAGCCAGGAACTTGCCGGCAAGCCAGCGCCGCGCGGGTTCGTCATAGAGCTTGAGGCAAGCATAGGCGATCGCGACGGCGGCCACGAAAACGCCCGCGCCGACTAGGGCGCCCTGCGCGGCGGGGACCTTCTTGTCCACGACCCAGCCGGTGTAGATGTAGATCAGCGGGTAGTGGGTGATGTAGAGCGGATAGGACAGGTCTCCGAAGACGCGCGCGACCCGCACCGACGCGCTGTCCACGCTCTTCTCCCCGGCCCCAATGGCCACGATCAGCGGAAACACCACGATCACGCAGAGCGCCTCGTAGAGGCCGTTCAGCCACGGCCATTCCGCGCCGCCGAACCGCGGCAGCGCCAGGACCGTGATCAGCAGCAGGCTGCAGACGGCGAAAGCGTTACCGACCCGTATCCGCTTGCCCAGCCGCATCAGCAGAACGCCCGCGAAGAACGGGAACAGCATCCGCGTCAGGCCGATCCGCACGCCATTGGCGTCCAGCGCCCAGCCGCCGATCAGGTCGCCTCGGCCGCCGAACACCAGCAGGTGAACCAGCGCCAGGCCGGCCAGCGCCACGAAGACGCCGAGCGCGCGGGTCGACAGTTTTCGCAAGCCCACCGCGTAGAGGATGTTGCCGATGTATTCGTAGAACAGCGACCACTGCGGGCCGTTCAGCGGATAAATCTCGTCCCAGCCGCGAACGTCCGCCGACTTGGGCAGCGGGATCATCACGAAGCCGACCAGCATCACCCCCAAGACCTGCCAGGCCGACGCGGCCGGCAGCTTGGGAAAGATCGAGAAGTGCTGAAGGGCGAAGAGGGCCGCGCCGACTAGGCCGCCCGCAATGATCATCGGCTGAAGCCGAACCAGACGGCGCTTGTAAAACTCCCATTGGCTCATCTTGCCCCAGCGATCGTCGTAGGCATAGGCGATCACGAAACCTGACAGCAGGAAGAAAAAGTCCACCGCCAGATAGCCGTGATTGATGATCTGCTTTTGGTGGCTACCGCCGGAATAGGCCTCGAAAAGATGAAAAACGACGACGACGAGGGACGCGACGCCGCGCAACCCGTCGAGGACGACATAGTGATTTTTCGCGGGCGTTATCGCGTCGGTCGAGGTCACTGCGGCGGAGATGTTCATGCGATGTCTGGGCCAAGTTTTCTGACGAGACCGAATGGTGTCGCGACGAAGCGTTGCTGGGTTTATCGTTAAGTCTCAAGCAGTGTTTCAAGCAGTGTTTCAAGCGGCGTTTCGAGAGAGATGGTGATGCAGCGCACCCGGCGAGCCCACGGCGCAAGGGTCACGATCAAGGCGGTGGCGGCCCAGGCTGGCGTCTCGGCCATGACGGTGTCGAACGTCTTCAACAACACCGGCAAGTTCAGCCGCGACACGCGCGACCGCGTGCTGGCCGCCATCGACGCGCTTGGCTACGTCCTCAACTCGGCCGCTCGCCGGCTGGTCGGCGCGACCCCGGCCCGGGTCGGACTGCTCTACGCCGGCGTTGACAGCATGTTCATCAACGCCACCCTGGCGGCCACCGCCGTGGCCACCGCCGTGGCCACCGCCGTGGCCAGCGCCGAGCGGGGGCTTCAACTGATGGCGCGCAATGTCGCCTCGCCTCAGGACGCGCTCGACACCGCCCGGGCCCTGCTTCTGGTGCAACGCGGACCTTTGATTGTCGGTGATGCAAAAATCTTAGTCTAGGGGGCTGCCTCGGCTGGGCCCAAGACTGCGGATCGACGTTCCTGGCGGCGCCGGCCGGAACTGATGCCTCCACCCTGACGACAACGGTCTGCAACCGGCACGTCACCAACCCTAGCCAAGGAAGGCCGCGACACGGTCCAGTTCGTCGGTGTTGACGCCATGCCCCAGTTTCGGTCGCGGCTCGAAACGTGCATCGAAGCCTGCCTTGCTCAATTGCTCTGCGGCGCGGCGACCCTCCGTCGGCGGGATCACCCTGTCCTCGGCGCCATGGGCGATGAGCAGCCGGGGCGATCCGGCATGAGCCGGCGCCGGCGCGTTGGCGAGCCGACCGGACAGGGCCACGCCCGCGCCAAACGACCGTCCCAGCGCCGCCGAGGCGAGGGTCAGGATCGCGCCCTGGCTGAAGCCCAGCAGCACTAGCCGCGAAGCGTCGAGACCCTCGTCGGCGACCAGCCGGTCGAGACGAGCCCAAAGCGGGGGCAGCGCCGCCACGACCCTCTCGGCTCGGTTGGCCTCGGTGACGCCGGCGACCGAGAACCACTGGCGACCCGACCCGCCGCCGTCGAACGGTTGCGGCGCTTCGAGCAGCACCGCAGCGGTGCTGTCGCGGAACCGGAGCAGATGGTCGGCCACGGGAGCCAGGCTTTCGGCGGTCGCGCCGACGCCATGCAACAGGACGATCAACTGGTCGGCCTGTCTGGCGCCCAGACGGCGCGCCAAGGGTGGAATGGCGATATTCATGCAGGTTCTTCTCCGATGGCGTAGGCGTCCCTGTGCAGCGCGCCATAGGTGGCGCCGCGGTGAAGCCGCCGGGCGGGCGTCTGACCGCCGGCGCCCAGGGCGACGATCAGCGGCAGGAAATGCTCTTGGGCCGGAGGGTTGGTCACCGCATCCGGCTCTCTCGTCCGATAGGCCAACAGGTCCTCGATCCGGCCGGCCGCCAGGATCGCCCTTGGGCGCTGGGGCGGCAGGTCCGGCAGGCGCCGCAGAAACTTGGCGGCCGGCGCGGCGCTGAGCACCAGGGTCGGGGCGCCGTGGCTCAAGAAGAGGGCGGCAAGCGTGGGATGGGTCCTACGAGCGGCGCGCGCCGGACCAGCCGGACACGCGCCTTGGGCCTACTGGCCGAGGATCTGGTTCATGTAGCTCTGGTTGTCCCAGAACAAATATTCCTCATCCATGGTCCCGTTCGTCCAATGGCTTACCGTGGACATCGGGAGCTTGAACGCATTGCCGGTGGGCGCGATGACCTTGCCGTCCGGCAGGGTCATGGGTTGGGTGAAGGTGCCTTCCATCAGCCCGACGACGCTGGTCCACTCGCCCGAGCCGATCCGCACTGGGTGCTGCTTGATCCGGGTGTCGGGTGCGTAGGTGAACATATACTTCAGGTCGGCGATGTGTCGGTCGATGCCGTGGGTCACGTGGCCGTCGGGCCAGTGCACGGCGACATCCTGGCTGTGGCTCTCCTTCAGGCGGTCCCATTTCTGGTTGGAAAAGACGTCGAAATCGAGGGTGTCGAAGGTGGCCAGGTGGGTCTTGGCGATCTTCTCGGCGGCCTGGTAGCGCGCCAGGGCGGCGGCGGTTGTATCGGCGGCGGCGTTCGCGGCCGAGGTCATGGCGAGTGACAGGGCGGCGATCGCCGGAAGAATGAACTTGCGCATGGTCTGCATCTCCAGGCGGGGCATCCGCCATCGAGGAGAATTTGCGCCTGCCCCGACCTCCACGATATTGACCAATATGGCAGAGCGGCTCTGCGAAATCGTGGAGATGGCAATGCTCGATTGGGAAGACCTGAAGACCTTCCTGGCCATCGCCAGGAGCGGCAACCTGTCCGCCGCCGGTCGGGCGCTGCGCGTGAGCCAGACCACCATGGGGCGACGCCTAGCCTTGCTGGAAGCCAGAGCCGGCGCGAAGCTGTTGCAGCGCACCCCCGCCGGCTTCGTACTGACGCCGGCCGGCGAGCGCATCCTCGCCCACGTGGAAGGGATGGAGGCCGAGGCGCTGGCCGCCGAGCGCACGATCAGCGGCGAGGACGTCCGCCTCGAGGGCCTGGTGCGGATCACCACGGTGGAGACCTTCGGGGCCCGGATCGTGACGCCGGCCTTGGTCCCGCTGCACGAGACCCATCCCAACATCTCCATCGAACTGATCACCGACACCCGCCCGTTCAGTCTAGCGCGCCGCGAGGCCGACATCGCCATCCGGCTGGCGCCGTTCGAGCAGCACGACGCGATCGTCCAGCGGGTGGCGGACATGGCATTCGGTCTCTACGCCGCGCACGCCTATGTCGACCGCAACGGAACGCCCGACTGGGCGGAAGGCGGCGTGGGTCACCACGTGATCGCGCTGCAGGACGACCTAGCCAACATTCCGGAAGCCCAGTGGCTGAGAGAAACGGCGCCGAAGGCCAAGCATTGCTTGCAGGCCAACAGCCGCGATGTGCAGTTCCAGGCCTGCTCGGCGGGGCTCGGGCTGGCCTGTCTGCCGCGATACCTCGCCGACGACACGCCAGGCCTGTCCCTCCTGCGCGCGCCGACCCCGCCCCCGATCCGGGGCGTCTGGCTGGGCGTTCACCGCGACATGCGCCAGACGCCACGCATCCGCGCCGTGTTGGACGTCCTGACGAGCGAGCTTGGTCAGCGACGGGCAAGTCTCAATCCGCCCGTTGGCTAGGCGGCGATCGACCGGCCGGAGCGTCCGCTGCGGACGCGAGCCCAAGGTCAGTTTCCGGCGCAAATCACTCCCGGACGAAAGGTTCGCGCAAGCTTGACCTCGCATAGGCCCGACAGCCCGCACGCAAGCGGCGTTGGAGCCCCGTCCCAAGATGAAATCGCACCTTCTGACCCTCTGTCTCGTCAGCACCGTCACGGCCGCTGGCGGCGGTTTCGCCTGGGCGCAGGAGGGCGCGGGCGATGGTCTGCATGTCTCGCTCGGCGCGGCGGCCGTCTATCGGCCCGAGTACAAGGGCTCCAACGATTACGAGGCCGCGCCTCTGCCTTTCGTCGGCTTCCGATACGGCCGAGGTGATTTCTATATCAGTCTCGAGGGGCCCGCCCTGCGGGCCAACATCCTGCCGGGCGGATGGTTGGAGGCCGGGCCCGTGCTGGCCTATGAGCGCGGCCGCGACGACAAGATCAAGAACCTGACGGTGCGGCGGCTGGGCGAGATCGACGCCGCCGTCAACGCCGGGGTCTTCGTGCGCAAGCGCTTCGATCTCGCCGGCGGCGAGCTGAAGATCGGAGCCGAAGCGCTGACCGACACCGGAAAGGCGCATGAGGGCGTGCTGGCCAATTTCAGCCTCGACTATGACCGTGCTCTAGGCGAGCGCTGGACCGTGGGAGCCAGCCTCTCAACCACCTGGGCCGACCGCAAGTACATGCAGACCTACTATGGCGTGTCCGGGGCCGGCGCCCTGGCCAGCGGCCTTTCGCCCTACGCCGCCGACAAGGGACTCGAGAACGTCGAGGTCGGGGCGACGGTGCGCTACCGGATCAACGATCGCTGGAGCGCCCTGGCGCATGGCGGCTATACCCGCCTCGTTGACAGCGCCGCCGACAGCCCCATAGTCGCCCGCGAGGGCTCGGCCGACCAAGGTCAGTTCGCCCTGGCCCTGTTCTACAGCTTCTGACGGCCATGCGCGCCCTGCTGATCGAGGACAATATCCGACTTGGCGAGGCGACCGCGCGGTCGCTGGCCAAGGCCGGCTTCACCGTCGACCTCTTCGAGACCGTCGAGGACGGATGGCACGCCTGGCGCAGCGTGTCCTACGAGGCGGTAATCCTGGACATCATGCTGGGGCGTGACAGCGGCCTTGATCTCCTGGCCCGGGCCAGGGCCGCTGGCCTGCGCACCCCGGTGTTGATGCTGACAGCCTTGGGCAGCGTTGAGCAGCGCGTGCAGGGCCTCGAGCGCGGCGCCGATGACTATCTCGTCAAGCCGTTCGCCACCGAGGAATTGGTGGCCCGTCTGCGCGCGCTGGGACGCCGGCCGGCTCTGACCGCCGCCGGCACGTTGCGCTACGGCGAGCTGGAATACGACCAGGGCGCGCGTGAGATCAGCGTCGGCGCGGCGTGCCTGCCGCTGTCGCGCGGCGAGAGCATCGTCCTTGAACGCTGCCTGCGTCACCCCGATCGGGTGGTCAGCAAGACCCAGCTGGGCGAAAGTCTGCACAGTCTTGAGCAGGACTACACGGACAACTCCATCCAGGTTCACGTCCACCGGGTGCGGCGCAAGATGGCCGAGCTGGGGGCCGACGTTACCATCCGCGCGCTGCGGGGCCTGGGTTACATCGCCGTCCGGCTTGACGGCGGACGGCCCGATCCGGGCGAGTAGCCCTCAGGCTCGACGCCGAAAATCGAGCTCGAAGCAGGCCCCGCGCGTCGAGGGCGACAGGCGCACGGTCCCGCCATGACGCTCCATGATCTGGCGGACGATCGACAGGCCAAGACCCGCGCCCGTCCCTTGCGGGTCACCGCGGCTGAAGCGCTCGAACAAGCGGTCCGCGACTCCCGCCGAGACGCCTGGACCGTCGTCTGAAACGCGGACCAGACCGTCGGCGTCGATGGCGACCAAGATGTCCACGCCGGAGGGCGTGTGACGGACGGCGTTTTCGAGGAGGTTGCGCAGGGCGGTCTCGGCCAGGTCGGGCTGGCCTTCGACCATGAAGGTTTCGAGCGCGCTGTCGAAGCCGAGGGTTCGACCGCTGGAGAGGACGAAGCCGGCCATGTCGCTGGCCACGTCACGCGCCAGGATCACCAGATCGAAGCGGCTCGTCTGGGCAAGCGCGCCACCCTCCGCCTCGGCCAGGGCCAGGAGCTGGGCCACCAGGCGACCCAGCCGTTCGAACTCCTCGCTGGCGGCGCGGCGCTCGTCCGCCTCCAGCAAGCTCTCGACCTGGGCGCGCAAGATCGCCAGCGGCGTGCGCAGCTCGTGGGCGGCGTTGGCCGAGAAGTCGCGTTGGGCGCGCCAGCCGGCCTCCAGTCGATCGAGCGTGGCGTTGAAGGCCTCAACCAGCGGCGCCACTTCGCGCGGCGCGGTCTCGGCGGGAAGTCGGGCGTCGATGGTCGCGGGGCCGATGTGTCCGGCCAGATGGGAAAGGCGGCGCAACGGCCTGAGGCCGATATGCAAGGTGAGATAGACGCCGATCATCATCAAGGTGATCAGGACGACGATCTCGATCATGTTGCTGCCGATGTCGGTAAGAAGGCGCGGCGGGTCGAGGCGCTGGACCAGAGAAAGGCCGCGAACGTCTGGATCGTCGTCACGAATAATGCCGAACAGGACAGTCGTGGCCACGGCGAGCAGGACCAGCGGAAACAGCATCCGCATCAGCGACGGCCCGCCGCGCCTCCGGGCCAGCAGGTCTAGGACGGCGCGTATCATCGGCGCTCTCCGAGTGAAGGCGATCATTGGCGGCGGGCCGCGTGGCGAGTGAACATCATGCCTGGAGTTCACTGACTGTCCCACCGCGCAGGCGACGGATCAGCGCCTCGATATCGTCGCCGGCCTCGCTGACAGCGGCCTCGAACGCGCGCCGATGGGATGTGACCAGCCAGGCTCCGCGATATTCCACGTCGATCAGCCGCCATCCGCGCGCGGACTTCAGCGCGCGCCAAGCCATCGGGATCGGCTGGCACCCGTGATCCAGGTTGATCGCGAAGTTGACGACGACCTCGTTTGGCCGCCGGCTGATCGAGCTCAGGATCGTGACGCCGTCGGCGCGACCGTCCCATAGACGCCCGTCGTAGAAGCGCTCGGCATAGGCTCGGAACGCCAGCGCGAAGCGCCGCTTCTGGCTTGGGGAAAGTCTTCGCGCGTGGTGGCCCAGGACAAGGCCCGTGACGTGCGGAACATTTGCCATGGCGTGGACCGCCGAGCCGAAGGCGCCCGCTCTCTGGCAGGCGGTCAGCGTCGTATCGACCAATACGCCGAGGAGGCGGCCCATGCTGCTTTCCACGAACGCCTCGGCGTCCGGCTCGCCGGCCAAGACCGTTGCCGCCGGGGTGATGCTCTCCATCAGGACGAGCCAAGGTCTTAGAAGATAGCCCATGCAAGGATCAGGGCTCGATCTTCACCGCGTCGAAATCGGGCAGCACCTGAACGCCGCCTCTCGCTTGGCGGACCATGTCGGCGCGGTTTTGCAGATAGGCCGAGCGCATCGTCGCATAGGGATCGGTCGCATCGTCGAGGGCGCGAAAGAAGCCATCCGCCGAGGCCCGGGCGTCCACCGCGGTGACTCCGCCTCGGATCATGCCAAAGCTCTTGGAGCCGCCGGCCGTGGCCAGGGCGACCGGATCGGTCATGGTGTCGACAAGGCGTCCCGCGCCATCCCGCAACGTGGTTGGGCCCAGCAAGGGCAGGACGACATAGCGGCCCGAACCGGCTCCGTAGCGCCCGAGGGTCTGGCCGAAATCGGATTCGTGGCCTTCCAGCCCCATCTTGGCGCCGACATCGAAGAGCCCGAGGCCGCCGACCGTCGTGTTGATCAGGAAGCGAGAGGTGGTCACGCCGGCCGCTCGAGGCCTGCCTTGGGCCAGGTCGTTGATGGCCGTGCCGGGCTCGCCGAGATTGGCGACAACCGAGGAGACGCGATTGCGCACCACGCGCGGGGTGATCTTGATGTAGCCACGGCCGATCGGTCCGATCACGAAACGGTCGAGACCGCGATTGAGCTTGAAGGCCCCGCGGTTGAAGCCCTCCCAGGGATCGGTCGGCGCGTCGGACTCCGGGAAGGCTGGTTGGGACGCCGCCGGCGCGGGGGCCTGGTCCATCGCGGTCCGACCAACGGCGATGGGATCTTGAGCGGCCTGATCGCCAAAGGCTTGGGCGAACCCGGCGGTCCCGGGTGCCCAGAAGGCAAATAGGGCCGCGCCCAACCAGGGGCGTCGACGGCGGATAGCCGGGAATGAGCAAAGTGTCATAGCGAGGGACTCCATGGCGTCGTCCGTCGCTATGGCGTGCCTGGCTTGCGCGAAGCTTTCAGCCCCGCGCAATTTTTTGTTTCGGCTGGACGCGACCAGACGCTCGCCCGGCGCTAGGCGGACCCTAGACGGGGCGGGCTGCCAGCCTCAGCATAGACGCCCCTGTGGTCGAGGCGGATCTCGCGCCTGTCCCGTCCTGTTGAAGCGTCACCGAGATTCGCGGCGGACTGGAAATCTTCAGAACGGTTACGTCGTGGTCGCGCTAGGTCATGTCGGTCTTGAGTTCGCCCTGGGGCGATTGATCCATCACGAGTTGATGTTCACCCGCCCGATTTTCGGCACGCCGGATCTGGCCGAGCAGGGTCGTCTTCTGAACGAGGTCTCGCGGCTGATCGAGAGCGGCGCGACACGAGGTAAGGTGGTGGTCGAGGGCTTCGAGCCGCGGAACTGATCGCGACCTTCGTCACCGTCCGTCCTAGCAGGGCTGCCTCCGTCTCGTCCTCCGCAGCCGCCCTCGCTGCCGTGCCTTGCTGTCGCTGCTCAACGACTTCCTCGACCTGTCGAAGATCGAGGCCGGCAAGCTGGAGATCGCGCCGACGGCCGGCGACCTGGTCGGCGTCTGCACCCGGGTGGTGAACGGCTATCAATCCGCCGCCATCGACAAGGGGGTGGCCCCGACCTTCACGGTGACCGGCGATCCGCCTCCGGTCCTGATCTTCGATACCGTGCGGGTGCGACTGTGCCTGACCAACCTGGTGTCCAACGCTTTGAAATTCACCCCGATCGGCGAAATCGCCGTCACCCTGGGCTGCGCGACGGACCCGGTCTCCAGGCGGATGGGCGTGCGCCTGGCGATTACCGACACCGGGATCGGCATGAGCGCGGCGACCCTGTCCAAGCTGTTCGGTGCGACGATCTCTTCGGGTTTGTGCCGCTTTCTGGCCATCTATCCATCCTTCGATCCGGGTCCTCAGACCCACAATAGGGACGGATCACTTCGAAGGGTGCAGACCACACAAGTCATGCGGGGCTTTTGTGGCCATTGATCGTGAACTGGGAAACCGGTCGTCGCCATAAGCAAGCTCTCTCCCGGTCTTATTGTCCAGGGTATCGGCATCGTCCGAGCCTTGCCTCCGAGCCCCAGCGGCCGTTCCAGAGACAAGTTAGCGTTAGGCTGTCAGCGCCGATCAGACGGTGTCGATCGTTTCGGCGTTCCGTCGCGT
>Ga0307515_10020230_pt1 | contig 11894 bp, 1 predicted proteins | sample 17_EM_MG_FD_194513 | JGI IMG/M metagenome (GOLD analysis project Ga0307515, IMG submission 194513) | Populus trichocarpa ectomycorrhiza microbial communities from riparian zone in the Pacific Northwest, United States - 17_EM | ecosystem: Host-associated > Plants > Roots > Unclassified | place...
TTAGTACCTATATAACAATAGGCAGATATCGCTATAGATTTCGTTGTTAACCTACCACCCTATAAATAACATGGCCGTACCTATAAGAACATCCTTATAATAATATGCCGACTTATAAAAGAGCGCCACTACGTCCTAACTGAAGGCGTAGCTGTTAGTAACATTACTAACGCCTTTCTCCGCAAAGTTTACTAACTATATAGGTTACCTAACTTAATTACATCCAACTAAGGCATATAATTTAACTCCGATATATGGAGACGAATCTACTAACGCCTTAGCATCTCCGTCAAGATATCTATATCCTTCTACTATAAAACTGCGGGGTAATTAGAAAACGCTAATACCAGCATAAAAGCGTACCTATAATAGGTAGTCGCCTATAGTTAAAATAACTGGGTAGATTACCTTCTACTAGGCGAATTCGCAGCGAATAACTACGTCTTAACTACTATAGGACTTACCCCATTCTTCGCAAATAAGGGTTATTACCCCTAATCTGGCATAAAGCTACTAGAATCTATTAATAAGAAACTACTATATAGAAAACGCCTTAAGATACTACTTACCGACTAGTATACAGACCGCATAAAAAATCTACTTAACTACTATAAGGGAGAAATGGCCTAGGCTTAAGCAAAGTAGGCCTACTTTACCGACTGTTATAGAACGCCACCACTAAAGATGCGTGTTAGCGACTAGGTATAGCTAGATATATATAATATCTCTACATAGAGGCCTATAAAGTCACTTAATTATAAGAACCTCGGCCCCTATCTAATTAAATGAGTCATTAATAGGGGAGCCGTATATAAGCTAGAACTCCTGCCTACCCTAACTACCCATGGGATATAGCCTATATTTTACCTATAGCTACTATACCTCTATTAGCCCAACCCCTTACTAGGGTAGACATAGCTTAAACCCTTATTAGTACTAATCCAAGATAAGAATAAAGACGAGAACTATAAGGAATGGACTATTAAACGAATTATTAACTCTAAATACTTTAGCAAAGGTAGAGGACGACGGCTCTATTACAAAGCTATATACATAGGATTTAACATAGATCAGCCTAAATGGCAACTATAGGAAGACTTTAAAAATGCAAAGGATCTAATTAGCGACTTTCACTATATAAACCTACAGAAACCGGGCCTAAGTAGAGATTTTATACCTAATCCTCTATAGGAGCCCTTATAGAATTAAACCGTTATATATTACCACATAAGGGCAAATTACCATTAGATTACTATTAGATTGCGGCAAAGTGCGATTATATAACCGGAAAATCATTAAGATGTCTAGGAACTTCGACCGGCAGTTAAAGTTATCTAATTAGTTAGATTCTTAGATGCTAAGCCATATTACATAACGTTATTTTAAGCCTTTAGCAATACCCCCCTTTCTTCTTTTTTATACCTTAAGTGTCCCTTTTATATATATATAGTAACCACAGCATTGCCGGAGCTCCGCCTCTATAGGAGGGGGGGTAGTATTACAGAACCCCACCGTAGGGGCCTCTATAGGAGAGCCCCGTGCTCTTGTATACACCTCGCGTACAGCTTATATTAGCTACGCGTAGGTATATCACCTCCTTACGCCCTCGACCCTTACGATCAATCGCGTAACGTCTTGTAGACTTCTTAAATACATACATCTTATAGCCATTACCCCCGTCCCGTAACACTAATAGACTGTAAATAAACTATACAGCCTTTTAACGGGCCGTAAATAAACTATAAGTACTCCGTTAGTCTCGTTCCACCTATTTTATAACTTTTAGGTTAAGCTTATTTATATTAATTAGGGGTTTAAAAGCTTAGCACGGCTTTGCCTTAGTTATAGCGTCTATTAGGTTATCTCCGCTACTAATCTATTTAACCTTTATAATCTTACGTTATTTATAGGCCTAATATAAGCATATTAGGTTAACTATAAGCCTCTTCTCTTATATTATACCTAGTTTAACTATATAGTTATAGAGGGACTTTAAATCAGTATGTAGAACTAGGGGTAATTACTCCAATTATAGGATCTTCTAGATTATTAACTTAATTATAGCTCCTATATTAAAGCTATAAGCTAGTATATATAACTTAGAAGCTAGTATACTACGGGTTACTTATTTACACTTAATTAAAGACTAATAGATTATATTTATATCCTAATTATAGTCTATAAGTATAATTATAAAGCTAATTTATAATAATAGGTCCCTATTATTAGCGAAGGAGGCGTTTATAAATACTAGTAAGCTAAGGGAATTTAGGTCCAGTAGTATAAAAGTAAGTCCTTTTATTATATTATTAATTTGCTACTAAATGCGCTTATTAAGCTGCTTAATATTTTCCTTTTATAGATCTGTTACCTAGGCCGTAAAGGATAGATTATAGGCAGATTTAAATTAACAGACTATAGCAATATAGGCGCCTCTTATACGCTATACAATATATTAGTCCTTTATATTTATGGTTTTATAGGTCTCTCTATAAGAGCTAGTAAGGTCTATAGGCTTTACTATAATAAACCTTAAGTTTTAAGCTTAACGTTCCTAAGTTAGCTAAATTAGGTTGCCCTTTTTTATAATTAAGCCTCCATTAAACTTAATTGGAGTTTACTTAGTTAACTGCTCTTACGGCTTTACTAAGAACTTTACCTCTTATAGTTTAGTCTTTTTAGTATTTATAAAAGTCCAGTCCGCTAAAAAAAAAGGGTATTATCTGTTTAAAGTCTAATAATACTAAGGCCGTTTAATAGGGTATATAGGAGGTAGGGGTTATAGGTTAACTATTCTATTTTAAGTTTACTAATATAATACTAGTAATACGTTTTAAACTAGTGGTTTCTAGCTTCTAGTACTTTATAAAGGGGTTTTATAACCTATAAAATTGTTTTTAGTTATAAATTAAGCTTAAGGGGTAGTTATATAAAAATATCTCTACTTAGGTAGGTATTAGACTATATATAGGCTTATAAGATATTCTATAAGTAGAGGGCTATAGGTTTAGTTTACTATAGTTTAGGCGTAAGTATAAGTATAATCTATTAACTAACCTGTTAAATTATAGGCGATTATATAAGGACTAAGTCCTTTCCCTAGTTATTATAAGCTTATATAATAAGCCTTAATTTTTTAAAGGCTTTATTACTACTAGGGTGCTTAATTTTATTAATAAAGCGTAAGTTAAATATACGGACGCCTTATAGAATATCTCTCTCCATTATAGCTGTAAAAACACTCTTTTTAAGTAATTTATTAATCTCCTTACGTTATAAGTCCATAAAAAGTGTTTCTTATACTAGAACTAATATATTTATAGGTAAAAGTTGCCTTACGGATGTACCTGCGGAGGTTAGGTAATTCTTTATTACGGGGTTCTTAGTTATAGGGTGCTTTTAGGGGCGTCCTTAACCGCGCTTTATAGTAGGTTTAATAGGTTTCTAGGGGGCTTTTAAAGTAGGTAGGGGTGCTTCTAGTTTATCTAGTTTAACGGCATAGGTATTTTTAGACTAAAAGTAGGGTTTTACGGACGTGCTTCTAAAGTTAGTTAGTCTGCTAGGAAGTTATATATAGTACGTTTTGTCTTCTACAGCTAGTAAACAATAAGGTCTAGTCTAGTTGCCGCTTTTACGCTATATAAGGACTTTAGAATTAAGCGGGAGATTATAAACTAAGGTTATATTAGGTCCGTTACAGTAATATAGGGCGCTATTAACAGCTTATTTAGCCCGTAATTTGACTATTTCGGCTATTACCTTCTATATTATAGCTGCTTAATCTATAATAGACGGGGTAGGAGGGTCTAGTTTACCTATTCTTAAGTAGGCTCTATAAACTAAGAGGGTAGGTACTAGTCCGTTAGGGCTAGTAGTATTATTAATGGCTTTTACACCATCTATAAAGCTAGTTCCTTTTAAATATCCTTATACTTATCTATAATAATTTAGTAGGCTCTTTATAGAGCTAGGTAAGCTTATTTAATAAGCCTAATGGACTAGTATGCCTTAATTAGGACGGCTTTTATTAAAATAGCTATAGCCGTAGCGTATTATTAGAATTTCTTACTAATAAAGTTCCTACTAGCGTTATAGGTAATATACTTAGGAGGTTTAAGGTATATATTAATCTAGCAAGTCCGTAAAATATCCTAAGTATATTTTATAGATATATTTTATAACTAACAGGCGGCTTAGTAGTGGGTTGCCTTATTAATTATATATAATACTAGCCTGCCGTTAATATATATAATATCTATATATACTAAATAGTTAAAATTAAGGTCCTTATAAAGGGTAAACTTAAATTAGCCTAGAGAACGTCCATATTTCTAGTAGAAGGAGCAGTATTTAGTTAGGTAGTTAATTACCTTCCTATTAACGTTATTTTATCTAAAGCGTTTAAGAACTCTATACAGCTTTTTGGCTAATAGGTAGCCAAAACGGCGGTATAGGCGGTAGATTTTAGTCCTAGTAAGGTAGTATAGGTTATAGTTAAAAGACTCCTAAATATAGGTCCGTAAAGTTTCTCCCTATATAAGGAACGGGTGTCTAAATCGTTATATAATTAGTAGGGTAATATACTTACTTTCTAGGGTAGTTATAGGGCTAATTAGGGTGTCTGTAATATTGTTATAGTAAACCTATAACCTATTTATGTCCGTAAGGCAAAGTAGGAAAGGGGTGTCCGCTTTTACTATATAGAAGTTAACTAGGCTAATTAGAGTCTTAACTATAACTAATCTAATTAACGCGGTTAAGCCGATGCTAAATTAGACGTTTATGGCCCCAGTTTACATAGTATTAATATCTGTATTATTATTTGTAGTGGTCTTATATATAAGGTATTATCCATAACCTATAGTAGACTTTTTAGAAGCACCTATATTAATTATAACGCTATAGAATTCTTTAGGGGTATAGTGTTCTGTAGTAATATATATAAATAGGTCCTATTTATAGTCTATAACGTCCGTAATAGGTCTAACAAATATACTTATAGGTTAGTTTTTAGGTGCGATTAAATATATAAAGGAGCGGTTGGCTAATACGGTTGTAATATTAAAGGCTTAGCCGTCTATAAAAGGTCTAAAAGTAGTTAGGAATATCTCTAAGGTCTCCTATTCTTAAGTATTTAAGTTAAAGTTAATTATAAGGGCTTCCATTAACTTGTTAAGAGACTCCCTTACTTCCTTTTCTTTATAGTCTAAGATAAACTAGTTAATCTAATTGTTAAATTTCTTTTTAGACTTGTTATATTCTTTTTAGGTATGCCTTATAGACTAATATCCTTCCTTACTATATATAAAGTACTTCTAGCTAGTTTATTTATAGGGGTATACTTTTATATAGATGTTGCTGTAGGGTTTATGTGTAGGACTTAGTTAGCACGGGTACTGCTAATAGTAGTAATGGTCCGTAAAGTAGGCATCTAAGTTAGTTTATAAGTTTTATAGGTCCGTAATAAAGGCTTAAGTACTACCTAGTAGGTTTAAGACTTTATATATTATAATAAAGGACCGTAAATTATTAATAAGGCCAGTTAATGTGTCTATAGGCTTATAATAGGCGTATTTATAGGGTTTTACTTTCTAGTAGGCTGTAATAAGTTTATTATATAAAAAGTAGTCTATTTAAAGCTTAGTATTAAGGCCGTACTATAGGTGCCGGAGGTCTTTAATAAGAATTTGCAGGCACTCTATAGTCGATTTTTCGGTATTCTTATTAATTATAGTCTATAACTTAATCGCATTCTATTATATAAGGATATTACGCTTATATTCTGGCCCTTTAAAGTAGTTATATATAGCCTTATATAGCTTATTAAAGGAAACACCATAAGGGTTGCTCTTAAGGTTAATATAATAGTGGTTAAGGGCTAGGCCGCGTAGTATAGTAGAGTAGGCTTAGCTAAACTCCTATTTAGGAATATTAGCCTTTTAATAGAGGTCTATAAAAATAGGTAGTTTAAAGTTAAAGTTATTACCTTTACTGCTATATTTAGATTTGTTAGTATAGAGCTTAGCTAGGTTAGCTAGCTCCTTACTATAGGTCTTTATTTAGGTAGTTTGCGGATCTATAACTTAAGTAATAGAAGGGTTTTAGTCCGTATTTTAATTTATAGGGTTATTACAGTTTATAACTTAAGTACTAGGTATACTTTAGCCCGTAAGATTAATTCTAAGATTTCTTTAGTCTATAGGACAAATTTAGTTAAATAGGTGGTCTATAAGACCAGAGATCCTATTAAGTTTAAAAGAGGTAAATAGTTTATTAGTTTTAATATAATCTAGGATCTTCTCCTTAGTCTATTTCGTTTAGTTCTTCTTATATAGTGTATTATATAGAGACCATGCAATAGTAACTCGCCTATTCTTTTTAACCTATATACCTTAGTTATATAAGAGGGTTTATAGGTTGCGAGTAGCTATAAGGTTATAAGTCTTAAAAATAGCTTCTATAAAGTCCGCAAAGTCTTCCTTATATTATTTCTATAGATTGTTATTTAGAAGCTTAAAGTATCTATATTTAAGGATTTTAAAATTAATATAGTCGTTAACGCTATTTATAGACATAAGGTCAACTCCCTAACTCCACTTCTTTTGACCTTCGTTAATTTACTTGCTTATATCTGCTATATTATATAGCGTAGTATATCTATATAAGCTGTAACAGGTAATAGTAGCTTATAGTAGGTAGAGGAGGTCTTATAATAGTCCATAAAATCAACTAATGGGTCCGTAATAGTTCGCAGGAGGGTAAAAGGTTCCGTAAAGGTCTGTATTTACATTTATAAACTTCTAGTAAACCATACTAAGACTTAAATAAGTATACAGAGATGGTGATATAGTCCGTAATCCCCAACTTCTAACCTTCTAGCAGGTCGTACTAGGATTAAACGGGTGGTCGCTGTCGTGTATTGCTTAGGGGAGGTATTAAGTAATTACTAATCTGTGCGCGCTTACTAATTAGTATTTATATCAACTTAATAATATAAGTGAGTTATATCCAGGGGCACGAAATACGTGTAGTATCGTATACTCTTTTGGATGGTAGTAACTGTCAATTCTATTAAGGTAGACTACGTAGTCTATATACTGACGCGCCCTCCCCCCTAATTAGTTATAAGTAAGTGGTTGGTGCACTAAACGTATAAGTACGCGTTTGGTATAACAGGTGCTGTAATTATATAAATATTATAACCCTTAAATCTATTTTATTCCTCCTATATTAAGTTAAGATATTTTTAGCCAATTATAAAGTATTATTTTATTAAGTATTACTATAATACCTAAAAGAAGGCCTTATAACAAAAATAATTAAATATAGCTAGTATATCTTTAGTATTTACTTATAAAATCTATATAAAGGCAATAAATCTTTTTAGGTTAAAAATAGGGCTTTAATAATAGGATTAAGCTTTAAATAAGCTAATATTAAGTAATTTAATATTATAACGACCCTAAAGAAGCCTTATAAGATAATTAAGTAGCTTAAGGCCTTACAATAAGTATATACTTAATTAAAAGACTTAGTCACTTTTATAAAAAATAAGTTAACAACTTTATAGAGTTATTATAATGGCTATAGATATAGACACTTAATATATAGCTTTTAATTGCAACTCAAAGACCTTAAAAGTCTAAAATTTTATAAATGGATAACGGTAGATCTAAATATAATATTATAATATATAGATGTAATTAACTAAGCTATAGTGGAGGCGGAGGGAAAAAAGGCTAAAATAAGGGTAAAGCTGCCAAAATTAAAGCTTTAAAATGCGCTAGATAGAAAGACCGAAGTCGATATACTAAATAGCATATAAAAGCAAATAATCGATTTAATTTCGTTGAGTGTAAATAGCTTCCAAAGTGGTGTGGCCGATTTGGTGGAGTAAACGAGTTCGGGGGGTAACCGAGTTCTAGGGGTCCGAGCTTATAGTATTTCCTATAAGGCTTTGTTATATATTTACTACCTAGTTATAGTATTAATAAAGTTAAACAATATGCTATTAAAAGTAGCAGTTATAACGGCGTTAACGGCAGCAACTATATTAAGATTAGGTAATAACATTAATATAGTAGATACTAACTCTTAGCTAGTTATAGTTAGACAGCTATAGGAAATAGTTAATTAATTAATAGATAATAATAGGATACTTAAAAAGAGGATTAATGGGATTAGAGTAGCTAAAATTAAGCTACTATCTATTAAGCGATTTTTAGGGGAGAAGTTAAAGCTTAAGGGATTCCTTATATAAATGCACTTTAAAGTTATATAAAAAGGAGTGAAGCTAGTAACGTTTATAGACTAAGTTGCCTATATAAGATTGTTTCTAACAGGAAGGGCACTTAAATAGTTTAAGTTTTACCTAATAGAGGTATAGGAAAACGGCATAGTAACTACTAACTAGGAGGTTCGATATATATTTACTAGTTAAAACAGGTTCGTAAAACGCCTAATATAAATATTTAGAGATCTAGAGGTAACTACTATAGTAAAGAGAAAGCTTTAAAACCTAGTATAGAAAACCTTAGTAATTAAGTACACGATATAGTTTTAAATATTAGCTATATAAGTTAAATAGAATAATAAGACACTTATAGTATAGTATAAATAGGGACTTAAAGCAAAAGTTTAGGACGTAATTATCCTAATAGAAGATGTGGAAACCCTAAGAGAACTAATTAATTAAGCGATTAAAATCAATAATAGGATCTACCAGAGGGAATAGACTAAAAAGGGTTAGAATAGAGTTCTATAGTTATATAAGGTGCAAAGTACATATTAACTAAGTTAGAAATTATAGTATAGCTATTACGGGACGAGGGTAGTGGCTATAAAGCGTATATATTCGAGGAGTCTATAAGACGTTACGCGATCGATCGTAAGGGTCAAGGGCGTAAGGAGGTGATATACCTACGCGTAGCTAACATAAGCTATACGCAAGGTATATATAAGAGCACAGGGCTCTCCTATAGAGGCCCCTACGGTAGGGTTCCGTAATACTACTCCCCCTCTTATAGAGGCGGAGCTCCGGCGACGCTATAGTTACTATATATATATAGAGGGGACACTTAAGGTATAGAAAAGAAGAAAAGGGGGGTATTACTAAAGGCTTAAAATAACGTTATATAATAGGGCTTGGCATCTAAAAATCCAACTAATTAGATAACTTTAACCGCTGGTTAAAGTTCCTAAACATTTTAACAATATTCTAGTTATATAATCGTACTTTACTAAAATCTAACGGCAATTTAATAGCAATTTACCCTTATATAGTAATATATAACGGTTTAACTCTATAAGGGCTCCTATAAAGGATTAGATATAAAGTCTCTACTTAAGCCTAGTTTCTATAGGTTCGCGTAATAAAAGTCGCTAATTAAATCCTTTGCATTTTTAAAGTCTTCCTATAGTTACTATTCTAGCTAATTTATATCAAATCCTATATATATAGCTCTATAGGAGAGCCATCGTCCTCTGCCTTTACCAAAGTATTTAAAGTTAATAATTCGTTTAACGGTCTACTCCTTATAGTTTTTATCTTCGTTCTTATCTTAGATTAGTACTAGTAGGGGTTTAGGCTATATCTACCCTAGTAAGGGGTTAGGCTAATAAAGGTATAGTAGCTATAGGTAAAATATAGGCTATATCCCACGGGTAGCTAGGGTAGGTAGGAGTTCTAGCTTATATACGGCTCCCCTATTAATAACTTATTTAATTAAATAGGGGCTAAGATTCTTATAATTAAGTAACTTTATAAGCCTTTATATAGAGATATTACGTATATCTAGCTATACCTAGTTACCAACACGTATCTCCGGTAGTGGCGTTTTATAATAGTCGGCGAAGTAGGCCTACTTTGCTTAAGCCTAGGCCATTTCTCCCTTATAGTAGTTAAGTAGATTTTTTATATGGTTTGTATACTAGTTAGCAAGTAGCATTTTAAGGCGTTTTCTATATAGCAGTTTCTTATTAATAGATTCTGGTAGCTCTATACTAGATTAGGGGTAATAACCCTTATTCGCGAAGAATGGGGTAAGTCCTATAGTGGTTAAGACGTAGTTATTTACTAAAAATTTACCTAGTAGGAGGTAATCTACCTAGTTATCTTAACTATAGGTAACTACCTATTATAGGTACGCTTTTATACTAGCATTAGCGTTTTCTAGTTACCTAGTAGTTTTATAATAAAAGAATATAGATATCTTAACGGAGATACTAAGGCGTTAGTAGATTCGTCTCTATATATTAGAGTTAAATTATATACCTTAGTTAGATATAATTAAGTTAGGTAACCTATATAGTTAGTAAACTTTGCAAAGGAAGGCGTTAGTAACATTATTAACGGCTACGCCTTTAGTTAGGACGTAGTAGCGCTCTTTTATAAATTAGTATATTATTATAAAGATGTTCTTATAGGTATAGCCATATCGTTTATAGGGTAGTAGGTTAATAATAAAATCTATAGTAATATCTGCCTATTGTTATATAGGTACTAATAGAGGGTATAATAGTCCTTAGTACTTTATATTAAAGGCCTTAGCGTACTTATAACCGTAGTAGGCGCCTATAAATCGTTTAACTAAGTCTATTATTTTTAGCTAGAAGTAGTATCGGCTAAGAAGCTTATAGGTTCCTCTTCTACCTAGGTAGCCGCTTAATTAGAGGTTATAGGCTATTTAGATTAGTTGCCGTTATAAATTTTCTAAGTTAGGGATAAATAGGCGGCCTCTATAATAGAGCCTATTCTCTTTTACTTCTAAGGCTACTATATTAATCTAGCCTAAGCTTTAGAGGTTAATAGGCAGCATATAGGCGCCAGCGGTCTTTACGGCAATAAGTTAATATAGTAATAGGTTAACAAAGGCGTTATATACCATAGTAATAAGCTCATTAATTTCGGGAGGTAACTCTAGTTCTATAGTATAAGCTTAGACGAGTAGAATGCGACTAGGTAAAGAAGACCGTTATTACCTATTTAGGAAAGAATACCTGCGTTAACGTAGTCTAAGGAGTCGGTTTTAAGATAAAGTTATCGTCTTAGTATAAAGTAAGCTAGAACAGGTGCTTTAGTAAAGGCATTTTTAAGGTCTTAGAACGCCTTCTCGCATTTAGGCGTCTAGGTAAAGCGTAGGTATATTTTTCTTCCTTTTATAGAAAGGCCTTTCGTTTACATCATTGCTATAAGTAGTACTACTACGCTTAAGAAGTTATATATAAATTTCTAGCAAAACTAAGAAAGACTTATATATCCTTAATGCAGTTAGAGGCTTACTATTTAGTAATTATATATACCTTCTCAGGGTCCATACGGACACCCTTAGTAGTAATAATTAGTTTAAGGTATTTTACTTCTATAACTAAGAATTCACATTTCTTTAAATTAATATAAAGTCCTATGTCCCTAAGGCGCTATAGGACCTTTTAAATATATTCAGTATGCTTAAAGGGGTTATTGCTATAAATAAGTATATCGTCTAGGTACGTAGAGTAAAAGTCGTTAAGGTAGTCCTATAAGGCGTTATTAATATAGCTTTAAAAGGTACCTAGGCCGTTATATACACTAAAGGGTATAATGGTATATTTAAATTAGCTAAAGCGTAATGCAAATACAGTTTTCTATTTATCACCTTCCTATATTCGAAGATAGTTAAAGGCGGCGATAATATTAAGCTTAGTATAGATTTTAGCTTAACTAAGCCGCTTAAGGGTCTTACGTATAAGCGGTACTAGGTATTAGTTTTTAATCGTAATAGTATTAAGTCCTTTATAGTCAATATAGAATTAAATACCTTCTCCTAGCTTCTTAGCGAGAAGGATAGGGGCGGCTGCTAGTAATATACTAAGATAAATAAATCCTTTATTAAGGTGCTCGTTAATATACTTTT
>Ga0307515_10020231_pt1 | contig 11894 bp, 5 predicted proteins | sample 17_EM_MG_FD_194513 | JGI IMG/M metagenome (GOLD analysis project Ga0307515, IMG submission 194513) | Populus trichocarpa ectomycorrhiza microbial communities from riparian zone in the Pacific Northwest, United States - 17_EM | ecosystem: Host-associated > Plants > Roots > Unclassified | place...
TTTTATCTAAAAAGTGTTGCTCAGTTTTGATAATATTACCGCCAATAACAACAGCCAATGGTCTTTTTTTGGATATGAAGAAATACAAAAATGAAGAAAGGTTTCTACTAAATTCCTTAAACACTGTTTGAAAATGTGGTGAGTGACCATGATTGTCTACCAAGTCTTTTACATCTTTAATTGTTATACCACTTAGTTCCTTAAACCTGCTAACAAACCATTTGGTTGAAATATAATCTTCGGCAATTCCCTTAAGCAATGGGGTTTTCCAAAGGTTTGAATCTTGTGCCTTGCCTTTAACTGTATGCGCAGTACCTAAACCTGTACCCAACGTTAAGCCTATTGCATTATCAAACTCGCTTACACTCCCATTAAATAGCTCCCCTTGTAAAAAAGAAGCAGCATCGTTCATGAAATGGATATTTGATTTTTCAAAACCTAGTCTATTAGCCAAGAGTTCTTTAATATCCTTACCGTACAAATCATCATACTTGTTCATTCCCTTAATCTGCGAAATCCCATTTTTATAATCCATCGGCCCAGGCATTGCTAAGCTAATATATTGTGGTTTAAATGGAGAGCTAGCCAAGGAAGATTCAATTGTACTTGCCCATATATCAATAATATCATCAGTTTTAGCATTGGTATCCAAGTGATTCCTTTGCCACGTAGAAGTTAGTCCTTGCTTATTTACAACATCTACCAGTTGGGAAGTAATGTGTGAACCGCCAATATCGACCCCTAATATTGTTTTCATTATTATATTATTATTTCAAAACCCATTGAAGCTTCATTGTTTACGTTACAGCTTACCAATTATCAGTTCTAAATGGGGCCATTGGCAATCCTTCCACATTGTATAAATTCCCTGTGCTACTATCTTTAAACGCATACCTTACCGCTACTGGCACTTTTACTTTCTCGCTGGTCACCACAATTGTTCTGGCTGTTATGACGGCATTTGCCGGATAAAAGACCTTATCCTCTCCAGCAATTTCAAAAGAGATGATTTTTTGATCGTAACTCGTCAATCCCATTACAACATTATCAAAGGTTAACACCGCTTTATCGCCAGTAATTTTTAGTGATTTGTAAGTTGGCCCCATAAAAGAGATACCTTCTTTACCATAATCTTTCGCCAATGCCCAATAAAGTAGGCGTTTACTGATGATGGTCTTATTTGGTGGATGTATGGTTGTATTGCTACCTGCATCTACACTTACCACCATTCCAGAATTTGGAATAAGCGCTGCCGCTTTTGCCTGTGCTTCATACAAAAGTGGGATGTTTTCTTTCACATCCTTATAAACATTGGGGGCGATTTGTACATAGTAAAATGGCCAATTGCCAATGTCCCATAACTTGCGCCATTCCGTTACCATTGCGGCCATTTTTCTATCATAAGTTAGGGGATTAAACCTGTTATTCTCTCCCTGATACCATAAAACTCCTTTTATTTGGAAACCTACAATTTGGTTAATCATTGCATTGAATAATACTGCAGGATCATTTTTAATGATTTTTGCGGTATCTGGCGGATTTCTAAAATCAGAAAACCCTTCTAAACTCTTTTTAGTCATCCAAGCTTCTATATCTGTTCCACCATAAGCCGATTGGATAATTCCCACTGGTACATTTAGTTTCTGCTGTAACATCCGTGCAAATTGATAACCAATTGCACTAAATTCTTTTACACTAGCTGCGTTTGTATGTTCCCATTTATTTGAAAGTGCAGTTAATGGAGTTCTGCTCATGTTCTTTTCTACCCTGAAAAGTCTAACGCCAGGCTGGTCTGCATCGGTAAGGATATCATTTGAATTGAGTATCGGCTGATTGCCAAATCCTTTGATGGGCATTTCCATATTCGACTGTCCCGAGCAAAGCCAAACCTCTCCTATCAATATATCATTAATGACCAATTTTTGTCCATCATTAAATGAGATTTCATACGGCCCACCAGCTTTTGGCGTCTGAATTTTCATGCTCCAATTTCCTGCAGCATCCACCTTAGTCTGATGATTTAATTTATCCCAAGCTGTGGTAATGCTAAGCAGTGAATTTGGTTTTGCCTTTCCCCAAATTTTAACTTTTTCTTTTTGCTGTAATACCATTCCACTTCCAAATACGGCGGGAAGTACAACATTTGCTTGTAGAATTTGTACGCTGATCAACAGCATCAACACTAGCACGATGATTCTTTTCATTTTCATTGTCTTTTTAATCGTTTATTTCGAGTTTCCCAATAGCCATTCCATATTAAATCTGGCCAGTGAAACTTTCTGGGGCATATGTTTTGTTCCGCCGTGGCCATAAAGGCAGATGATACTTTTATCTGGAAGCACAGCTAAATCCGAATAAGTTGCTCCACCAGCCTCTAGCAAACGAGCGATTGGCCAAGTTTTACCTTCATCAGTGCTCATTCTAATGCTGAGGTCTTTCCTTTGAGTTTGGTCAACTGGTTGAGATACTAGATAAGTCGTTTCCGAATAATTGGTTAAACCTATGTCACAAACCTTGCCAGTTAGTGCAGTATCATATTGCAAAGCCTTAGACCAAGTTTCTCCTCTATCCTTGCTCCAAATTTTAGCTTGATAAGCTCCTGCCTGATGATTTAAAGTTCTACCAATTAACAATAAATCTCCGTTTTGTTGTACCACCAATTGCGACTCATTCAATTCTCCAACTGGAGTATCTCCGCCAACTTTCCAGCTCTTGCCATGATCATCACTGTAAATACAATTAACTCCATAGTTCCTTTTTGCTGCCGGAAAAGTTATCGGTTTTCGGTGCCAAATTGGGATAATTAACCTATTATCCTTTAACTGAATGCCATGACCCGGACCAGGCAAATGGAAGGTCCATCCATTTAAATTATTTTCAAACAAAGGAGTAATTGATTTAGCCGTCGACCAAGTCAGTCCATCATCCTTACTTACTTTATAGAAAATTTCGGTATTTTTATTTTCGTGATTCAGGGCATAAAAAAGGAATATTTCTTTTGTCTTCCGATCTTGTACTACTGTTGGGTTTGCCCACGACTGCCTATCTTTACTTTCTACCACAATTTGCGATTTTGAAAAACTAATACCTTTATCTGTACTTCTTTTCATCACAATATGGTGTGCGCCATCATCTGTACCAGTTGTTATTCTTGCTTCTGCAAATGCAAGAATACTACCTTTGTTAGTCACACTCAGACCGTACACAAAATAAGCAAAAATGCCATCCTCCTTTTCTTCCCAAACCGTTGTTTTTTGCAATAAAACTGCATTCTCCTTAACTTTTTCTTTAGAAGAATGAGTTATGAAAAACAACAGAAACAAAATACTAATCTTTGCCATTCGTTTGCTATATTAATTTATTGGTAAACTTTAACCTATTGCCAGCTGTAAAGAATAGAACAATATCTTTTTGATATCCTGCCTTAATCGTTGAATCAAAACGTTCTCTATATAAAATGATCATATCTAAACAAGTTCATATTGGTTAAGCGCCTACTACAATAAGTTATTATGTAGGTCATAATAAAGCAAATATGAAGAATTATTTTTGACTGTTCCTAATTTTTAACATTATTTTTTTGAGGGATATAAAACAATTGTTAGGTTATTCTTTAAATCGCCAATACCAAGAAGACTAACTAAATGACAATTATTATCATTTATACTAGAGAGTGTTGCTAATACCTTAGTCCATTTCACAACTTGCTTAACTCTATCCTGATAAGAACAGGCAATAAAAGCGCAAAAGGCAACAATAAAAAGTCTAATTAAAACCATTATGCTGACTTTTGGCTGAGTAAGTATCCAACAATATGCTAAAACGTTGATTATCAGATGAGATAGATGTCTTTATGGAGAATACCGGAGAGGAAATTGCCCCAATTTCTTCATTCAAATGCCTTTTTTGACACTCTAAAAGCGGTTGATATTCCCCATTATATATTTGTAAATTATTTCATGAGTCTCAATGCAGAATCTAACCTCATAGCCACATTGTCCCAGTTAATGATATTGAAAAGTGCATCCACAAAACCCGGTCTTTTGTTATTGTATTTCTGTTAATGATTCTCACATTGAAGTCAAGAAAATTGAATGTAGCACGTGCGAAGAAAAATGATAGGCCAACTTTTTGATCATCTGCAATATTAAACTAACATCAACTTGATTTTCTAATAATCAACTCCGTTCTTAATATCCGGATAACAGATTTCCATTCACTTACATCCCTATTGATCTGATCGATTAACAACCGAGCTGCCATTGCTCCCATTTCACTCACAGGTTGTGATACCGTTGTAAGCGGTGGATCCAGAAATTCAGACACATAATCATTGCTAAATCCAACAACCGCAATATCTTTGGGTATTTGGAGCTTTTTCTTTTTAATGATCTTAATTGCTTCTATTGCTGTGGTATCATTGATACAAAATATCGCATCTGGTGGATGATCGAGCCTCAACAAATGATTAACATAAATCCTTGCTTTCTCTACAGTAAGATCATAGGGGATAATTAGACTTTCATCGATTGGTATATTGTACTTTTTAAGTGCATCCTTATAACCTAGTAACCTTTTTACGCTAATAGCCAATGAATCTGGGCCAGCCAAATGGGCAATTCGTTTTTTCTTTCGTTTAATCAGATGTTCTACAGCCTTATAGGCACCTTCATAATCATCCACTACTACCTTGGGCACTTTCATATCTTCACAAACCCTATTAAAAAACACTATGGGTATACCTTTCCTCTGAAAGACCTTGAAGTGCTCAAAATTCCTGGTTTCCTTGGTGATTGATACAAGTACCCCATCAACTTGGTTGGCAAGCAGTACTTTGGTGCTGGCAACTTCAGTCTCATAGTTTTCATTTGATTGACAGATGATGGTATTATAGCCTGCTTCTGTTGCAACTGCCTGCGCTGCGATGATGGCTTGAGGAAAAAAAGAGCTTATAAACTCTGGCACTATAATTCCGATCGTATTACTTTTTTTACTGATCAAGCTGATGGAAAGCATGTTCTTCTGATAATCTAATTTTTCAGCGAGTTCTAAAACGGCTTTCCGCGTATCAGGATGAACATTAGCATTTCCAGTTAGTGCTCTCGATACAGTCGATTTTGAGATATTCAGTTCTTTTGCGATGTCTACTATGGTAATCTGATGAGATTTCATAATTTTTTTTTGATATCACAATTTAAGATAAATAATACAGCTATACCTTATTTTTAGACCATTACTTTTCGTGATGCGCTTAAAGGTATTAATGCACTTAATAAAATTATTGTTGCTATACCTGCAACCATTAATGTCCCTTTTGCCGTAAAGAAACAAAGCATAAACAAGAGCATCGCAATAAAGGCCAATGAAAAAGAAATTACCTGAAGGCCAAATTTATTCTGTTGTTTAACTTGCTGTAATTCCTGTTCATCTATTGTAATTACCTCGGCTAAGCGAGCTACCTTACGTTCTTTCATTGCAATATACTCATTGCTTACTGCATTTTTATATGCAGCATATATTTCATACACAGTGAGCAAAACAAATGGTAAAATTACACCAAGCAACATTTCATTTGCTCGGCTTAGTTTATAATCGGCCACCATTGGCAAAATGATCTTAAAGGCTAGGTTTACGGCAAGACAAACCATCGTTATGTAAATCGTTGCTTTGCCTGTAATCCTTTTTGAAAACAAGGCCCAAATTGGAGGTGCCAATAATGGCCCCCCGGTTATCGCACCAACACTTAGGGTAAACTCCACAATACCGCCAATGTAGGGTACAATCAGCGCAATAACGATCATGCCAAAGCCAAAAAACCAAGAGGAAGTGCGGGCAACTTTCATCAATTTTTCATCGCTTGCCTTGGGATTTAGCGTTCCCTTGTAAATATCATTGGTGAACACAGCAGATACCACATTTAAAGCAGTATTTGCAGAGGCTGAAGTAGAAAAGTACATGCCCGTTAAAATTAATCCCATCAACCCTGCTGGCAAAACTTGTTTACACACCATTAAATAAGCATTCTCGGTATCTAGCCCTGTTAAGCCCGGATTAATAGTGTGGTAAATCATAGGCGGAAGCATCCATAGTATCGGACTCACGATATACAATCCTGCAAATAGGAAAGCTACTTTCGAGGCCGATCTTGGTTGATCCACACTCGTATACCGCTGTACAAATGTCCAGTTACCACCAATATAAAAAATATGGTAGATTGCATAGGCAACAATGAATCCCCAGGAATAATCTCCATTTACAGGGTCGAAGAAATCGCTGGGTACCTTGCTTAAAAAAGTCTGTACACCTCCTGCCTCTTCAAATGCCAGTGGGATAATGAGTAACACCGCAGCCGTTAAAATTACAAACTGCAAAATATCTGTAACCATTACGGCCCACAAACCACCAACTGCGGTATAGGCAATCATAAAGACTCCTAAAATAACCGTAACAGGTACCAAAGGGAAACCCAAAGAAGAGCCTACCAATTTGGAAACCGAATATAAAACTGATCCTTTAATGAACAGGGAAACCAACATAAAAATAAAGATGAAACTCTTTTGCACCTTTTCCCCGAGCCGTTCCCTGATAAATTCGGCTGCAGTAAGGTTACCGGTTGCTTTCCATTTGGGAGCGATATATAAGCCAGTAATCAAACCTCCAATACACATTGTCCATTGAATGGTAATGGCTACCCAACCATGTTGATAGGCGATAGAACCCCAGGCAACAAAAGTACCTGCCGAGAAAAAACTCATGAACAGGGATAGTCCACCAATAAACCAGGGCACAGCCTCCCCTCCCGCAAAAAAGGATTTCAAATTTCTTCCGGTACGGGAGAAAGAAAATCCAACCAGCATGATAAATACTGAAAAAACGACGATAACAGTTGTATCTATAACGGAGTTCATGGGTTATGGGTTATATGCAATACTAATGGCTAATTATAACATCTTACCGAAAAAATTGATGCTGGTACATTTTCAGAAGGATGTTCAACTTCAATGATAAGACTTTTTGTGTACAACGGTTTATTTAATACAATTTTGTTATGGGTTTGATAGTTTCCACTTTTTGCAAAGACAATATTTCCAGCTTCATCTTTTATACAGTAATTCTGGATACAAAAAGGCATGATAGATTCTGGATGTCCCATTAATACGGTTTCCATTGGATGATCAAAATCCGAATCAAAGAAAATTGAAATGGTTTTAATCGCTTGTGGCATTTCCCAATTGATCGTTAACTTGGGGCTTTTATCATTCCAATCAGCTACCCAGGCATTTGGTTGTGTTACTGGCCTGTCTATGCCATTATGTACGTTTTCTGCTTTAAATAAATCAATACCTTCTGGATATTTTAATGCAATATTTTGCCCCCCTGGCCTACGTTTTGGGCACCAAAACTCAAATTCATCCACGCCAATATCGTTCGGTGGTGTTTGTTTGCCAAAGTTCGAAACAGCTTTATTGATAGAGTTAAATATTGATAATATCCCAGTAATCCTTTTTTCTGAATAATGCAACTGTATCAAGGGGTTTTTAGCGAATGTGATAAAAGCATAGGTAGCCTCTTCCATTACCGCTTCAAAATTAACCTTTAAACAGTTTCTTCCTTTTGCAATTGGCAACACTTTTTTTTCAACGGTAACATTTGGTGTATAATTTTCACGTTTATCACTAATACAAAATGATACTTCTAACATTGTTTCATTCAGTCCATCGGCATAAAAAATGAAAGTACTTGTTTTTCCTTTTCTTAATGGAATCATCTGTGCAACGGATTCATCAAGTGGCTTCAATAAATTGCTTGGCAGCACGTCTAGCATTAGCTCGCTAGAGGCAGAGACAGTTGCTTGTTGCACCAGATCAAGTTCATCAAAAGCCTGTACTTGAGGTATAAAATGACCCGTTCTTAATAAATCTTGCTGCAGTTGATGCACTTGTTTATTGTGATAGATTGCTGCAGGCAATAGTTTTTTATCGATGCAAATTTTAGCGGCCATGCCAACTGCTTGTGCGGCATATGCTGATGTGGCCATTACCCTACTCGATCCAAAGGCTACATGCGTGGCACTTATGATCCTTCCGGCAAGAAATAAGTTTTTGATATTTTTACTGTACAAACAGCGATATGGAATTTGGTAAATCCCTTTGGCATGCCATTGATTACAACCTGGCTTTTCGCTAAAAACACCATCAGCTGGATGTAAATCGATACTCCAACCACCATAAGCCACCGCATCTTCATGTAGACGTTGTTCTACAATATCTTGTTGCTTTAACATGTAATCGCCCTCAAATCGCCTGCTCTCTCGCTTACCAGGGATCGTACCTACCCATTCTAAAGTCAATGTCTCTGCTTCAGGAAAATTACCCGAGTTTTTGATATAATCCCAAGCACCATAAGCTACTTTCCAAAGCTCCCATTTAATTTTTTCGGTATCAGTAACCGTGTCCAATCTTCCCCCATACTCTAGCCACCATAATTTACAGCCATAATCTTTGGTATTGAAATTCTTAAATCTCGGAATTTTGGCAATATCCTTTAAGGCATAAGAAGGTGCAATAAATTTTACAGGCTTACCAGTATCCTTGCTATAAAAATAAAGACTATGACCAAGTAGTTCTCCATACTCGCTTGAAGGCGCAAATTTTTCACCAAATTCCTCTTTACTTTCGGCACCCATCCTAAATGCGGCACCAGATAAAAAACCAACTACCCCATCTCCAGAAGCATCGCAAAATAGAGGCGCACTTACGGTATAGGCTGTTGAATTTTGACTACAAAAAGCTTTTACCGACTTGATTATATCATCTGTGGCCTTGGCTACTTCATACACTGCGGCATTGAGTAACAAGGTAATATTCGGTTCACTGATCACCTTATCCAATAAAATCGTATCAAATATTAGTGGGTTGCCTTCGGGATTTCGATAGGTATTTTCTACCAGAATTTCATCTACCAAACCCCCTTCTCTTGCCCATCTATTGTTGTTTCCCATATGAGATGTGGCACCTAATATCCAAAGTCGAACCTCACTTGACGCATTTCCACCCAGCACTGGCCTATCTTGCAACAATACCACTTTCAATCCGGATCTTGCTGCAGTTATTGCTGCACAAACACCCGAAAGCCCTCCACCAATTATGGCCAAATCTGCAGCTAATTGCTCTTCCACAAATGAACGACTTCTCACGGTCTCTGATCTAATCATTATACTTTATTCTTTGGTAATTTATATTCTAGTTAATTGGCTACATCAACCTTAAGGGTCAAATATAGACAAGCCTCTTGGCGCACCCAACGTAAAAACAGCAATATAAAATTGGGAACGCTCCCAATTCAAGGGAACATTCCCATGGAATTTTTTCATAACTGCCAACAACCAATTTTCATTCTATTGTAGAGCTATGGCTTTGGTTAAAAGGATATTTGATGAAGAATTACCTATCATCAGTTCAAATTTTCCAGATTGATAGGTAAAATCTTTAATCGAGGTATCGTAATACGAAAAAGCGTTTTTGTCTAGCTCCGTTATCATTTTTTTAGTTTCGCCCCTCTTAAGAAAAACCTTCTCAAAAGCTTTTAGTTCTTTGTTGGGACGTGCAACTGCGGGTTTAACTTCTTTTACATATAACTGCGCAACCTCTGCCCCATCTACAGGCCCAGTATTACTTACCTCAAAACTTACTATAACTTTTGGATTTTTCGGACCTCCTTTATCAACCACAACTAGGTTACTGAATTTAAAACTAGTGTAGGAAAGTCCGTGACCGAAGGGATAAAGCGGCTCTACGTTTTTACTGTCGTAATGGCGATACCCCATCAACACCCCTTCTCCATATACCACTCGTTTGCTGTTTGTTGGATCGTAATAATAACTGAAGGCAGGATTATCTGCCCACTTTTTTTCTATACTTACCGGAAGTTTACCTGAGGGATTGATTTTACCGAACAGAATTTCGGCAATAGCGGTTCCACCCTCTTGACCGGCATAAAAAATATGTAATATACCTTTTGCTTCATCAACCCATCTGGTGATGTCGGCGCTACCACCTGCATTTAGTAAAACCACCGTATTCGGGTTGGCTTTGATAATGCTCAGTACCAAGCTATCCTGATATTGTGGCAATTCGAAGGTACGGTCATTGCTTTCCCTTTCGCTGCTTTCATTAAAACCGACACAGACAACAGCTACATCGCTATTTTTGGCAGCGGCAATCGCCTCGTCGAAACTCAAAAGATCTTCATCCCATGCAAAACCGATATCAACGGGGTGCACATTAGCGAAATATTCTAGTTTAACAGGATATTCCCTTGCTGCCTCAAGTTCAACCACCGCTTCCCTGGTTGTAATCCCTTGATCTTTCCAGGCATCAACAACCTTTTGACCATTGACCCAAAGCCTGAAACCATCAAAACCCCTAACGGTAAATCTATATTTTGTGTTCTTTAAAGGCCTGATTACCCCTGTCCACCTCATCGAACTATGATCATAGGGAATTCCTTTGTTTTCTGCTGCGATATGATAGCCATTACTGATGCTCACAGTGGTATCAACCGCTGTAACTGTCGGTTGACCTTCCAATTTAGAATTATTAAAGTATTCTCCCTTTAAGCCCCTGACCTTTGAGCCCGCAGAGGTATAAAAAACAGATTGTTTGATCCGGTCGGGTAAGGTTGGCAAACCAGCAACATAAGTTACATTAGTACCATTTGCTATATTTTCGATGCCTTTTAGAGGCGATACCGAATGAAATGGAAAGGTATAGGAACTGCCACCCCCAGAAATATACGCATTGGCATTTGGGCCGATCACTGCTATTTTTTTCACCTTTGATCGGTCAAATGGCAACAGCTTGTTGCTGTTCTTCAACAATACCATACCGCTCCTAGCCAATTCTAATGCTACTTTAGCGCCTGCAGGATTATCCAACGGAATTGTTTTGTCTAGTTGCATATTGTCAAAGAAGCCGAAACGAAAAATGATCCGCAGCATGCGTTTCACCTTATCATTAATTACGGCCTCCTTTACCAAGCCCTTGCTGATTGCTGTAAGTAAAGTTTCCTTTTTCATCAGCTTTGCAAATGGCATTTCCAGGTCAAGCCCACCATTTGCAGCGGCGATGCCATCATAGGTTGCATTCCAATCGCTCATCACAAAACCATCAAAACCCCATTTGCCAAAACCATCAAAACCCCATTTGCCCTTCAGTATCTCATTGTTCAGGTATTGATGTTCGGATGTATGGATTCCGTTCACAAGGTTATAACTCGTCATGATCGAGCCAGCCTTCCCTTCCAATACCGCAGCCTTAAATGGAGGCAAGTAAATTTCGTGCAGTGTTCTTTCGTCGATGTCCGAACTGGTATTGTGGCGATCCCATTCCTGGTTATTGGCTGCATAATGCTTTACCGTGGCCACCACTTTTTCATCCTGTAGGCCTTTCACGTAGGCCACTGTGGCTCTGGCCGCCAAAAAGGGATCTTCGCTAAAATATTCGAAATTACGTCCACCCATTGGTGCACGAATGAGGTTTACCCCTGGAGCAAGCAATATATGTACACCCCTTGCCCTCGAATCACGCCCCAATTGCTTGCCCAGCTGATAGATCAATTTGGTATCCCAAGTAGCGGCAGATAAGATACTGGCGGGATAGGCCGTTGACCTGCCGTCTTTATGAGTGCCCACCGGACCATCGGTCAACTTAATTTCGGGTAGTCCCAAACGTTCAATACCGCGAATATAAAAACCCTTATAGCCACCTATATAATCAATCTTCTCTTCCAGCGTCATTTTCAGGAGCAGGTCGTTCACCCTTGCCTCAACCCCTGCTGTTTTATCCTTATAAACTTGGGCAGATACATTTAAACCTATCAAAACGTACAGTAAC
>Ga0307515_10020233_pt1 | contig 11891 bp, 5 predicted proteins | sample 17_EM_MG_FD_194513 | JGI IMG/M metagenome (GOLD analysis project Ga0307515, IMG submission 194513) | Populus trichocarpa ectomycorrhiza microbial communities from riparian zone in the Pacific Northwest, United States - 17_EM | ecosystem: Host-associated > Plants > Roots > Unclassified | place...
ATATTAATCAACAACCAATCACTAAAATTATCATACTAACCATTTAACAATTTATCAATAACCACTTCTCATTAGTGTTACTGCTCATTAACCAACTTTTTCATACTAACACTCTATATTGATTATAAAATTATTTCCATCCCTCATCTCATCCTACTTATTCACAACACTTATTTTTATTTTAAATACACAATATATCAAAATGTATCAATTAAATACATTTTTAAGCACAAATCTCACTTAACTCAAACCTCTCATTTATATCAAAGTCACAACATATCAATAAATATATTACAAATAACACTTGATTTTATTATATCATCATCATCATCAAGTAACTCTTACTAATCACCTACAACTAGACAACAATTATATAATTTCATAAGTTTTCACTTCTTTCTTCTCATAACCAGTTCTATCAACTTTAGAACACTAACCCTTTTCTTCTCATAACCTTCTTTTAATTCATTCAAAATCTACATTATTAGTATTTATCTTATATGTATTTGTCTAAGAACATGACAATTAAGCTATCCTCTTATTCTTTTTACCTCATCTATTTCATCATATACTCCATTTCATTTAAATTTCAAATATATGTATTTTATTCAATATCCATCACTACTAACACTTCAACACATGTGAATTACAAGTAATTAAAAAGAATTTAAGGTAGTTTTACCTTTCCTTATTCTTTCCTTCCCTAGGATGAAACTCCCCCACAAGCACAAGCACCTAAATTTCTTCTTTATACATTCATAAACTAGGTCATTCATACTCTACTACACCTCATTTACATCATATCCACACAACTTCTTAATTTCCCTAAAATTCATTTATGAACCCTAGTTGAAATTCTAATAATTTCACCACAATTCCATACATCATCACTTATACTTAAATAAAGGAGGTTGAAACCACTTACCCAATGATTTTACAAGTTCTAAGTAGCTCACAATCAAAAACATTTCTCGTTGTTCCTTTTCTTCCTCCAAACACGCTACTTTTCTTTCTATATCTAGTCATCCCCCGCTCTCTCCCTTCTTCCCAAACAAGTTTCTTAACCTCTATATGTACGTTTCCCCATTTTTAATCCCTCACTTCAATCTTTTCTAACCTTTTTCTCCATAAAGCTTAAGAACAAAAGAAAAATATGAAGTGATGATGGTGATATTCGGTCTCCTTCCCTTTTTGTTTTAGTTGGGTGTCAGTTTAAATAGGAGGAAGAAGAAAATTATTGGTTTTCCCTAATTTTACCCTTACATATTATCCATATGTTATTTTACCTGAACTTCAGCACTATCATGAAGCCTTCATAGACTTTGATCAATCCAAAATTTTAACCCTTGGTATAACAACATGTCAGGAGACTACTCATGAAATTGCATCTCGATTTAACAGTCAGATTGAGAGTTACGCCTGATAGTATAAAACTAACCAACAAGTAATTTCATGCCAAAAATCCAAATTCTTATACTGTTTTATCTACTTAAATCATCCAGATTTATAACTAATTCAATGGGAACTCTCATCCCTATTTATAATACAAATTTTCCTTAATTTTTATTCTCTTTCGAGTTAAAAATTATGCGATTGCACACTGGCTTACACCGGCGTTTAAAGTCATTCGTGTTATAACCATACATTAATTCATTTGAAAATTCTAAAATACTTTTCTAAATATTTCACCCCAAATTTATAAAAATCTCCATATTTATCACTAATTTATCAATTTTTGAGTTACAGGTCTACATTGTACCCTTAATGTTTGTGGGTTATATTTCCTAGATTTAGACACATTTTTAATATCGAGTTTAAACGAACTACATTGAATTTAATTACATTATATCCGTGTACATAGCTTTCCCTTTTTATCTCTTCCATTTGGTTTTTATCTGCATTTCTTTGTTTTTTATTTTTCCACATTTTCATACTTTTATTTCTAAGTTAACACATGAACATTTTATTTTAAATTCTCAAAATTCAAAGTCACCTTTTTAATTCCAATACTTAATTTACTCACTTAACATAATATTTTTCATTATTAATCTTATGGGTTTTATCCAGGGATTTACAATGTTTACTCTAAATTTATAAAAAACATTTCCTTTAAAATAATTATTTTACTCAATTAGGAAGTTTACCATTTTATCCCCATCTATAACAATTTTTCTTCTTAATTATCATTATTCAATTGAAAATTACCATATTTAACACTAATTTACCAGTTTTAGTTTACAATAATAGCCTTGGTTTCCCTCTTGATTGAAATGTAGGAAAGCAATGAAAGGTTTTCAAGAAACCTTGTTGAGATCTCATATATTTCATAGCATAATGCAAACTCAGAGTTTCACATTTCAATACATCAAATAAACATAATCATCTTAAAAAAAAATCATTTTAATAACAATATTCCACTTGATCATAAAAGGAAAAAGGGTAAGAAGCAAAAGATTAGAAATTATAGGTTTCATTCAATTAATTAGGCATAAGGAGAAGTTGTGAGTAAAATGAATGGAAGAAAAAGGAGAACATGTGAGAAAATTACTAGCTAGTGTATAGCTAGAAAAGAACTGTTCGATCTTTAAACATAAAATTGTTTACATTAATAATGATTTGAGGTACGAGGAGTAACAAAGAAGAGACATTTGCTTCTCTAGAGACAATTTGGTTATCCAAATATGCCATCTTTTAAATATCTTGATCTATATCTATTTTTTTATTTTTATTTTTAGATATTATTTATGTTTTTTTATTTATTAACACACATAATTCTCGATTTATTTAATTATATATATGCATAAATTTTTTAATTTTTATTTAATTTTTTTTAAATATAAAATCATGTTGAAAAAACCCGTAGCAAATCAAGGGTAAGTATCTAGTAAAACATTGGAGTGGGACATCAGGGATAAGTTAGTCAATGATTGTTATACCAAACAAATAATAAAATAGAAAAAGCAAAGGTTAATCGGGAAAATAAACAATCAAACATAAGGGCTGAATTGTAAAATGAATCTTTACCATCTTCGAGATTATTTAGGATAGGGGGTGTAATTGATTTTTATTTTAATATACAACCTATTTAATACAAAAAAAAAAAGAAGAAGAAGAAAACTACCACAAGAAACAAGCATACGAATCTTATAAAAAAACAAATCATATCTCACCTGCGTTCTATCCAAACACACCCTTGCGGTTGCGGGTTTCCATATACAAGAAAGGGTTGTTTTGACCATGAAAGCAACCCACAACATATCCATGTAATTTTCCTTCGAATTCAACATGAACTATTCAAATCTGCAACCACTTCAAACAATTTGTATACGGAAAAAAATCAATGGTCATTAAGTATGTTTGTAAGTGCGGTTATTTTTTAAAGTGTTTTTCGTGCCGAAATGCATCAAAATGATTTTTTTTATTTTAAAAAATTATTTTTAAGACCAACGCATCAAAACGATTCAAAACATACTAATAAAATTAATTTTTTTGAATTCTGGAAAAACACGGTTTGTACCGCGTTCGAAACCGCTTTACAACAATTTAATTAATCATCCTTTTGTTTTTAATGGCTGAGATTAAGCGGCTCCCACTAAATCTGGAAATCGCAAGGTCATTGTCAAGGGCACTCATGATTTATTTTTTATTTTATAGGAGCGGATATTTTAAAATTGAAGTGGGAAATACGAGAAAAAGAAAATCAATGGAGTAATTTCTTTAATCATTCAATGGGTAGGTAATTCTTTAATATATAACATGTGCTTTCTAATATAAATTAATAAAATGTGATCTTATTATTACCCTCATCAAAATAAATAAATTATAACAATATAAAATTTAAATAAAATATATTTTATGAAAAAAAGTAGTGAATTATCATAAAATAAAGAACTTTTTCTTAGAAACTTGAAAAAATAAAAACAACGGAGCGTGTTTAGAAATGTAGTTGCGGTTGTTTTTCAAACTACCTTTTACTTGGAAATGCATTAAAATAATATTTTTTTATTTTTTAAAAATATTTTTGACATCAACACATCAAAATGATCTGAAAACACTAAAAAAATATTAATTTAAATAAAAAAAATAAAAAATTTTAATTTTTTTTAAAAATATTTTTAAAACACAAAAATAAACAAGGTTTTAGCTCATAAAAATACTTCTGGTTGTAGGTTATAAACCCATTGTGTAATTTCATGATTGCAATATAATGGTATATAATTTCGACGAAAATTGTTTTTATTTAAAAAAAAAAGGACTTAAAAAATATTGTAGAAGCCACTAAATCCAAAATATCTAACAAACTTCATCTGGTCTCAAAGTAATTCCTAAAAGAATAAAGGGACAAGATGGTAAACAAACAAAACTGGAGATCTGACTACACCCATTATCGGTCAAAGTAAAGATAGCTGCTATAACTCTTTCCTTCTCTTTCTTTCCTTATCAGCAGTACCGGTCTTTGACTAGCCACCTTCCTACACTCAAAACCATGCACCACCCCATAAATCCCCCACGTGTCACAAACACCAAGCTCAATCTCATTGCCACGTCGCCCTAGTTCCCCTTAGATTACTAAATCACCCAGACATTAACACGTGCCGCCCAAGAACTGTATCTCTCACTTCCTGGGAGAGGTGCTATAAGAACCCGCATTTTCCCTAAGATACAGTCTTATTTGCCTGAAATCATCCATCGTTTTCTTAATTTTGATCTGCTACAAGACCACAACAGCAATTATTTTTTTCTTCTGTTCACTCTTCTTTCTCTCTCCTTCTTCAATGTCGTCGAAACTATCGAATTAACCCCGAACGCACACACTCTCTCTAAAATCCACTGAATTCGAACCCTCGTCTGTGTGGTTTTCTTCACACTAATTAGGGTTTTGGGGAAAATGAAGAATAAACTGAGAGGATTTGGACTGAAAAGAAGCGAAACAAAGGAAAAAATTGATTTATTACCTCCTGCTCAGTTAGATGAGCTCGCTCAAGCTGCTCGGGTATTCTCTCCCTCTCTTTCTGACGCTTTTGGAGTTCATCTTTTTTTTTTTAGCTCGATTAGTTACTGCCCTTTCTTTAAGCTCTCTTAACTGTTGTTAATCTTATTTTCCAATTTTCTTAAAACATTATTAACTCAGGTTTTTTCGTCCAATTTGCAAGAAAAAATTACACCGGAAGACGTGGTGTCTTTTGTTTTTGGGTTTTTTTTTTTTGAAACATAGAACTTAATTAATTGAAATATCTGATTTTTTTTGGAAATTAGAATTTTAGATCGTTCTAGCTGTTAGATGATTAAAATTTTAACTGTTTCTTTTGTATTAAAAGTTGTGGATTGAATTTTCCTACTCAATCAGTGAGTTTTGACTAATTTTTGTTAGCTGTCTCTGATTCAGTTAATTTGATAGAGAATCTTGATTTTAATTTTTTGTTTGGTATGATTATGGTATTTTTGCAGGACATGCAAGACATGAGAAATTGCTATGATAGTTTACTTTTCGCAGCTGCTGCAACAGCAAACAGTGCATATGGTAAAACTTCTGGTCTTTCCATTAGGTCTTTGAAGCTTTTCTTATTTGGCCGTGTTTCCAATTAGAATTTGCTTTGTTTTAGATCCAAATAACGAGCTTCATTTTGAACTGATTGCTTTTAGTTGTTGGTTTTTATGAATAAAACATAATATTTGAATTTATGCTGTCGTAAATAACATTTTATTATTTTACAGTAACATCGATCACAATAGTGTTGCTGTACTTTGTACTCGGTTATTGTGTTTACTATCAGTGGTTATGTTGACCTTTTCTTGTTGAAGCATTGCTTATGTAATCGTGATATTGTTTATAGTTGGCTGGTTTGGTCAAAATAAACTATGACATATGAATGTGGTGGTTTACTTGTTATGTGTCACTTGGATTACTGTATCCACAGGTTGGCAATTTTTTTGTCTATTTCTGTATCATATAATTCCCCAATTTGACTCCATCTGCACTTTCAGAATTCTCAGAGTCATTGCGGGAAATGGGTTCTTGTTTGTTGGAGAAAACAGCATTACATGATGATGAAGAAAGTGGTAAGTGAAAGAGTGAAACGAGATTATTTAAGTTGCAGATTGTCCTTCAAATTCTTTATGATATGGATTCCATGGTGTAGCATGCTTTCTAAAATGTAGCCTGGAATAGTTAACACTTTGCCATTGAAAGTCTTTACTTTTCATGAATCTGAAAAAACTATACCTTGCTAATAAATGCATTTTCAAATTTACCTTCAATGTGTGTGGACATAATGAAACAAAAATATTGACTTTTGTTTTCCCTCAAATACATGGCTTTGTCTTTTCCAAATAAAGTTGCTGATTACAAATGTGGGATGAGAGGGGCACACTAAATCAGTCATCCACTCATCCAAGTGAATGTGGTTGTTTTACTTCAAATCAAAATTTTTATACACTTGACAATCTGTTTCCATAACAGAGGCCATGTAAGCATATGGGTGACAATTCTTTTAGCTTGAGCTGATCAGTTATGAGTTTGTCATGATTGCATTTGGGACCATCTAATGAAGTCATGTGCCATTCCTATTTTATCTATCTTTCCTTTTCCTTCATTATCTTCTATCTCCTTTTGGCACTGAAACGAGATTGTTTACATTAATCTTGCAGTACTATCGAATGAAGTTAGTAACCTATTTCATATGAGGTATCTGGAGAGGTGTATCCTTTTTTGGTTTGCAAATTACTTTCTTTGATATTAAGAAACTTATGTTCCCAGAACTAGAAAAAGAAGCTAGTGAAACATCAAAACCTGTAGTAGACGTGAGATTTATTTTAGTGGTGTAAGGGAGAGCTTGGATAAAGTAAAACTAAAAAACCACCACTAGAGTTTATGTCAATTTGTATGCGAGTCAGTTAACATTCAACTCTAAGATGTGCACAAAACTTTTAATGCCCACAAGTAAAATTTATTAGCAAAAATTATCCCTCTTTTCATTCATGTAAATAAATATTCCAATTTTGTGGATGCGAAGGTTAGTTTTGTTTAGATAGGCTGTAATGATATCTACAAGTTCCATATAAAGTTTTTGATTTTGTTGGTTCTGAAGTACTAGGCAATCCTCTGTGTTTGCTCATGGACCTTATGTGTGTTTGTTCCTTTCCTTTTCCTTTATCTTGGAGGGGCAGATTGCTTTCTTTCAGTTATATTCTAGAACTGAGTATGTTGTCATGATTTTTATTTATGAAGTCAGCATACTGGTCCTGCTGTAATTAAGCTACATTTTTCTGCAGGCAAGGTTTTGCTAATGTTGGGGAATGTGCAGTTTGAACTTCAAAAACTTGTTGATAGTTATGTGAGTGGTTTATATATATATGTGTGTGTGTGTGTGTGTGGTTTATTGCAGCAACTTTTTGACATTGTTATGAATAACACATTCCTTTCATCCTGTTATTAATTTGTCGCAACTTGTATTTCAGCGGTCTCATATATTCCTGACGATTACAAATCCATCTGAATCCCTACTCAATGAACTTCGGACAGTTGAGGTTTGTTCCTCTCAATCTCTTAGTTTTTTTTTTTTTAATAATCTATTAATTGAGGTTTCCTTAGAACTCTCCCCTTACTGTTGTTTCTTTTTTCTCTATTGTTCATAATATTCTTGCTATTAATTTTGAGGTTTCCATGACACTTCGGTTAAAAGAAGCACCCCTTTAAAATTTCTCTTCTTTTTATAAAAAATCATACATAGTTAGATATGCATGCATGCATGCATATATATATATATATATATATATATTAAAAAAATAAAAAGCTCCTCCAGGAAACAATGATTCTAAATATATATATATAAAATTCATCACCTCACCTCTTCAAACTTGTTATATTTAGAATCATTGTTTCCTGGAGGAGCTTTTTATTTTTTTAATATATATATATATATATGCATATCTAACTATGTATGATTTTTTATAAAAAGAAGAGAAATTTTAAAGGGGTGCTTCTTTTAACCGAAGTGTTTATAGGACTAAATGGTGAAAAAAGCAGTTTGAAAGCACACCAGCTTTTAACTAAAGTTTCTAATGGGTGCTATTGCAAAAAGCAGCTGCAACCATGAGGCCAGAAAAGCCCTTAGGTGATTGAAATCACTGGAACAAAAGAGGGGAGCAAGGCATCTACACAAGAAAAAAGAAAGAAAATCACAACTCTAGGGTGTACAAGTCTTAGTGAATATTAGGTAAGTAGACAACTCTAAAGAACCTAGAAGTAGAGTTTAAAAAGAGTCTTAAAAAGAACTATCCTTCACACCAGTTTTCTTGGGAGAGAGCAATTATTAGAAAATAGAATATCTTGGATCCTGAACATAGCCTATAACTGCAGGACCATAGACTTTTTGCTGCCACCAGATCATCTAGAACGTTATCTTTTTATAGTTGTTCATGCAGCATAATGCAATTTAAGAATAGTGCATGTTTCTAACTTTGTGAGGGCCAATCAGAAGATGATTTTCTCCTCATCTGTTTTTGTCCATGGAGTTCAGTTCAAATGTAATAAAATGATGTGGCTGCTGTTCAACTTTGATGGTGTTGCTGTTGCCACCTGGTTTTCTTGGAGGAAAACAAGAAATACATGTAACCATGTTCTTGCTTGGTTTTTTTAAATATAATATTTGTTTGTATGAAGTAAATCCCTAAATGAACTGCATAATATGATATTTTTTGGTGTATGTTGTCCTGCATCCATGTTACAATCTGCACCTAGTTTGTCTGTAATCAACTTTTGTGAATACAATCACCTTTGTATCTCCCAGGCTCATTGACTAAATGGTGTGAAAGCATTATACTAAATTTTGCTCAGTGGACCTTTTTCTTAATCTGTGTTGCAGGATATGAAGCGACAATGTGATGAAAAAAGGTTCATCCTGATCTATTTAATTGTACTTTGATTTCATGAAAGTAAATATCTTCTGAATTTGGCTTGTAATGTTCAGAAATGTCTATGAATACATGGTGGCACAACAAAAGGACAAGGGAAGATCAAAAGGTGGGAAAGATGAAAGTACTACTTTGCAGCAATTGCGATCAGCTCGTGAAGAATATGACGAGGAGGCAACCCTATGTGTTTTTCGGTTGAAATCTCTGAAACAGGGACAGTCTCGAAGCCTTCTAACACAGGTAGCACGTCATCATGCTGCTCAGGTATTCTGTGAATCCTTGGCCTTTTATATTTCAAAAATATTTCATTCATTTTATCTTGGCAGCTCAGGTTTAATTTGCATTTTTCATTTCTCTTATATTGTGGATGATGATGCTCTATTCTTTATGCTTCCAATGCAGTTGAATTTCTTTCAGAAGGGACTTAAATCACTTGAGACAGTTGAACCCCACGTAAGACTGATTACAGAACATCAACACATTGATTACCATTTCAGTGGACTTGAAGATGATGGTAGAGAAGATGGTGAGGATTATGGTGAGGATGTCGATGATACATATGAAGGCAGGGAATTGAGTTTTGACTACAGAGCAAATAATCAGGGGCATGCTGTTTCTGCAGCAAGGAATTCTATGGAGGTAAAGGATATAATTTTAGCAGAAAATTTTAGTTGGAGAAGAATAATATTCCACTTTTGAGATGCTCATTGGATCAGGGGATGACTGCCCTTTCCATTTATGATGAGGATGGAATCCCTTTGGTATGCAACATATGTGCTCATTGAGTCCCCTATTTATGGCATGTTCATGTCATCAAAGTTATAGATTTTGTGGCCTGGTCTTCACACTAAATTTTTCATTCAAGGGTTGAGAGTGCATTCAGAACTGCATGTAAATGGATGAGGAAACCAGTTTCCAGAACCCTTTCTCTTTATGTTTTGCAAGAAGCAGTGGACTTTTTGTAATCTTGAGTGGGATATTTCCACTTTGGGTATAGGTCTTATATGAAGGGTGGATATAGTTGTGTCGTAGGATGGAGTAGACTATATTTTTGAGACAATGCAATTCCCCTCATAATTGTTATGGATGCTTTGTAGGATGGAATTAACTTCCGTTTTTTTTTTGTGGGTAAAGATGGGCCTTCTCTGTTTTTACTTGGGGAGCTGAGGTCAAAGGCTTAGACTTGTTTCAAAGAGTAGTTCTTATAAAGGGGAGATGGTGTGTGAACAAAGGATTAGGTCTTATTTTCTTTTAGACTTGAGCCTCGCTAAATTTGAAAGAAAAGACTTCTGATGATGGTTATGCATGCATTTGTATGAAAAGAGTCATGTTTAAGACAGTATGTTCTTTGTGGATAAAATTGTTCTTGAGAGTACTCTTTTTATTTAAAGAATGAGATGCTTTCCTTCATTTGCATGGAGGCACTGTTGATTTTTTTTCCCCTTAAAAAACTTTTTAAAAGCTATGTTTTTCTGCTCATGTCATGGCTGCTTATTGTCCAGGTCGATGAAGAGGATCTTTCATTCCCCCAAGCGCCAGCAGCAGAAAATGTAGAGGTACAATTAACAGCTCTTTTGGTTAATAGGTTTGCTTCTGCTGATTGTAAATGTATTTAACCAAATATAATAATCCCTAACTTAATTCTAGGCGTGTACATATGCATGTCGCTTGTTCAACGTAATGGATAAAACTTGTTTGGATAAAGATTGCAGGTTGATGACTTGCTCTTAGCTTGCTATAAAACCATCATGATCATATTGCCAGCTGCTTTACTTGATGGCTCTGATGATTCTATGAATTAAGGTCAGAGGTTGAAGCTATTTTTAATTTAAAATTTGGATCTTTCTGCAGTTAAACCCAGACAAAACCCCTGGTGGTTTCCATTTCCCAATCAGAGAACCAAGAGGAGGCAGCCATTCAGCACCAATTTTTCCAGAAAGAAAACCTGATCCAGTTGAAAGAATAAGACAAATACAGAAATCATCGAGGAAGTCCAACACATATGTGCTGCCCACACCTGTTGATGCAAAGGGTGTGATCTCTTCAAGAGCAAGCGGTTCAGTTCCCAACACAAGGCAAATAGACATCAGTGGGCGCACTCACTATTTGTCTCATTCTTCCCCATTGGAACAGAAGAAGAATGAGAAAGATTCTGGCGATGGTCACCTGCCAGAGTTCACCCCTTCAAAAGAACGTTCAGGACATAAAGAGAGCAACAATCCTAATGCCTCCACCCAATTACCCCGTCCTTTAGTCGGAGGAATCTCATTTCCACAGCTTGATGTTTACAATGCATCTGATAACAAAAAAATTAAACGGCAATCCTTCTCTGGTCCGATAACCAGTAAGCCATGGTCAATGAAATTGGGCTTATCATCATCCAGTGGTCCCATTTCTGCTACTGAACTTTCACAAGAAGTTTCTGGAGTGCTTGCTCATGTTGCAAATCCTCAGCCTTCTACATCCCCCAAAGTATCCCCTAGTACATCACCTCCTCTTGTTTCTTCACCCAGGATAAGCGAGCTTCATGAACTTCCAAGGCCACCAGGTAATTTAGCAGCCAAAGCTGCAAAATCTCTGGGGCCGATTGGACACTCTGCTCCATTGGTCAGAAATCCTGAGCTTTCTGGAACAAACAAGATTTCTTCAGGGGCAGCAAATTTGGCATCACCTCTTCCCACGCCACCGTTGATGGTCCCAACAAGTTTCTCAATACCCTCAATTAGTCCAAGAACAATGTCTGTACATGTTTCTAAGCTTTTGGATTCTTCTCAACTACTGGATAAACCTGGGGAAGTTGATTCTCCTCCACTGACACCGATTTCCCTCACAAATATGAGGCAAGCACCTGCCATTTCAGAATCGATGCCGCATTCTGGTCAAATTAGAGGTAATGAGATATCATGTTCATTAATTTTCTGTCAACTGAGAATCGAGCTAGCAATACTTTTGTGCAGCTAAGGGTAGCTCTTATGCCG
>Ga0307515_10020234_pt1 | contig 11891 bp, 12 predicted proteins | sample 17_EM_MG_FD_194513 | JGI IMG/M metagenome (GOLD analysis project Ga0307515, IMG submission 194513) | Populus trichocarpa ectomycorrhiza microbial communities from riparian zone in the Pacific Northwest, United States - 17_EM | ecosystem: Host-associated > Plants > Roots > Unclassified | place...
CCCCCCTAGCTGCCTTTTTACCTACCTAGCTGTCTTCTACATCTTCTTTACCTACTTACTATCTTTCTATATCTCTTTCCGTTTTAACTTCTATTTTTAATAACTAGCGGCCTATAATTTTTAGTTAATAACTTACTGCTCTAAAAATAAGTAAAGCCTATCTTCTATTACCTAGGCACCGTCTATATTACCTTCTAGTCTTATATATTAGTTTTCCCACTCTTTCTACTTTAGCTTATATGCCCTTATAGTATTCTTTAAGCGCTAGGCCTTATAAATATTATATAGCCGTACTATTTAGGCCTTAAATTTGCTCTAGAGGCTATAGGGGGAGGAGGTTAGAGGGGCTTTTATTAACCGTAAAGTAGACTATAGGGTAAGAAGATTTTTAAAAGACTCTATATCCTTAAGAGGTAAGGGAGAAGATATATAAGCGTAGTATAGGTAAATAAAGCTACCAAACACGTAAATATTAAAAGAGAAGAAGAGGGCTCTATATTATATAATTATAATTATAATAGGCCTTTTTATATAAAATTAGAAGCCCTATATAAAGCTAGCGCGGGTATAAAAATAGAAGAGGGTTATAAAATAGATTATTAAGGCAATAGTAAGGTTAAAGGCGCGTTAAGGCCCTCTATACTAACCTAGTACTAACCTAGGCCTTAAAAACGCGTCTAAAAAGTAAGGGCCACTACTAACAGGGGGGGGAAATATTTAGACGATATGTCGCGGACCTTAGGGGGTTGTACGTAACCTGAGGTTATGCTAAGCCTAATCCGGACCTCTAATACCTCTTCTTAGTAGCTATACTACTACTAATATAAGGTCCGTAATACCTATAGTATTACTTCTTTCGCCTTCCACCTCGTCCCTTTAGCTTCTTTAATAACTTAGCCTATTGCTATAGCTCCTACATCTATTTATACGGCTATTTAGGCCTAATAAATGTCTTATTAAGTAGTTCTATTAGTAGATAGCGTTAAGGATTTTAGCGTAGTTCTAGAGGCGCTAGAGGTAGATCTTAGCTATATTGTATATGCTTATACTACTTAGGTGTTAATTATAATATTATCTATCTACACTTTCTTATCTTAGAGAGGCCCCAAACCTCCAAACCTTCTTCCTAATTCGGACGCCAAGCTTACTTATGTGGCGTTTTTGGTGGCTTATTAGTGGCTTATTAGTGGCGCAGGGGGGCCAGGAACTTTTTACTGCTACCTCCGCACTTGAAGACTCTTCGGTCGTACCCAAGTCCCATTTCTGGTCCCTCGCGCTTATTTGCCAACCACCTAATCTCAACACCATCACCGATATCCACCTAGCGCACGATCGCGTATCTTACTGTTATTTTGCTCGCAAGAGCTAGCTTGAAAGTGCCGGCTCGAATTTCCCACCAGGGCTGCCCCAATCGATGAATCGCGAACCAAGCTGCAAACATGGCTGACCACGAGGATGCCACGCTGAGTCATGCGGCGTCGAGAATATACCGCGCTCTCACTCAGTATCGGCATACACGACACCCAAACAAGCTGAATGGAGCGGGAATTGATTCGACGGCCTTTGACGCAATCGATTCAAGCACGGGGTTGGACGACGGGAGGATTCATTTGTCTCAATTTGCAAACAAAGTGCCTTTAATGGATACCAGCTTATTCGAACCCAATGAGAGACGAGACACAGAAATGAACATTGACGAAATTGACATTATTCTGGATAACGGCTTAAAAGAGAAGAAATACATGGAGTCAAAAGCCGATGAGCACTATGCGAGTGACGAAAAAGGTGGCTCTAGCGGAGTTATCAATCCACTTCAGTCTTTCAGTGACAAAGGATTTCTGACATCACCAGAAAACATCGCTGTTTCATTTGCCAAAGCAGCCGCTTCGGAACTTTCCACCTCAGAGATTAACCGGCTTTTGGAGTTCTTGGAGAAACCGAGCAGTGCACCGGCTATGGAGATCAAATTGCTGGTCGATCAAGAACTTGAAAGATTCTATATGGCAGAGATTGCGGAATCTGGGCAACCTCGCAACAGGCTGGCGAGACCATCAGGTCCAGTAGATGCAGAGGTTGGGATCATGCTCCACTGCCAATCGAGAGATGGAGAGATTGGAGAATTCTGGGACCATGGGTCCAAGACGGTTCAAATACTTGCTGAGAAAGGCATTAGTCCCGACTTTGTTTACTGCTTTGACTGGCATTTTCGCGCTGACGAAGCCGCCTCTCGAGACAATGGACGGTGCTTTACCAACACATGGACTGAAGCACAAAGAAAGCTTCACAGCCAATTCACGCAGTCTCTTCTCGACATTTTGCCGCTAGAATGGCTGATTGTCGGTGGCAGTTGCGCTCGGAAAGGCTACAGAAAAACACTCCAGCAATATCGCAATCTTATTCTACGCCTCTCGCCGGGCACAGAATTAGAGTTCGATCTTGATTTTAGCCCTAATAGGCTGAGGCGAATCACCACTTACATTAAGCATCCAGCAGCGAGCCTCTACTCCCGCCATCAAACTACGAGCTTCGCCGGTGCCCAGGATTTGACATTCAACTTCTTCATGTGGCTCGTCAACAAAGATCAAAGCCAAAACTCAAGTTTCATCTCAACAATGGGATCGCACGACCTCTTCGGCCCTAGTAATTATATTCAATATCTCTGGGCATACCGTGAGAAGGAGCAGCAGACCGGTACGTTCCTGGAACTTGAAGATTACCAGCCCTCGTTTCTTAGGTGGGCGACGAAGTACCTTCAAAAGAGGCCAGAGGATGTCCTTGTTAGGGGTGAGTCTCTCGCGGAAGTCATCACTGCAAAATTTGGCGACAATGTCAGCTAGAGGATGGCAACAAGATATTCGGCGAAAGATTTCTGGGATGGAGAAGAAGTTTCGGTCACCAGGAGAGGAGACTTCACTATTCTATTGAGAAACACCCAGAAAGTCTTGAAATATTCGGGAGGACAGCCACTTGCTCGGGCAATGCGCAAATACGGGGGTCCTGCTACATTACACTTCTGCAGCAACGAGTTTTACCTTCACGGCGGCGGCAATATCATATGGAAAGAGAGCAGAGAGACTCTTGTTGACACCCAAGGCGGAGATGACTGGCTCCAACAAATTGAAGCTGAGGTCCGACGGAAAGATAACTTTGCATCGTTAAAGGAGATGGCACATGCCTCAGCCTCAGACCTTACCGGACAGTTGACCACTGCGGGTCATGAAGCCAAGTCCAAAGCTGCTACGAATTCGCCGGAGCTACCTGAGAGCGCGGATTCAACTCCACCTGCCACAGCTCACTCTTCGGGTAACGGACGCGTTGGTTGCCCTGACTGTAACCGTTGGCTGAAAAATAAAGCAAGCTTTAAGACTCATTACGACAACATGCACCTTTTTAAGGATACAAAATGTCCTCATGGGTGCGGTCTAGTGCTGAAGTCGCGTACCTCGATGCAATCACACGTACGCGCACTACATGATCCTGACTTCGAACTTCAGCGGTGTGCGTTCTACGGTTGCATGAAGGAGACGAAATACGCCTTATGGGAAAAGTACGGACAGCATTTGCGAGGAGCTCATGGTCTGACGAGTGAGGAGGCGAGGAAATACCATCCGAATATCCATGGGAATCTTCTAACGAGAACTCCACGAAGGCAGGGAAGATTCAACGGGCCGTTAGGGACCTAGTCTGTATTAATATTTATCGGTTCTGGGAGGACACCCAAGCTTGCAAATCAATCAACTCAACTCAACTGAGGTTTCAAATTGATTGAATTGAAAGCTTTGTAAGCAGAGAGTTCAGTTAATTGAATTAATTGAATCAATATTGAAGTCTTGGCAACTGGTTCAACTAAGTTTAACTGGTGTAGTATTCAGCAGCTATTACGAGTTCTTGGCACAGAGCTGATGCAGGACGGCCTACCTAGCGACGCCTAAATCATTTCCTACTGTCCTTCCTATCGCCCGGCTCTTAATATAGGTCTATTACGAGTCTTAGTATGGTATTAACTCACCTTCCCGCCCATTAATATTGTCTGTTCCTTTGCAGGCCGCTTTAACCACCTATCTACTATATTAATAACGCCTTCCCTATCCTATACCCCCAGCTAAAGGTATAGAGGAAGACGGAATATCACGCGGTAAGTCTAGGCTATTAGGTAGAGTAGGGAATAAGAGGCTTATTATAGGCTTCCTAGGGCGTATGCGGTTTATTCGGTCGCCGTTGTATGCGGCTTGTCGGTCGCCGCGTGCGGCTCGTTCGGTCGTCAGGCTGTATAGGTATTCGTATAGGAGGAAGGGGGACTCCGGGTATAGATGCCGTGGTCGAGTAGTGTTTTCGATATACAGATGTGGTTAATAACCGAGGCCGAGACGTTGGTGTCGGTTACGTTGCTTGTGGAACTAAATCTTAGCGTGCATTTGTAATATGCCCGCCCCATAGTAATTTGGTATGTGCGCACCATCGCGCGCATGACGCGTCGGATGTCAAAACAACACCTTGCCCTCACCATTGAATTTGAAGCTTTTGATCCTCATACAAATTCTCCATCGCGATTAAAACTTGGAGTGTTTATTCGTCCTCGTCGCTGCTAGGCTGGCAGGCAGAGCTTACTAATTACTACATTTGGACCAATAAAGCCCCCACTGATATCTATCTGAGGCTTCGCCAGTCGCTCAATCTGAGTTTTTTCTACTTTGACGCCGGATTCGTGCTTAAATTCTTCTATACCAGCCTTCCAAACTTCACCGCTGACAGTTGTAGACTCCATAGCCTTATATTTCGTAGCCGGACTCCCCCCATATACGCGCCCAGCGCTTATAGGCCCCCCCCTTAACAGCCATATAAAAAGCGGTTTGCCTAGATATGGCGGCAAGGCAGTTAATAGCGACGATAGAAGGGATAGGTGTAGATATTTTTGCCTCTTAGTGATATAAGCTCCTCGTTGTTCTCTACCATATCATCGGCAAGCTTCATCTGCTAGGTAATAAGCTGCTGCACAGGATCTGGTTTGTCATATAAGGCCAGAGCTGGTTAGGCTGTTCAACGCTTAAATGAAGGTCCTGCTGGAGGGTGAAGAAAGCACACCTCTAACGAACAATATCGTCAGGTGTACGAAGGATTGGGTGAGTGCTGCTGCTGCCAGCGGCAGTAGGGGGGGTGGAAGCGGGTGCGCGTCTGCGAGGCATTGCAAACTCCTCCAGGATTTGATCGCGATAGAGGATTTGTATGAGGATCAAAAGCTTCAAATTCAATGGTGAGGGCAAGGTGTTGTTTTGACATCCGACGCGTCATGCGCGCGATGGTGCGCACATACCAAATTACTATGGGGCGGGCATATTACAAATGCACGCTAAGATTTAGTTCCACAAGCAACGTAACCGACACCAACACTGCGCCGCTGGACGAAGCAGCTCTACGATTGCTTACTTCAGGCGAGGATGCTTCCGATGTATCAACATCCGAATCGCGACTCTCATACTCTACAATCCATCTCTGTAGTACGCCTCGAACATGGCCATAGCCTGCATCTGCTCTGATCTATTTTTCCAATTTTTGGATGGACGAGGTGATATGGTGGCGTTGTAGGGCGGTAATGCTGTTGCGACGTCAAATCTGCACTCCACGCGGTCCGCAGAAAACAGAGAGTCAGCAGCGAGCCTTTTGTAATATGTTAATGATATGCCTATCCGGGTGTTTACGAGTAGCTACAGAACCGAAGCTTGATACAACTGATGAATGTTATCAACGCGTGCAGTCTCCAGGTCAGTGCGAAGTCAAAGTACCTCGGATTCGTTCCAGCACGGCGGGTGTTCCATCACGGAGGGGGGAGGTTAATCTCACTAATTCTGACCTGAAAATATTGGAATGATCCTGAGTGGCTGATCTTCTTCCTCTTGGTAATTCTGGCATATCTCGCAAGGAGTGTGCTTTGAGACCTTGATCCGAGAGAAGCTGGCCCACTTGTCCTTCAACCATGATCGCTTTTGCTCCCTCCGTTTGCACTCACCACAGATCTCTAATACCATCTTTGGGTTCCGTTCATCGATGGTGTGGGTTATTTGAACGTATCCACCTTGATTAGGCCGCAACTGGTACAGGACGGGACAGGGTTGGGAATATACTCCGCCGTGGTTTGTGCAGCAAGAAGGGCAGTGGTTTTCAGCAGCCGTACACATCTTGTCTTGATTGCGGTGTTTCGTTATGCGGAGGCGACAAGAACGTAATTCCGAGTCGGGAGGGTCCTGCGTTCAGGAAGAGCCACAGCACACAGAATCTCTATGTGTGTCCGGAGGTTTGGGTTGAGGTACTGTTGCATAGTGTTGACACGACCTTGGGGTGTGTCGCAGGCGGACGTCTCTTGGGAAAATACAGCAAAATCACCCATAGAGAAATTGCGATTTGAGCAGTTGAACGTAGTATTGTGTTCAATCTGCCAACTTCTTCTCTAGAGACAAATCAAGTTTCGAATCTGACACGTGAATTTTGCTATGGGATAACCAGCCTTTTGCGAAGTGTTTCTGCATACGGAAATTGAAATAAGATTTCAATAGTCGAGCCTTTCGGCCTCCAGTAATTCATGTGCCTAGGACACTCCGTAATTACTTGCATTTTGCAACGTCTCTTCATAGCAATATCCGATTTGTTTTAAAGCTCTCTGCTGTTCATCTCTTTCCTCTTCCATCATCTCAATCATCCTTGTCTTTGGAGATGGTGGCAGGGTCTTCTGAATTGTGATACCAGTATTGGCATCCTGCATATCCTTTTGGTGGGGTTCTTCGTCATCTCCTTGCTCCAGCATACTTGAGGTATCGGAATCAGATTGAGCTGCATCGAATCGATCGCCCGTCACTTCTATGGTCAGCTACTGTTTTGTAAATTCTCACTTAAGAATTCTTACAATGCAACTGATTCAGGAATTTCGTAAGGCCAAAGATTTCACTCGGTGGTTTGGCTGCATCATCACGCGTGGCACGCTCGATTTGTCTTTCGCGTTGTGCATAGGCGTGGACGTCGTGCATCATGTCGGTAAATTGCCTATGCTCGGGAACATGTTCTGACGTTGTCCTATAGCATTCAAGGGTACGATCTGACACAAAGGTACCTGCTAATCATTAGGATGAGAATCTGAGAGCCAGGACCGCTTCTTACCCCAGCAATTATCTTTGAAGGCCTCGAGAATCTTAGGCTCCAAGCGATATCGAGGTTTAAGGGACAACAGGGTCATCATAATTACAGGACGAATGTTAATATGGAGAAAACAGCCAGCAGAAATCCTCTCTGCGATCTTAACTTCTTCATCAGTAGGTTCTGTTGGTGTATTCGTAAATGTCTTGCGGAGCTGAAGAACACGGAGACAGAGACCGCGTCTCTCCGAATCTTCGGCAAATGGAGGATACAACTCATACAAACCATACTCAATTAACTTGTCCAGCGTAGTAGTTATGATCGTGTCACTGGATAGCCTGCCCTGTGACAGATATTCGCCGTAGTAGTAATCGTGTCCCAATTTGCCCGTACTTTCAATGTTGTACGCTTAAAGTAAAGCGACAGCAGGCAGGAATGTTCCTCGAGGGACTTTTCGAGTATCCAGAATTGAGATGTATATTGACTCTGGTGTGGAAGCTGGCCGATCAGTTGCCTCTCGACGGATAGTGTGCTGGGCCGCAAAGAGAAACGGGTTCTGTCAATTGGAAGTCCGTGCGCAGATGTCAGGAAAGGAAAACTCGTGTGAAGATTGATCTATGAAGAAAATGAAGCTATATATACACGTGGTTGACTGGGTCGGTGACCGAGTCAAGGTGGCAAAATCCGATTCAGGTCGACAGGTTCGTCCATGACGTCAAGTTATCGTCCGTACGATTCTGCCATAACAAATGACTTTTGAGCATCTCGACAGCCTCTTTCCAGTATCGACCTAAGATATCACTCTGATCTAAGTGATTTTTCACCGCAGCCGATGCGATAAAAGTCCTGGTGGTGGTGCCGCTGGATCGAGGTGAAGAGGTGCGGAATAAGTAATGGGGAATGCAATCAAAATATTCTGAAAGACCCCCTAGCCTACCACAAGGCATGAAAACGGTCGCGTCCAAGTGCTCACTATCTTGTGCCATTGTTGCTGCAAGGTGGTGTTACGCAGGCTCTCACTGTACACTTGGTAAGTGCTATCGAGCTCTCACCGGAGACGATTGCCCCACATCATATCACGCAGGTCTTCGCCTCAAGTTAGACCGGTTCAGCCACATCGAAGATGCCCAGCAACATTTCGAGTACGAGCCACATCCTACGCCGAGAGTACCCGAGCCTAGAATACGCCGCTAGTTTACATAAGGCTGCATCCGGGCTTGTCGCGCTAGCCGGGTAAGTTCGTCGTCTGATTGGAGGTACCGTCCTTTGTGGCGAAACATCCCGCGTAGCCTTATGCACCACAGATGGAAGGCTGTCGACATCGTAGTGACACTAAAGGACTTCGGCGAGATGCTTTTCAAAGCTTCAAATCCTGGCAGACGACAATCGTGGCGTTGTGGGGAAGCAGGCCGATGGCGACATGGAAGTTGACGAGCCGCAAGTCCGGCAACAACATGGGCAGAAGAAGGTAATTTTTGGGAGAAAAGAGACTCCCGGATTCAGTAGTAGCTAAAGATTGAGACACACTACAAATTGGATGAATGATAGGATTTTTACCAACTTGACGTGTCTGCGAAGTCTAAGTACCCATGGTCATGGCCCTTCATTCAGGGAGGCCCTTCACTCAGGGATGGAGGTTACCATTTCAGATATTAAACTGCACTATCCAGGGATACCTGTTTTCCAGTTGAAAAGTACCAATCATCTGTGACACCAACACGAACTCTTTAGCTCGAGACTGGGACCTTCGGAAACTGTTAAATGTAGATGCATTAATTGCTTGATTTTTCTATCTAGGGAAAGCTGGTAGCTATATAATACAATATTAAGGAGGCTAGTGCCCAGCCTCCTAACGCCACCAGAGGATCGATTCTCAACACTCCCACTCAAACTAATGGTGTAGATTAATAGCTCCCACTTAATCCTTATAGGTAGATAAAAAATAACAGGAACTTCTTCCTTCTTTAACCCTCATTAAACCTTAAAAACTCTTTATAAGAAAATAGGGGAAGAGTGCCTAATAAAGTCCCTTCTAGTAAAATGGATTGCATACGGTCACCGCCTTTAGCTAAGCCAATAGCAATTTCCCATCCCCGGGATGGAAAATCCTAATTAGTCTATTTAACAATTACACCTAGCAAAATTCCATACCGCTACCTGAATTTGGTAGATATTTCTAATACACCTCTACGTTATATAGGGTAGATCTATAAGGTAGGGTAACTAATATAAGAGTGTCTTAATATTAGTATTTATGCGTTCTTAACCCTAGTGCGTTTCTAAAGGCAATAAACTTATCTTTTAGTAAGGCTTTAGTAAGTCCATCTACTACCTATTTTTCTATTAGGATGTACTATAGATCTATATCCCCCTCGGCCTGTCTTTCCTATATATAATAGTGTTAAATTGAAATATATTTTGTCCTAGGGTGGAATTAAGGGTTCTTAGCTAGGGCTATAGCGCCTTAGTTATCTCCATAAATAATAGTCACTATTAGCTCTTCTTCCGATTTAAGTAGCTCTACTAGGAGGTTCCTAAGCTAGATAGCTTCCTTAGTAGCTTATATTTCTCCTATATATTCTACCTTATAGGAGGAGAGTGCAATAACTAGCTACCTTTTTAATAACTAGCTAATTGCTCCGCTTCTAATATTAAAGATATAGCCTACAGTAAAGCGTTTAGTCGCGATGTCTCCCGCCTAATCTAAGTTAGTATATTTAACTAGCTCTTCTAAGAAGCCGGAGTAGTTTAGTTCTAGGTTAATAGTGCCTTAAAGGTATTAAAAGATTCGTTTTATAGCTTTAATATAGGGTTCTCCTAGGTTAGTTATATAGCGGCTATAGGCTAACACCACGTATGCAATATCTGGTCTGGTTCCTAGTATAGCGTATATTAGTAACCTAATTGCCCTAGCATACTAGTTCTAGTCTATTTCTATAGCAATAAAGCCTTCCTTAAAGGGTTCTAGTTTATTAGTATCTATAGGAGTTAGAACTAGTTTATACTCCCATATATTAAATTCCCGTAGTACTTTTTTAATATACCCCTTTTAGTAAAGTTAAAGGGAGCGGGTTAGTCGGTCTCTGCGTACTAATATTCCTAGGTAGTAGGTATAAGGCCCTAGGTCGGTTATCTAGAAGCGTTTACTAAGGGCGTCTTTAATTTTTTATATTCCGTTTTTATCAGGGCCTACTATTAGCAGGTCGTCTACGTAGACTACTAGGTAGATATAACCTTTGGCAAATACGCCAAGGTTAAATAAGAGGGGTAAAAAGCCTAAACCTTTTAGGAAAAGGGCTAGAGTGTAATACTAGATTCGTGGTGATTATTTAAGTCTATAGAGAGCCTTATTTAGTTAATAAACTCTTTTTATCCCGTCTTCTAGCCCTATTAGTTACTTAACGTATATTTCTTCGTTAATTACTCCATAAAGAAAGGCTGTCTTAACGTCCATTTATTCAATTTTAAGATTAAGGGCTGCGGCTATAGTAAAGATCGTTTTATAGCTTATTAGTTTAACTACTAATACAAATGTCTTGTTATAGTTAATGCCTTTTTATTATTTAAATCCGCGTATAACCTAGCGGGCTTTATACCGTAGTATTTTACTATTTAGTCCTCTTTTAAGTTTATAGACCTATTTCCCTTATAAGACCCATCTATTTAGGGGAGGGTTAACTAAAGTCTATATAATATTGTTAAGTAGGGACTTATTTTTATCTTTTATGGCTATAAGCCATTATTTCTAAGAGATATCGCCCCTAGCTTATAGTAGTATTTTTAGCTTTTACTGCTCCTAGGAGCGCTATAACAAAACATATATCTCCTTATTAAATCTTCTAAGTATTAGCCTTTAGTTACTCTTATTAAAATTCACAGCTTAGGGTAGCTTTAAAATATTTCGTTAGGTACTAAGTATACATTCTTTATTTCGGATGGTAGTTCCCTATTATCAGAGTTATTATTAGTTTAGTTTAACAATTCACCCATATTTTATAGGTTTATTTCATTATTTCTTTTTAGCGTCCTACTGCTAGTAGCAGTTAAGGGGCTTACTAAAGTGTCGCACCCCCTTTCAGATATTATCTCGCTAGTGTTTTCCCCTTTAAAGGTTTCGGAAGATTTAAGATTCTATAGCTAGGCTAGTAACTCGTCGTCTACTAGGTTTCCGTTTTCCCTATTAGTAGGGTATAAATCTTCTATATAAGGCACTCTTAGTCGTTTTAGAACCCTACTAGGACCTATAGGGTCCTTAGCTAGTTATTTATTTAACTATTTTTATATCTCCCCTTTAGTACTTAGGGCACCTAAATAAGGTCTTTTTTCTATAAATATAACATTTATAGAGCGAGTAATTATACTATTTTCCGTTAGGACACGGTGGTTTTGGCTTCCTTTAAAGCTAAGGAGTTTACACGGCATTGTTTTTATATTAGCAAGTTTTTACTATTTCTTCTCTAGTTTTAGTACTAGGTAGTTATATCCTAGTACTCAGATAAAGGATAAGTCTGGCTTTTCACCATACTAGGCTTTATAAGGTATTTTGCCAATATAAGCGCTAGGGCTACGGTTACAGATTTTTATAATAGAGATAAGGATTTCTAGCCACCATTTCTTATATAGGTTTGCGTTTAGCAGCATAAGGTAGAGTTTGTCCATAAGAATTCTATTTAAGCGTTCAGCGGCCCCATTCTATTAATGCTGCTCTATAGCTATAACTTTAATATTAATTCCTCTATCTACGCAGAAGATCCAGAATTTATTTAAGC
>Ga0307515_10020235_pt1 | contig 11891 bp, 12 predicted proteins | sample 17_EM_MG_FD_194513 | JGI IMG/M metagenome (GOLD analysis project Ga0307515, IMG submission 194513) | Populus trichocarpa ectomycorrhiza microbial communities from riparian zone in the Pacific Northwest, United States - 17_EM | ecosystem: Host-associated > Plants > Roots > Unclassified | place...
TGACCATGTCAACATTCGGTTCTTACCCCGGGGTCGACTGGGCCGAACTGCCAAACTCACTCGCTAAAAAGCCCTGCTTTGGGCATGAACTCGCCCCTCTTCATATCGCACCCATAATACACGATCCTGTCGGAAGACCACGTCTTCCACCGGATCCTCGCAACTTCGGTGGAGGTGTGAGGCACAGGCCTTCCTCTCCGATCTGAAAATAGCACAGGGTAAGTTTCATGGGGGGGGTTCCTCTGAAAAAAAAAAAAAAAAACCGAATAAAATGGCACGCACTGGTAAATGGTTTCCGAATAACGGTCGTTCTGCTCATGAACCCCCTCTCGGTCTCGATCTCGTACATCACAAGCCCGCTCGCCTCATCGACGAGGGTGGTGTTCAAGGGAGAGTCCCTCGTGAAAACAAGCCTCATAGCCATCGAGTCGTGTCAGCGTCTAGTCAGGTAGATCGCGGCACGCAGGATCCGCCGAATCCGAGCCAGTTGTTGTAGTTCGGTAGAGACCTCAAAGCCAGAAAGGACCTCGTACTACTTATACCCACAGTGCCTTAAATTGCGCAGTTGATGCCGAACTCCGTGAGGAATCAAATGCTGCCATTCTGGTCGATACCGTCCGTGAACCTACAAACGTTACTGTGCTTTACAATGACAAGTCATAGGCTAATCCCGGCCTCCGGACTCCCGGAAGACGCAGGGAAACCACCAAACCGCAGCCGACGGCAGATCGCAAGTCATTCCAAAGCTCCGCAGGCGTTTCAGAAACTTAGGCATTGAAGGGGATGCTGGAAACCGGTGATTGCCCAATGCACGATCAGACACATCGCACAGCCCTGCCCTGGCGCGGATTCAATGTTTCAATTTTGCTTCCGTTCGGCACCCTTGCGCTGACAGTTTCTGAGGCTTCGACACCCTGCAAAAGGTGCCCAAAACGAGGTGATGCAATCTAAAGAACTGAGCGATAGGGTACTATATCTAACTAATACACATATTACACCTCGGAACTAAACACGTATGTACGATATGCAGTAGCTCTGCGATCTGGGACGAGGGGGGAAGGGGGGTAGAAGGAGAGCACGGAGGGAAGGGAGGGGGAGGAATCGGCGTAAGTGGAAGAAGACGAAGGACCCACTCGCTCTGCGCAATAAACTGAGCGTAATAAGACACGGGGAGAGGACAGAACAGCGGAAGAATCAAACCGAAACACTGAAGAACGAATAGAGGGATAACGATAGCGCGTAGACAGGAGAGCAAAGACGGAAGCGAGGAGAACGAAGAGAGTAGGGGTGACAAAGTGGGAAAAGAAAAACAGCGACTGCAGCCACAACCGAAAGGAAGAGAAATAACCAATCCATCCAACCCAAACACGCTCGACGGCGAACACACCATTCCATCCATCGAGCCCACGTAATCTCACCTCCAACTATTTCCCCAGTTTTTAGTTGACCAGTTGCCATTCGTCCTCTCCCGATCTCGCTCCCGGTCTGCTGAAGGTCCTTTAGGGATCGCCGGATGTCCATTGTTTGGGTTCGACTCCCTCTTCAAACCAACCCCCATCCCGTTCCCATTTATTCCAGAAAGCCCACTCATCCCATTCCCGTTCAATCCCGAACTCACCCCTCCAGGCTTATATCTCGACCCATCGAACGGTGAACGTGGATTCAATCCTCTCAACGCCTTAGGCCCACTCGGTGGGCTGGGTCGGTTAGGTGAGTTCGTAAATGTGGCGCTGAGATTGTTAAGGTTGCCATTGACGCTACCGTTAGGGTTGGCGTTGATTAAGTGTGAGAGTGGGTTGGATCGAGAGGGTATCGTAGGAGATGTAGTATTCTTCCAGGCGTTTTGGAATGAACGGGGTTGGGTCGGGGCATTTAGCGGGGCAGCCCTGAGCGGGGTGATTACTTGGGGGAAAGAAGAGTTGCCCACTTGCTGGGGTTGGCTTCTCGGAAGCAGGTCCTGAGGAATCTCGCCATCTTCGGATTGAGGCGCAGGGGACGGAGACATTGAACTCCCTTTCTCCGATGAGATACGAGCGGGCGCGGGGAGTGGACTGGGAGGTGCTCGACCTTCTCGGAAGAATAAGCAAACCCAAGGTAGTTCAACATCAACCACCGCGGTTTCCGGACCATCAAGGTCGACAGATACCGTGTCCTTCGCAAGTCTGACAACCTTCCCTACCTTCCCTTTATGCTTGTCGGAAAGGATGATGACAGTCTCTCCCTCCTCGGATGGCCGGACGGGAATCATCGCCGTTACGGGTACAACGGTCGCATGGGCCTTCACTCCGATAGGTTTGTATAGCGCAGTAGGAGGGCGTCCGGGGAGATTGACGACGGATTCGATGACTCCATGAACACCTATGAACTCTCCCTGAACCCAATCCTGTGCCAAGTCCTGCCGAAGATCAACCACAAGGCCAGGCGTGAGAAGCTGAGAATCAAGGAGCCAGGATTCGGGTGGACTATCGGACTTAATTTGTGGAGGTTGGGGGATTTCTGGTTTGACCTTGACAGGCTCGGGTTCGTGTATGGGAGAGCTGCTCGTATCCATGATCACATCCGAGGGCTCAGTAACAGGCGGTCTTGAGGGTTGCTCGAGGGGTGCATCGCCTTGTTTCTTCGCGGTTTCCTCTGCTCCATCCGAAGGGTTTGTGATCTCGTCCAGCCCACATATGGGGTCAACCAGGACATCGGGGGTGGGTTCTGACGGAATGGTCGACAGTGGAATCACGGGGCTCTCCACCTGTTCCTTCTTCTTCCTCATCAAAAAATCTTTGAATGAGGTCTTGGCCTTTTGGGGAGCGGGAAGTGCCTCATGAACTAGAGGTGGTGGGGTCGGCTGGCGTTCTGGTTCCCGTTCAATTTCAGCCGGGAGCTCCGTTACAGGTATGTCTTGCGGGGCTGCTTGGGGCATGCTCTGAGTAGTAGATGGGGAAGAGAGGGGCTCGGGTGCGCTCATTGGCTGAAGGCGGTCAAGAGGTTGTTGAACAAGAGGTTCATCGGGAGGTAATGAATCAGCAGCAGGCCGGGGGTCAGTGACAGGATGGATCTCTGAGGATGTGCTTGGAGGAGGGCAGGTGGGGGGGTTACCGTCCGCGGTTAGGTGGGTGGGTTCCGCCTCCACGGGTGGAGCTGGAAGTTCCTGTAGGTCAATGGGCATAGGCTCTTCCTTCCCCCAACGACTTAAGCCTGGCAAAAAATGCAGCAGATTCGGTGAAGTAGAACGGGTGGAAATCTCATTGTCCGGGAGTTCGACCCCAGATTGTTGAACAACTGGCAGGTCCAGTATCGGAGAGGATTTGGTAATTACTGGATGGGGAAGTAAGGTTGCGAAAGCGGGGAGAGGGGATATAGGTGTTGTGTGTAGTTTGATAGTCGGGGCAGCCGGAGTGGGGGAAGAGGGAGTCGGGGAATGGAGAAAATCGTTAAAGGAGAAGGGCGCAACTTCGAGAGACGTTTTCGAGACCTCGGCGGTAGGTGAGAATAAAGATAATTTAGCAAAGTGTGTAGTTGGCGAAGAGACGGATGCGGGGGGTGGAGGGGCTGGAGTTTTCTTTGTCTTCCTTGACTTGCGGCGCGGGGGTACGGGTGGTGGAGGCATGATGGCTGAGTCTGGTACACAATGAGTATTGGTGCCGAAAGTGGATAAAAGCATCGGTTACCATGGTCGATGTCCATATGTTCTTCCTCGGTTCCGCTAGTTTCCCCCAAGTGGATGTGCCTAGGGGTGACTTCTTGGATTGTCTGATGGATCCATTGCTTGCGCATCTTGGCTGGCACAGTCCGCTGGTTAACAGTTCGAGGGAGATCAGGGTTGGACACTTTTGAGTCGATCCTTCGTTTCTGCCTCTGACGGGGAGTGGCTAAGGCGGGGGTTGGAATTAAACTAACCCGAGTGAAAATCGCAGAACGCACCTGAGCGATCGACCTCCGAATCGCTGGACGAAGAACCTGTTGCGCCACAAACCGTGCCATTGTGTCTCCTCTTGCGTGATGTCGAGGGCATCGAAGAGGGTTTAGGTGTCGAAATAACGGTTGGCTGCGGTTTTATGTCGCCATCGAGGAGGCGCCCATGGGGTTCGCTGTCTGTACTTGACGAAGATGTGGCCCTGCTCATCGGTTCCAAGGTCACCATCTCCACACCAGTCAACCCACCCGAAAAAGGCACCTTCTCCCGTGTCCGAAAACCCCGTCGATGACCAATGAGGGGACCCAAATCGATGTGTGTGTTTGGAGGCTTCGGTGGCAGTTCGCAATCGACGAATGCTTCCATTAGTCGAAGGACACAGTCTTTGGATCTTGAACCACAGGCGCATGTTGTGAAGGTCGAACTGAGAGTGTGAAGCATGCACGACATTTGGTTCCGCAGATGCTCGCGATGGTGAGGTCTACGTACAATCAGTCAGTGAGTCTGTTGCTAACAGAACGCATTAAAAGCACGCACGAGTAAAGGCCTGGCGACTCGATAAGCGTCGGCAGGTGGTGAACCGCATGCCCGTCGTCCCATTCCCAACCAAGAACAACTTCCTCATTCGCCTTCATATCCCTCAACGCAAAAACACCAAACGATATCCCGGGTTCCTCATCACTACCTGTACCCTTCTTCCCACCTTCCCGCCGATTGCAGATCATGGGACGGAGGACAGCGTTTGGTCGACATCCACTTCTCACGAATCGGGCTTCATTTCCTGTGATCCGTGAGTCGAGTGCGAGATCAAGAGGTGGCCCGATCAGATGAACGAAAGGTTTGGGCATTCCTAGGTGCGCGTATGCGTTGAGGGGGTCGGAGAGGTAGGTAGAAGAAGGAAGTACGGTAGATGGATAAGGGGTTATCATGGTTGAACGAGGAACGGGCTGAGCGGTATGGAGGGAGTACGAAGGCGGTCGGACGTGTGGGTTTGTACGTATCGAATTGGGGGATTGGGAGATAAGGGAGGGTGGAAGCGGTTGAAGGACTGTCCTAGGTGGATGAAGCTCGACTTCCGGAAGGTCAAGGGCGGTGACACCTCGCCAGCCGCGAGCGGCTCGTTCAAGTCTCTGTCGGGCCTCTCGGTTAGAAACGACGTCCCTTGAAATGTGGACGTAGCTCGTGTTTGGCGACTCGCAGACATCTACCGGCTCATCTTCGATGCGTGGGGGCTGGGGGTGGTTGCTGGGCTGCTGAGTCAGGATGGAACGTTTGCGACGGCCACTGCTACCTTCGATGGCTGGGGCACTAGTCCGTCGCGGTTTCTTCTCGACAGCGGGGTTCAACCTGGGCATCGTCTCATAGCTCTGCCTCAGCCTCTGTTGCTGCAAAAAGACCGCCCTCTCCTTATCCACTGGTCGGGGCAAACACTCCCAACATCGCCATTCTTCTGGTACAGCGCCTTCGATAATGTTAAAGCACGTCGTATGACACCAGCGTCCGCAATCGTCGCAGGCGATGGACAGGCCGCCGTCCTCGTAGGCAAAGCCGCAAATGCAGTCGATGGTCTCGGTGGTCGACGAATCTTCGGTGACTTGTTTCTGCTTCCGTTTCTGAGGTACGATTGTGGTTGCTGTCATGTGAGCTGGGATAGTGAAGGTTCCGGTGGGGGGTAGATTTGGGATGCCAACCATGGCGGTCGTTCTCCCATCGTCGACGTCCATAGCAATAAGGGCATTGGTGGGACTTGGCCTGACCGAATTTTCATCCCAAATCTGGTGGCCGAATTTCTCACGGCCACTCAGCTGTTCGCAAGTCCCACGCGGTCACTCGGCCTCGACCCACTTATCCTCCCAAGCAAATGGACAATCGTTCGCATTTTAAATCTAAAACTCGCTCTGCTTCGTACGGTAAATGGAAGGGGCTACCCTAGATTTCAAACAGCTCCCATCGTGCTGCCCAATTCCTGCCCCACTGGAGATCATCAGTACGTGCCCAATTCCCGCGCATGGAAACAGGACTCACCCGCTGCACGTGTCCACTTGGTTCACGGGCTTCAAGCACCTCGACAAGAGGACCAAACTCTTCGTGGAAACCGTCCACATCGGTTGTGAACCGGCGAGAGTCCACCACCCTGAGGCGTCCGAGCCTGAACCCAGCAGCTTGACGCTTTCGAAGAGAGTCCGAAAGGGGTGTAAACACCGCATCCTTAGTGTACGAAGTAATAAAGATCGACTCGAGTTTTGGGCATGGGATGTCAGCGTCCTCTCTAGCTGGTGATAACGCGTCCCATAATGACCTGGACACAGCCACCCGGAAGAACTCTGAACACTCGATCGAACGGACTTCCGGGTGTGACATGAAAAAGTCCCTCCACCCCCGTTCGTTCAACTGCGTGTACTTCAGTTCGAGGGCGGTTACAGACGACGGAACCAGTGAGGGGATGCAGGACATGACGGCGTTCCTGCCACGTTCACCCTGTCCAAGGGGAAAGTCGAACCGTAGTTTGATGCTGCCGATATCGATCTCAATTGAGGCGTCTGAATCCTCCAGACCAATGGTCCTAACCGCAAACGTTGGCGGGTTTGGAAAAAGTCGCGTTGGAAGGCGGTCATCGGGGAAGAACCGGTTCTTGAAGGTCTGTGCTGTGTCCCAGGAAATAAACGAACGGATCTCGAGGGAAGTGATGACGGGGAGGCCCATGTATGCCAGAGTATACTTGATGACTACGGGGTCGTTGTCCAACGTGAGAGATGTTAGATTCGGAAACTGTAGGACACGTTTGGGGGGAAGTGGTTCGTCGTTTCTGACTGGGACCCTATGCCCCACTCGCACCAACGACAAGGACTCCAACTGCGGGGAAGCGTCCAGAATACCAAACAGCTCACCCTCCGGAATGAACGCGGGAGGATCGCAATCTCTAAAATTCAGACGGAGTTCGCGTAGCCCGTTGAAAAGGTTGGACTGGGATGACCAGGGCAGCATGACGTTCCGAAGGTCGAGCGATTGTAAGGGCATGTCCATCGGGAGTTCCAAAGCCACCGGGTGTGGTAAGGGAAACTCGATCTCTTCTTCAGCAATTGAGTCGGTAATGTGAAGCTTCATATACCGAACGCGAGGGAGAGGTCGTTCGAGGATCCAAGAGAGGTGATCGAAGCTGGAAGGGAGCCCGAAGAACTCGAAATTATGGAGTCGATGGCCTGTAAATCCCCGTCTATTCCTCCAGTGGTCTAGGATCCTCTCGGTTGCAGCGATTTTTTCGTCGCTCATCGAACGAAGGTCGGAGACAAAGACCCGAGGGTTCCATTTTGAGCGCGTGAGTATAAACTGGGCTACCCTGGTTCGGACGAAATCCACCTTCCACCACAGTTCGGTCGCGCTACACATGATCTCGTGAATTCTGTAACACGTGCCATAGATCGACCACCACCCGGCGTGAAAGTAGGTGTCCAAACCAGGCATGAGGAACGACAGGATGCGGACGATAGTCTCGGTAGGGAGTTGCAGAAGCGGGGAGCGTAGCCAGTTCCTGACACGAATGAGCTTCCTCAGATGGGTGAGCTCGGCCACGATATCCCGTTCGGTTTTCGGCGACGACACTTCATCGACGGAGGGCGTCATATTCTAATGAAAAGGTTAGATACACTCTTATTTGGATTATCAAAGGAATGCTGCGGACACGGTAATGGGAGACGGTGACGATCCAGGCTTGGAGGCACCCGCGAGAGTGTTGGAGACAAGTCGCAAGCCGTGACTACTGCACCCGCTTTCATCAGCAAACTTATCCGAACATCTCAAATATTGCGCCCACCAGTTAATGCGGCAGGATACTCCCTGTTCACTCGAACGCTTCTTAGATGTGGTTACTCGCGTACAGAGGTAGGACCGTCCATACCACAGACCAGGACTCAGCGGCTTTAAATTTGCTGAGACACGGGGATGAGATCGGGTTGATCGGGTTCCCGGTGACTCCGCCACTGTCTTTCGTTCGCCTCATCCGTGAGTGAGGTTGAATGCGCCACTTTAGTTGCGGATGGTACTCTACAAAGGGTACAGGTACGCTGTCGAAACTATCTATGGACACGTGCATATTGCTCCGCGCCGCTCAGGGCTGGTTTGGAACAGTCCGAGGTGCTTGAGTTTCAGACACCTGCTCACTGGTTTCAGCTACCAAGCGGCTGACACTGATCCACCTGGCTCAGGTGCCGACTAAACTCCACTCCTTTCTACAACGGACTTCGGGCGAGCTCGTTCAGACTCCCGATGCGTTGACATTTTGCGACCCGCCGCCTCCCATTCCGAGCGGTCAATATCTGACAATCCCCAGCGGTTACCGTTTTGATTTCTCGCCGGTGCCATCTTTCAGACGCAAGCAGCACACACCGGTTGGGGAGAAGTCTGGGCGCCACGCTCAAAACCAATCATCTCGGATCCGAGGAATAGGCCTAATCCGGTCGTCATTTCTTCTTGCTGGTGTTCTCAACCGGTCTGACGCTAGTCACATCGCGTTGTTCTACAGGGTCCCTCCCTATCCCCTCTCCTTCGTCAGGTGGTAATGAGAACGGTGGCACCACCCACCCGTTGTCTCCTCCATCCATCCTCACAAAACTGTGACGCCCCGTCACCTACGATATCTCCTCGCTTTGCTCACCTACCCCTCTTATCACCCTGCAGTTGACCTCCATCCCCTCTCGCCATCGTTCGGGTTCTTGTATCGGGTCAGATCTTGTACGCACTAGTTTGCTGATGCTTTGATCGGATCCGATCGCTCAGCAACCTTGTGCACTATCTAAGCTGTACACCGCGCGTCTATGGAAATGGGTGATTGGCTTCGACCATAGCAACGGTCAAGGTGCGATATATGGGCAATGGCTTCGCCAGCCGGTCATACGGGTGGAGAGCGCAGATGACCTGTAATTTGGACTTTCGTGGAGCGGAAGCATATGACCCCGGCTTGGTTTCTGACGGCGGGTTTTGGGAACAGACAGAGACAAGATCAGGCCAGAGATCGTTACAGTTCCCCGTAAAACAACGGAAGGGTCTTTTCCTAGCCCTTTCCAGCAAGAATCCTATGCGAGCAGTCATATAGGATATGGTGCCCTGGATCGGGCTGGATGGGGGCGGGCCTCTCCCGCTTGGTCTCCGAGTTTTCCATGGGGTGTCTAACCTTACCGACTGCAACGCCGGGAAACCATTGAGCCGGGCTCCTACCCAGCCGCTGGGGAGCGGAACAAATATCCTTTTTGATCCTAGTCCTCCGCTCACGGGCGACGGGCATCACACATCTCCCAGCGAGCCCGCTAAAGCGATCAGAGGGAGAGAACGGCGCTTTGTTTAGTCCCAAGTGCTCCTCGGATGGGGGTGGCAGCCACTCAGGCACAGGGGCCGGAATACACCATCCAGAAATCACCAACCAGCCGCAATTCTTCGTGACCACTATCAACCGCGATGGACTTGATGCAGTATCCTGTGGTATGTGCTGAAATTCTTGAAAAACAATCTCTACAACATCTGAGCGCACTTCAGTGTGGATCCAGATCGGCGCCAGCGTGTAGGGCATACACCATGCAGACGCCCGGGCCGGCCCAGATTCTGCCAGTTGTCGTGTGCACAAAAGGAAATAAGCCCGGCCCGATATGATCACCAAGACTTCGGGGGGAGCTGCAATATTACTAGGGTCAGCCAAGAAATGTCTAATTCTAATTCGGAAGCTATACGCAGCTTAAAAACCCTCCATTACCTTTCCTCGGACAAGATCCACGGCTCACATCCCATCCACGATGTCTGATGCCCTTGCACCCTTGGTGGAGGCGGCCAATAAGTTGTGAGTAATTGAGCCATGTCTCGCGTTTGATCCTGGTGTCGTTGAACTCATCCCGGCGTAGATTGGTAGTCAGGGTAATTATGGCCCTCCCCCCGTGATTTCGATACACCCTGACCCCAACCTTGCAGTACATTTCCACGTGCACGGGAGCTCTTGTCACATACGACTATTGTCTTACCCTTAACGACGAAGTATGTCAATTGTACACACTGTCCGGCGTCCATCTTAAGCTGGCACCAGATATCTTACATCTGGAGGAAAAAGAAAAGTTGGAGTGAGTACACTCAACTCCGATGTTACGGCCCTTTGCTGACTCCGCACGCTGCCGTCACCAGTATCCTATCTGTTCCTTGCGGTACGATCACTGGTCTCTGAAGCGGTATCCATCTCAAGGCTCGGCCACAGAACCGCTATTTATTACTCTTATACATAATATTATCTGAAATTGGTTGGTGGTCGTTTTCGACATCGTCTCAAACTCACAATTTCAAATCCAGGGAATCAACAGTCCGGAAAGGTCAGGATTCACGCTTCTCTCCTGAACCTGAGGTACTGATTCTGGTTTCACCAGGATCAGTAAGGATTTGTTCAGTATCTTGCACAACATCTCACAATAGACACCAGGTGTAAGCGCACTATTGTGAGCGGCGCTGCTCTCACTGTGTTTCTCACCACCGCCTCGGACGTCTTCATACTCCTAAGGTCAGTCCCGGCCATACAAGAGTGGGAACGTACCCTGACTTAGCTTATGACAGGGTTTATGCCATTTCGAACCGAAACAAGCTCATCGTCCTGTACCTGTCGTTCCTGCTGTGCGCCAGGGCTATCGCCGCCTCCGTCTACGTATCGGGAATACATTTAAATCGTAGGTTCACTGTGTATGGTGCCCCCTTGCACAGAGCTCATGTAGGACATTAGCTATAACGCTCCCGGACATCCCAATCGAGGCGTTTAAGACATGCATTGTAGGTGGGTCGTTTAAGTTGGAGATCGTTCCACATGCAATCTCTGTCGTATTCGGTGAGTTTTTCAGCTCTCGTTGCCACTGCCAGTCTTTCACGGAGGGTCGTGTCAGACGTTTCCGCATTCGGTGCTGTGGTCTTCTTTGCGTATTCCGGCGTCGAGTTCTTCCGGTTCTCTTCCCTAGTAAGGACCATCGTGACGGATGCGACGGTATACTTTATCATGGCAATGTGTGTTCAAGCAATGGTGCTGTTTTTCTTATCGCTCGCGGATGTACGTCATTGCCCTCTGCCCATCCACATACCCCTAATGCACCCACTTTTAGGAGACGATGAATCAATTCCCACTCATGTACGTACACCCCCCGCCTGACCTGTGGAATCTCACCAACCCGTGGTATTTGACTTGATAGCCTCCATGCGATGTGAATTTCCCTGAAAATTTTGGTGTCATGCATGGCTCGCTGACGTCTATAACGATTAGTTTGGTCCCCACCCTGATCAACCGCAGCGTGCTTTCGCTCAAGAAGGCCGCGGATTTTAAAGATGGTGACAGCGCGTGGGGTATGGAGCACTTTAGCACCATCAAATTCAACCGCGCGCCAATGCCGATGTCCTCGACGCCTTTCGTCACCCAACCCTCAGACAATTCATTAGGAACTCGGTCTTACACAAGTGGTCACGATGACATCCCACTCGATGAGCTCGCCCGACGTGCGGAGCCATGACGCTAGGCGTTTGTGCATGACATCCCCGAGTATTGTGTAATGCCTCTCGATGGTCTACCGTAGGACCAGGAGAAGGGAATGGACAATTTCACATATAATTTTCTTGGTTGGCGCCCAACGGGACTCACCCACCCATGACTCGATTACTGTACCATCGTCATGGCGTTGTCCCTTATGGCCACACCCGGGCTAACCGCGAGCCTCCTGGCGGTGTAATTGCATTGGTTTCTCATACGGATGCCTGGTGCAGCCTTTTTTATACACGAGATTTTACCTCCTCACGTCCTCCCAAGGTACGAGTCAGTTACGGCCACCACTCCCGCCCACCACAACAACCTTACCCTCGGCTCCCCTCGACGTTCAGCTGGCGGTCTTCCGAGACATTCTACCCGGCCATTATCTCTTTGCGCAAAGGGTCTGGTCGGAATTCCTGGAATATGCGAGCTTAGGCTCTTGCCTGGAGGAGAATC
>Ga0307515_10020236_pt1 | contig 11890 bp, 11 predicted proteins | sample 17_EM_MG_FD_194513 | JGI IMG/M metagenome (GOLD analysis project Ga0307515, IMG submission 194513) | Populus trichocarpa ectomycorrhiza microbial communities from riparian zone in the Pacific Northwest, United States - 17_EM | ecosystem: Host-associated > Plants > Roots > Unclassified | place...
GCCATCAGAAACCACTAAATCCAGCAGAGGGACGACCAACCAGAGATCAATATCAGCCAAAACTGGTAAGGAAATGGTTCTGTTCATGGAAATGCAACACCATTAAAACACAACTTGGAATTTGCGAAATAGAACATCAGCTAAAGTGCAATTGTCTTCAAAAATTCTTTTGTTTCTCAAAAGAATTAACAACAAATAAATAAAAGAACAAACAAATAAATCAAAATTTGCTTACTTGGACAACCGGAGAAGTTTGCTAAAAAAACACGAGCATAAACAGTCGGATGGAAATTCGTCAATTTCCTTTCTTCGTCTTTTTCTTCTTTTTTTCCTTTTTTTTTCACTTCATTATTTTCCCTTTCTCTTTCCTTTTATTCCTGATTTTTATATTTTTTTATATATAATTTCAATTTTTTTAATTACAAAACAAAATAAAAAGGTTGGTGGCAGTTTTGTAAACAAACAAAATAGTATCCGTTTGGTATTGTGGTTAAGGGCCTGAGGCTGTGTTTTGCCCCAACCACAATTTATAGCTGTTTGGTTAAAGAAGTTAATGTCAGATTAATTTAGAGGTTGGTCCCACTGAAAAATGAGTTCATGCTGCAGATTTTGCTAAAGCTAAAAATTGCTGCTTTTAATTATTTTTGCCAGCGTTCTGCACCGCTTCTCTTCTTAAAGCTAAAAATATCGTCTGTGCAGAGTTTAATTCAGCGAGCATGTGGACGTGGTTGGGAGTAGAGGGGAGAAATTAGGTGGTTCTGCAATTAAAATCTGCCATGTGGCAAAATGATAATGCAGGATCCCAATTTTTTTCAGAGGCATTTTGCATGACTTTCTCTGCAGTTCACTTTTGTAATGCGAACAACACTTCACTCTGCACACAAAAGGGTGTCAAAGTGAACAGTAAAAATTCTATTTTTCTTTATTTTTAATTGTATTTTATTTAAAAAATTAGTGTTTAATATTATTCAATGACACTACATAAATTAGAAAGAGATCGCATGATGGTGTAGCATTTATAGAATTTGATTGTAATCCTAATTTTATTCATGATGATATTTTACCTGATTTTATTGTATGTTCAAAAAACCATGTAAACTGTAGTGATGGAATTATAGATAGTTTAATGAAACAATAAAAAATATTTTATATAAAGTATTATTTTTATTTCATGATGTAATAACAGTAGTTAAATCTACAATATTTAAATTAAAAACCATCAATATTAATATATATCTTTTTTAGTTATTTTATAACCTTAATTTAAAAAGTATTATTAACCAAACACATTAAATTATTTTATGTTCAACCTCAATTTCAATCACAGTTTTAACCAAACATATATAAATACCAAACCAACCTCAACCAAAATTACTTTTTATAAAAACAATTTTTTTCAAATCACAACCACAAAATCTACCATAATACCAAAAACAGTGTCATTCAATCACGATTTAAATACCCTTTTTTAAGACGTTTCCCTTTTCTTTTTCTTTTTTTACTTCCTTTCTTCTTCTATGATTTCTCCCTCTTTTCTCTCTTTAAACCCAAAAAACGACGATGGTGGCTTTATGTCATCCGTCATTGCAAACTGCCACCATTAAAAAAGATTTCCACCTAAAAAAGAACCTTTATCGAAAGCGCACTCCCTCAATCCAAAAACACCCTCCGTTTACCCTAAACTATTAGCATTGTTATAACTCATTTATGAGTTATTTTCTAAATTTATTTTTTTTCCAAAATAAAAAAATAAAATAAAAACTAACAACATGGATAAAGTAGGTCGAGAAGGATTCCAAAAAATACATAAAAATCAAGTTGCAATTTTGGATGAAATTTGAAGCCTAATTGTACCTAATATTGAAAAAATAATGCAGATTCAAGGTCAAATTAAATGATTATTAGATGAATTTGCATAAAAATTAAATTCAAGGATATAATTAAATTTTGAATAGGTCAATTTGATTTAATCATGGGCCAAATTAAAGTTTAATTATGTTTAAGAATTAATTTGGGTCTAATTACAGGATTTAATTAAGTGCAATGACTTAATTATACTTTAAAAGGGTCAAATTAATTTTATTACGGGCTTAATTGGTGAAACATTAAGTTTTGGAGCTTAGTTTGAGCTTAATTGAAAATATTAGAATTTTAAGAGACCAAATTTAATTTTTACAAAGTCAATTGATTGAAATAAAGGGCAAAATCGCAAGAATATTAAAGTTTTGCGGTTAATTAGGGGTTAAATTGAAAAATTTCATAGCCAAGGACCAATCTACAAAATGTGTCGAACTATAGGGGCTCAATTGATTGAAATCAAGGGTGAAATTGAAGAAAATTAAAAGTTTAATGGTCAACTGATGGTCAAATTGAATAAGTCCAAGACCAGGGATCATACTGAAATAGACGCTTAAATTAGGGGCTAATTTTAAAATTCAGCAGTGGCAAAATTATATTAAATCAGAAGTTTAGAGTTAATTTTAGGTGAAATTGAAGGAAATCAAAAGATGAAGGATCAAATTGAACTTTGGCCAAAATCCCTAATTTAAGGACAAAATGGTGCTGTTTTGAACAATAAGAAAAAAAGAGAACCAGACTACTCGTGGTTCACTATTCATTCTCTTCTTGTTTTGACCCAAAAAAGCTGCTCGAGTGGCTATTTTTCAGAGACATTTAATGCTACGTCTCTTCACCAAACTTGACAAACCATACACCAACATAATGACCTAATGTTGTACTACACCCTAGAGTAGACCCTGCCGGCCAACTTTCCCCACAGCTTCCGCGGCGTCGCCCAAAAGTGGCCAACTCGACCAGCCTATAGCAACCAACTTTTTTAGGCTATGATAGCAACTTTGAACCAATGGTTGAGATCCTTCTGAGTCGAATCAAGGGCTAATATTTAGCACTAGTAAAGACAACATGTCCCTCTTCTATACCTTATAAATATGGGTGGATTACATGCCCCAAACATGAAGAAAATCAGGTCTAAATTCAGCTAAAAATCAACCTTCCTCTTAGTTTTTTTTTCCTTCCTCAGCCGACAATTCTCTCCCTTCTCCTTCTTCTCCACTGCACCCTCAACCATAATGACCTCATTGTTACCTCCTCACCCAACAAGTGAAGATAGAATACCAAAGGCAGGTAGAGAAATTACAACCACTACCGATTCCAGAATGGAAATGGAAGGACATTACTATGGACTTCGTAATAGGATTACCAAGGGGCAAGAAGGGTAATTGTTGACCGGGTAACAAATTTGACCTTATTCTTACCCATGTAAATTACAAATTTTGTGGATAAGTTTGCCAAATTGTATGTGAATGAGGTGATTAGACTTTACGGGGTGCCAGTATCAATTGTGTTAGATCGGGACCCAAGGTTCACATCGAGGTTATGGCCCGACTTACAGCGAGCTTTAGGGACTGAGGTGAACCTAAGTACAACATTCCACTCTCAGACGAATGGTCAGTCTGAAAGTATCCAGACACTCGAAGATCTTCTAAGGTCATGTGTGTTGGAGTTTGGGGAAAGTTGGGAAGATCTATTGTCATTAGTGGAATTTACGTACAATAATAGCTACTAAGCTTCTATTGGGATGACTCTATATGAAGCACTATACAAGAGAAAATGCCGCACCCCGATCTGCTGGGATAAAGTAGGAGAAAGGAAACTCTTGGGGCTCGAAATGGTGCAGCTAACAACTAATAAAGTGAAAACTACCAGGCAAAGAATGAAGGAAGCCCATGACAGACAAAAAAGTTATTCGAACAATCGGAGGAGACCGCCCAAAAAAGTCAGTCGAGAGAGATTTTTGCAGTAGTAGTTAGCGGAGGAATTGTGGTTGAACCTCCCAACATCCCACAGGTACTGCAACCCTTACTAGCAGAATTTCAGGAAATCATACCGTCAGAACTACCGGATGGATTACCTTCCATGCGCGATATTCAACACCAGATCTATTTAACTCTAAGGGCTAGTCTATCGAATCGACCACACTATCGGATGAGTCCAAAAGAGAATCAGATCCTACAAGAACAAGTGGAAGATTTGATCAAAAAGGGGCTGGTTCAGGAAAATATGAGCCCTTGTGCGGTGCCGGTCTTATTAGTACCAAAGAAAGATGGCAGTTGGCGCATGTGCATAGACAATTAGGCTATTAACAAGATCACAGTTAAGTATCGATTTCTCATTCCTCGCCTAGAGGATATGTCAGACATGCTGTCAGGGTCCAAAATATTTTCGAAGATTGACTTAAGGAGTGGGTACCATCAGATTCGAATTAGACCCGGGGATGAATGGAAAACTGCTTTCAAAACAAAGGAGGGTTTATACGAATGGTTAGTAATGCCCTTTGGACTAACCAACACACCGAGTACCTTCATGCGACTAATGAATCAGGTACTTAAACCCTTCACTGGCAACTTTGTTGTGGTGTACTTTGATGATATATTGATTTACAACCAAAGTGAGTCCGAACACTTTGAACACTTGAGAAAAGTACTGACGGTATTGCAGCAGAATAAGTTGTATGTTAACTTGACGAAGTGCAAATTCATGACCAACAGTTTATTATTTTTGGGGTTTATTGTGAGTACTGATGGAATTAAGGTCGACGAAGAAAAGATCTGAGCCATCTAGGATTTCCCTACTCCAAAGAATGTCAGCGAGGCGCGTAGCTTCCATGGACTTGCAACGTTTTACTGGCGGTTTGTCAGAAATTTTAGCCAGATCGTCGAACCAATCACTGAATGCATGAAGAAGGGAAAATTCCATTGGGGAACCGAAACAGAACAAAGCTTCACGCTGATTAAAGAAAAGTTGTCTTCCGCTCTAGTTTTAGAACTGCCAGATTTTGACAAATTATTTGAAGTGGAGTGTGACGCGTCTATTATGGGCATTGGTGCTGTCCTATCATAGGAAGGCAGACCCATTGCATTCTATAGTGAAAAACTCAGTGAAACTCGCCAGAAATGGTCCACATATGAACTTGAACTATATGTTGTGTTTCAGGCTTTAAAGGTGTGGGTGCACTACTTAGGAGTTCATCCTTTTCAGCGATAATCATGCACTACAATTCATTAATAGCCAGAATAGTGTGAACCGAATGCATAACGTTGTGTAACAACCCGACTTTTCAAGCCCAAAACAACAGTAATTTTTTTTTGTACTTGACACACATCGTGTCGGTAATCGGCGAACATGTTCCCTTCACATCATCAATATACAATCCATACATCAACAACAATCAACATTTCATTTAAAAGTGAATCTTACATAAACTCATAATATTATGTTTGCATGATTAGAAGTTCGCATTTAAAATATACATGAATAGACATGAGTTTGTATTCTATCCTACAAATAGTCATCACAAATTTAATCTAAAAGGATCTAATAATAGTTATACATTCTGTACATTGATTCATATAAAATACATCATGATTTAGAATGCAACTACATGATTCCTTGCAAAAGTAGGTTTCCGTGTATTGGGTTTCCTAGGCACCTTGTTGGTATGACGTCCGTACTGCAGTACAAAACATTTACAAGAATGCAATTACTTAATAATAATAATAATAATAATAATAATAAAATGGTCTGGCAGTTTAATGAAGCATTAATATTATCTCATGTTTGAAGCGTGACATTTGGAGTTCCTTCATGTTCTTGGTATACACAACTTGCAGTACATATATATGCACCAATTTTTACAATCAACCATAATCTTAAATCCGGCCATTCTTTTAAGACATCATTTGTCGAGGTTAACTGTTCACTCACCCCGACCATCCCCTTCGAATGCCATCAGCCAAAGCTAATCAACCGTTTGTCCCGGTCGTCCATTCAGATGCCATTAGCCAAAACTAATCATTCATTTATCCTGGTCATCCATTCGGATGCCAGTAGCCAAAACTAATCATTCATTTGTCTCGGGCATCCATTCGGATGCTATTAGCCAAAGCTAATCAATTGTTTGTCCTAGTCATCCCTTCGGATGCAATTGGCCAAAGCTAATCATTCATTTGTCCCAGCCATCCCTTCGGATGCCATTAGCCGAAGCTAATCAATTGTTTGTTCTGGTCATCCCTTTGGATACATAACCAAAGCTAATCATTCATTTGTCCCGGCCATCCCTTCGGATGCAATTAGCCAAAGCTAATCATTCGTTTGTCCCGGTCATCCCTTTGGGTGCCATTAGCCGAAGCCAATCAATTGTTTGTCCTAGCCATCCCTTCGGATGCATAGCCAAAGCTAATTATTCATTTGTCCCGGCCATCCCTTCGGATGCCATTAGCCAAAGCTAATCATTTATTAACATTTAAGCATTTGACAGTATGATATCTGAATTAACACAATACAGTAACATTCATGATAAAGTATTTTCATTATTCAACATTATTTAAAAGGAAGGTGAAAGTTACCTACCTGCAGTAGAATCTTTCTTTCAATCATTTCTTTCTTTATATATTATGTTTTTCTCATTACACCCATTAATGTTGTCATCCTTTATCCAACCATAGTTATCATTCCTTCAGGCCGATATTACAGAGAATCCATATTCATCCATTATTCATATGTTACTTTCTAAGTATGTTCATTTCCTCATAATAACATACATACATATATCATGTATATTTTTAGAGTTAGTGTCTCAATGTGCAAGTGTTCGTAGACTCAATTCTTTTATATAGTATTCACGTGAAAGTCTACTGTTACTGTCTAACTTTGAACTATTACTGTCCAATTTCCCCAACTGTTACTGTCTAGATATTGAACTGTTACTGTCTACACATTGAACTGTTACTGTCCAACTTTGAACTGTTACTGTCTAAACATTTGAACTGTTACTGTCTATACATTGAACTGTTATTGTCCAACTGTTACTGTCTAACTTTGAACTATTACTATCTAGATATTGAATTGTTATTGTCTACACATTGAACTGCTACTGTTCAATTGTTACTGTCTGAGCACTCATCAGATTTTTAACTATATCTAGAGTTATAAATCTCTATTTCAAGCGAGATTAGTCTCGTTGGAAAGCTAATACACGAGGCTACAAGTTCTCTGAAGGAAGAAGAACCCAGTTCTGCCTCTGAGATGGTCAAAATTGCTCATCAACAAACACTATCCTATAGGGTCTGTCAGGACCCAATCTCGGTTGATGACCCATAGCTGGGGTTCTACAGCTCCATATTGAGCAAAACCAATTTTCTTAGTTAGCTAACATCCAAAACTACAATTACTATGAGAAACTTGATCCTAATTCTCTCATCCTCCTACTCGAATTCTCTCCAAAATTCAGGAGACGAATCTGTCCAGATTCATCAACCTTTCCATTTACACACAACATCCACAATTTAACTTTTTTTCTTTTATCTCAACCCCTGACCATATCACATATTGTTTATGAGTGTCAAAAAATATCTTTATAAGAGCCAATTTATCTTATTTATTTCAATCTTCCCTCTTAACGTCAAAATAAAACATTCTTATCGATTTTACAAACTTTCCGAACAATATTCTTCTAAACACAATCCTTGACAACAATTTCAATCAACCATAAATAACAAACGAATAATATTCCAAACAATCCATATTATCAAGTTATAATGCATTATTATGAGTATAACATATCCAAATATTAACTTCATCAAATGGTGAAATTTATAGAAATATGGGTTTAATCGAACTGACCTCAAACTTGCAGACCTACTGTGCGAGATACACAACTTCTATACTGAATGTTTGTTTCAGATCTCCACCGTTCAGAATCTAGACAGAATCAGGTAGAACAACATATCCAAATTATAGCCTAATCCAATGGTGGCCGAAGGAGAAAACAGACAGCAAAGAAGACTGCCTAGAAGTGTATTTTCCTAGATATTTTCCTCCCTCGATATCTCTCAAACGGGGACTGATATAGAAAATCCCTCTGCTGAAAATGTACATGACATGGATGAGAACAACATATCCAAATATCGTTTTGATCCAACGGTGGAAGGTGAAGTTATAGCTGTCGAATGTTCTGCCATCAATATGTCTTCTCTCCAGCCACTCTCTAAACTCTCTCTTACTCTTGCCCGTCCCTCCAAGAGAGAAAATAGAATGATATTTATAGTTCTAACATCTTGTTAATTGCACATTTATCCCCACCCCTTTTTATCATTTGTACATAACTCCCAACCTTATGTTATTTGAATATTGACCTCTCTTGATCTTACGTATTCATTTTATCCTCACAAATGTTTTTCTTTTCAATAATTTAGTACTATATTCACTTTTCATTTCATTAATTTCACTATTTTTATCTTGATTTAGGTTTCTTTAATTTAATTTAACTCATTTTACTATTGGTTAAATTTCTCATCTTTTAAATACCCAGAAAAATTATAACCGGGGGTTTACACGTTGGGTGTCCTTCATACAAGAGTTCACTTTTGCTTTGAAATATAAGGCCGGACAGCTTAATAAGGTAGCCGATGCTCTGAGCCGAAGAGTAGCACTACTTGTCACCATGCGGGCTGAAGTTATCGATTTTGACTGTCTTAAAGAGTTGTATGCCGAAGATGAGGATTTTGGAAATATCTGGGCAGAGTGTCAGCAGGGGTTCTCTCATGAAGGAATGCATATTCAAGAAGGGTATTTATTTCGAGGCAACCAATTTTGTATTCATAGGAGTTCATTGCATGGTGGCGGCTTGGGTGGTCACCTGGGGCGTGATAAAACTGTGGCCCCGGCGGAAGAAAGATATTACTGGCCCCAACTGAAGAGAGACATTGGTAGCCATGTCAAACGTTGCCCTACATGCCAAGCAGCCAAGGGGCAATCACAGAATATGGGTCTGTACATGTCGTTACCCATTCAGCAACCCCTTGGGAAGATCTGTCAATGGACTTCATCCTGGGACTTCCAAGATCCCAGCGTGGTGTTGATTCTATTTTTGTAGTATCTATTTTTGTAGTAGTGGATAGATATTCTAAAATGGCTCATTTTATCACATGTAAAAAAACTTCTGATGCCGTGCATGTCGCTAACTTGTTCTTCAAAGAAATTGTTTGTCTACACGGGGTCCCTAAATCTATCACTTCTGATCGGGACACTAAATTTTTAAGTCACTTCTGGAGGACTTTATAGAGGCGATTTGACACATCTCTGAACTTCAGCAGCACAAGCCACCCTCAAACCGATGGCCAAACGGAAGTGGTGAACCGAACTCTTGGAAACTTAATCCGCTGCCTATCTGGTTAGAAGCCTAAACAATGGGATCTTACGTTGGCACAGGCTGAATTTGCCTATAACAACATGATAAACAGGTCCACTAGAAAGACTCCATTTCAAATTGTATACTGCCAACCCCCACGTCATGCATTAGACTTAGCACCTCTGCCTAAACTTCCTGGTATGAGCATCGCAGCAAAGCATATGGCTGACCGGATTAAAGCAATTCAGGAGGAGGTGCGAACGAACCTAGAGGAATCTAATGCCAGGTACAAGGCCGCAGCAGACTGCAAGCGGTGAGCTAAAGTTTTTCAGGTAAGAGATCTTGTGATGGTGTATCTATGTAAAGGGCGAATGCCAACAGGGACGTATACCAAGCTGAACGATAAGAAGCATGGTCCTTTCCAGATTCTGCAGAAGATTAACGATAATGTATATGTTGTGGACCTCCCTGCAGACATGACCATATCTCCCACCTTTAATGTTGCTGACCTATTCGAATACCGTCCTCCCGATGAATGTCCTTCTCAGCTGATCAACTCGAGGGCGTGTTCATTTCAAGCAGGGGAGACTGATGTAGGACAGCTTAATGAAGAAATCCTAGGCCAACTGGAATCCTAGTTCTGCAGGGAAACATACGCCAGGAGCCAAGCAGCGTGTTCTTCCCCTGCTTCTCTTTTCCTTATTTAACATGATTCCCCTATTGAGGATTCCCTGCTGCTAATATTATTTGCTTAAATTCAGAACTTTGATTTACGTCTCTAAGTAGGACTTTTCCTGTTTTGCTATTTAATTTTGTAAGTACTTTTCTTATTAGGATTAGGATTGGCAGCTTATAAATACAAGCAGCCCTTCTCGTTGAAAGACACTCATGATCCTTTTTCATTGTTAGACTTCTGCTACGTCAAATATGGAAAACCGTTGCTGCTAGAATTAAACTCTGCCATTTTAAACCGTGAAACAGAATTAAATTTTGCCATTTTAAACCGTGAAACAGAATTCTAGACGTTTTAAGGTTAATATCTAATGTTAAAAAAAAATAAAAAATACCCAGGTATTAAACAAGAGAAAAAGTGATCAACAATGTATAAAACCTGATAAATTCATTGTTGGTGAACTGGGGATATTGAAATCGAGATCATGCATTAATTATTCAGCTTCGTTTAATCTGAAGATGATCCTAAAAGAAGAGAATTTTGAGAGGAAACAAGTACAAACTCAATTTTAGGACAATAGTACAACAAGAATTTGATACGATGTTATTAGTTCAGAACTACACAAACCCAAAATGAAACGGCAATCTAAACAATAACAATCCAGCCCATCAATACGTAGTAGTAATGAAACTAAACGAGATAAAATCCTAGAATACCGATTTTACGGAAGTGATAGTCTGTATCAACGTGAGGATCAGGAGGATAGCTGCTGCAACAGTTGCCGTACCTCTCCAAACATTGGGGAAATATACATGTCTCAAGTTTGCCTTCATATGGTTCCAGCGGTACTCATAGTGGGCATTCATCTGACGACAGATATCATCATAACAAGTACTGGAAGTGTCTCCAGTATTTTCGTTAAGCTTGTTAAACATATTTGAAAGTGCGGCATTGTCACCTGGCCAGTGGAGAATGATTCCCTTTTCGACTAGCAAATCCACGTCTTCTGCACTGTTGATAAGATTGTCCATAAACTTAATGTAATTGCATATGTAAGCTTCATTCTGGTACAAGAACTGCTCCAAGGCCATGATATTTCGTACAAAACGTTCGAAGCTGTAATCAACTTCCAAGAGTGGTATTTCCAACACTCCTTTCTCAAATCTTATGTTAAGCATGCATTTCTCTTTGGCGACCCGAAACCTCACTCCTGCCTTGCGAAGCATGACGGCGCTATATTTCAGCTTGGTAGTATAAAAAACGTCAGAACGTCTCACATTGACTCCATCCAGCATTAAATTCCTTAGTAAATCAGTGAAGTGCCTGCTTCCCTGTACTTTCGGGTCGGTGTTTACCCGTTGTGAAAACCCATACTTTCCAAAATGAAAGGTAGCAAGACGAAGAAAAGGAATGCTTGTTAACTCTTGGCGAGCGCGATTGACCTCGTCATATATTTCCTCAATAATGAAGAAAGGTAGTTGGTTTTCAAGTAGCTTCAAGTCTTCTTTTATGTCGGACATCATCCAAGGCTCAAAATGCTTAGGACCATCTTCAACATCATTTGACTCCTTTATAAACTCAATAATGAAGACGGCATCCATCAGGATCATCTCTATGAAATCCCTGCTCCTAATGTCGTTGAAGTTCTTTGAATAATATTGTCGGATATTCTTTTCTTTATTCCGAATGATGTTCACAAGATCTATAATTCTCTCGTCACTCATCCTATTCCCTATAAACTCTCTAAAACATATCAATTTCTCCCTTTTCATGATCTCTAGTGTGGCATCGCCGTGGTGAAGAGGACCTATTGAAATCAGTTGTGGAGTGTAGGCTTCCGGTTTTACGTTTCTAAGCAAATTGGGCACCTTGTAGATACAGCACTTAGACAGGTCCTGTTGAGGTGTGCACGAATCCACCATACTGTTAAGCCGTGTCACAATATCTCTAGTCATGTCATAATCTTCCCCATTTGATGCTCTTGCTCCTTCAAATTCGATATTCATTCT